>ERZ777305.1971-NODE-1971-length-19950-cov-10.231817_pt1 | contig 19950 bp, 11 predicted proteins | sample MGYA00374965_ERZ777305 | MGnify/ENA primary metagenome ERZ777305 (study PRJEB29328, sample SAMD00013331) | mouse gut metagenome | study: EMG produced TPA metagenomics assembly of the Metagenome analysis of fecal microbiota from mouse which was promoted... | reverse complement strand
TCAACAAGAATATTGTTTATAAGATCAAAGGAGAAAATAAGAGCTTGCAATATGAGGAAACTTCGTCGCGGGCACGAGACTGGTATCTGGAAGCAAGTCTGAGATATAATCGTAAGTTTGGTTTTCATAATGTCGGGGGATTGTTCTTGTACAATCAGAGTAAGAAATACTATCCCGCTCAGTGGGTGGGAGTACCGTCTGCTTACATCGGTTTTGTAGGTCGTCTGACGTATGATTACAAATCTCGTTATATGGCAGAAGTTAACTTCGGCTATAATGGTTCTGAGAATTTTGCTCCGGGTAAGAGATTCGGTGCGTTTCCTGCCGGTTCCATCGGTTATATCCTGTCGGAAGAGGCTTTCATGAAAAAACAGAAGGTGGTTGATTATCTGAAATTCCGTGCTTCTGTCGGCTTGGTCGGAAATGACAATCTTGGGAATAACCGCTTCTTATTTCTGCCGGATTCTTATGATGTGAATCTGAGCGGAGTAGACGGGTGGAATAACAATAAGTATGGATTCAACTTTGGTTATAACAGCAAGGCGTTAATTCTGGGTGCATTGGAGAAGCGTCTGGGCAATCCGAACGTGACTTGGGAAACTGCGCTGAAACAGAACTATGGATTGGACGTTCATTTCTTGAAGAGCCGTCTGAAAATCTCTTTGGACTATTTCCTCGAAGAGCGTAAGGATATTCTCATCAATCGTAAGACAGTACCTTTATTAACGGGATTGACATCATCTATTTTACCTGCTGTAAATATGGGCAAAGTGAAAAACCGTGGATATGAGGTAGAAGTGAGGTGGAATGACAAGATCGGGCAGGTTCAGTATAATGTTCAGGCAAACGTTTCTTATTCAAAGAATAAGATTATTTTCCAAGATGAGGTTGAGCCTAATGAACCTTATATGTGGCGGACAGGAAATCCGGTCGGAACACTCTTCGGGTATGTGGCGGACGGTTTCTATACAGAAGCGGACTTCGGAGAGAACGGCAAACTAGTGGCAGGTCTGCCCGATCCGGGTGTGTCCGTGAAGCCGGGTGATGTGAAATACCGGGATTTGAACGGTGATGAGGAAATTACTTCTGACGACCAGACTATTATTGGAAATCCGACTCGTCCGGCTTATACATTCGGATTGAATTATGGTATCAATTACAAAGGCTTTTTCCTGACGATGAACTGGACTGGTGCTGCACAACGCTCTTTGTTGCTGGACGGAGCTTTCAGAGAACCTTTTGGTAATAGTAAAGTCCGTGGTTTGATGCAGTTCCATGCAGATACGCGCTGGACACCGGAAACAGCTAATACAGCTACTACACCGCGGTTTACAGAGACAAATGCAGTCTATAATATGCGTTCCTCCTCTTTGTGGGTGCGAGACGGTTCTTATTTGAAGCTGAAGAATGTGACAATAGGATATAACTTCACAGATAAGAAGATGTTGAAGAAACTGGGTATCCAGCAGTTAGGCATAAAACTGACAGGCTATAATCTGCTGACTTTTGATAAGTTTGACATCATGGACCCTGAATGTAATCCGAATAATGCGGATTCTTACCCTATCATTAAAATATATAATTTAGGTATTAATCTAACCTTTTAATAGTGCTGACAATGAAAAACTATAAAAAGTATATAGGCTGTCTTTCTCTCTTTGTACTGACACTGGTAGGATGTGAAGACCTTAAATTTGGAGAGAAATTTCTGGATAAGCCGATAAGTAACGAACAGAATATCGATTCTGTTTTTAATAAAAAGGTATATGCTGAGCAGGCACTGGCGGAAACTTATCATTCCCTGCCGGATTATCTGCCGATGCAAGGACGTCTGGGATATGGCGTTCTGGAAATGCTAACCGATCTGGGTGACTGGACGAAAAAGGGAGCGCCTAGATTCTATACAGGAACAGTGGACGGAACAAATACATATCTGGGACATCTTCCATATCGGTTGGATGTTGCCAATGCTACGATAGGAGTAGGGCCGGTTTATGGTATTCGAAGAGCCTACATTTACATTGAGAATGTGGATAGAGTGCCGGATATGACTGCGGATGAGAAAGCGATAGGAAAAGCGGAAGCGCAAGTAATCATTGCCTATCATTATTCTCAAATGCTCCGTTATTATGGTGGTATGCCGTGGATAGACCATGCATATATGGCAGAAGATGAGATGAAATTTCCCCGTATGACAGTGGAAGAAACCGTACAGAAGATTGTTGGATTACTGGATGCGGCAGCCTCTGTACTGCCTTGGCAGGTGAATGCAGATAATGACGGACGAATGACGGCTGCTTCTGCTTTAGCGTTAAAGTCCAGAGTGCTTCAGTTTGTGGCGAGTCCTTTATTTAATGCTGAAAAGCCCTATCTGGAAGGAGATGCTTCGTCTCAGTTCCTTACTTGGTATGGCAACTATTCACCGGACAGATGGCAGAAGGCGTTGGATGCCGGATTAGAATTTATGCGGGCTAATAAAAAGAACTCAGACGCTTATCAACTGGTGAATACAGGTAATCCCCGCGATGATTTTGCAGCAGGGTATTTTAATCGCCATAACGGTGAAGTCTTGATTTCTTCCAGAAGATTCACCACTTATGCTACGGGAAAGCTTCCGTTTGCCCAGGTACGTTATGGAGTTGCTTCTCCTACATTGACTTATGTCGATATGTTTCAGATGAAAGACGGAACAGAATTCGACTGGAACAATCCGGACCATAAAAAATTCCCTTTCTTTGATAAGGACGGAAACCCCAGAAGAGACATCCGCTTATATGAAACGGTTGCTGTGAATGGAGATAAGTTTAGGGGCGCCCAGAAAGTGCAAATTTACGAAGGAGCCACCCAGGCGCCTTATAAAGACGGACGAATGAGTTACAATGGGGTTGCCATGAGAAAATTCATACGGAACTTCAATGACGAAGTGAATGGTAAATTTTATTCTTGTCCGTTGATCCGCCTTCCGGAGGTTTATTTGAATATGGCCGAAGCGATGAACGAATTGAATAAGGCGGAAGTCCGTGATGAGTTTGGCAATACGGCTTATGATTATCTGAATAAAACCAGGTTGCGTGCAGGTATGCCTCCGATTTCGGCAGCAGATGTTCCGGCCGGTAAACCATTGCGTGAAGCGATATTACGCGAAAGAGCCATTGAATTCGGCTATGAAGAAGTACGTTATTTCGATCTGGTACGTTGGAAACGCTCAGATATATTTACCGGACAATTGTCACGTCTGATTATTAAAAAAGCGGCCGGTGAGCCAAGCGGCTTTTCTTATACCGTATCTCATGCAATGGCGGAAACGCGTCAGTATGCAAAACCTGAAAAGTGGAACGACAAGTATTTCCTGTTGCCTCTGCCTATAGATGAGATAAACAAGAAATATGGATTGATTCAGAATCCGGGTTGGTAATAATCAAATCGTTGAACAATAAGAAGAATGATTATGAATAAATCACTTTATATCGTAGCTTTCTCGTTGGCATTTGCCACTACGGGTATAGCGCAAAATAATGAAGGACAAGATAAGGTAATCGATCTGGGCACACAGACGACCACCGAATTACGGAAGACACAGGCTGTCTCTACCATTTATTCGAATGAATTAGATAAAAATGCTGCCACTAGTCCTTACAATGCCATTTATGGCTTGTTGCCGGGATTGAGTGTGATGCAGAACACTAGTTGGGGCACAGATAAATCTCGTCTCAATGTGCGGGGACGCGGTTCTTTGAATGGAGATACACCTTTATTTGTAGTAGATGGTTTTGCACGCCCTCTCGAATATATTAACCTTTCGGAAATAGAATCAATATCCGTTTTGAAAGACGGTGCTGCTACTGCTCTTTGGGGAGGCAGAGGCGCCAACGGAGTGGTATTGATAACTACCAAACGCGGTATATATAGCCAGAAGGATATAAAAGTAGACTATAAGTTTGGTTTAGGCTTCCCTGTTAATCAGCCGGAATTTGCCGATGCTTATACCTATGCCAAAGCCCGTAATGAAGCATTGAGATATGATGGTTTGCAACCGGACATGGATGAGGCTTCTTTCCTGTCCGGAGGCAATAGCGATCTTTATCCGAATGTGGACTGGCAGAAAGAAGCGTTACGCAATCATACAACCAGTCATCAACTGGACATCACTTTCCGCGGAGGTGGCAAGCGGCTTCGTTATTTCAGTGTCCTCAATTACAAAAACGATATGGGACTGCTGAATAGCAAGTACACTGATTATACAGATCGCTATAACTCCCAGATGAAGAAATACTTCCTCAATCTTCGCATGAATCTGGATGTGGATATTACGGACGCGACAAAATTGAGATTGAGTATGCTCGGTATGCTGCGAGAGACCAAGCGTCCCACCACGTCGGAAGCTACTTTGTTTGAACAGATTTTCAACACCCCGTCCGCCGCATTTCCCGTGCAGACACAGAATGGATTCTGGGGCAGTAACAATGTGCTGAAAACAAACCCGATAGCCAATCTGGCGGACGTAGGTTATTATAAACTGAATCAGCGTATGTTGCAGGCGGATTTACGGTTGGTGCAGGATTTGTCTGTATTGACTCGCGGGTTGAGTGCGGAACTCGCTATTGCTTATGATAATAATGCGACCTATCAGGAAACAGCCAAGAAAAGTTTTATGTACCAGACCATTGAAAAAGGCACAGATGGAGAACCGATTTACACGAATTACGGAAATCCTAACGATGAATTGGAAATCAGCAACAAAGGATTGGCCAATCAATACATACATGCCAATTTTGAAGCGAAGGTCAATTATCACCGGATATGGGATAAACATGATTTTACGGCCAGTGCTATGTTTCGTCAAGAATCAATGACGTTGACAGGGGCTAATAACAGTCGTTACCGTCAATACATCATCGGAACCGCAGGTTATAATTTTGACAACCGTTATATGGTGGATATCGTAGCCAACTGTTTTGGCAGCAGCGTGTTGGGGAAGAACGACAAGTATCGTGCATATCCCGCCATTTCTGCCGCCTGGATACTTTCGAACGAGAATTTCATGAAAGAAATTTCCGCTTTTGATTATCTGAAGCTTCGTGCTTCTTACGGACGCTCCGGATATGATATTTATGATTATGACATGGATAAGCAATATTGGGTAGGAAGCGGTGCTTACTATTTTCAGGCCGGAAATACTTCTGCCGGAAGTAGCCTGAAGGAAGGAGTGTTGGCAATGGAACAACTGGATCTGGAAGTTGCGGATAAATATAATATCGGTTTGGATATGAGCCTGTTCAAGGGACTGACTTTTTCTATTGACGGTTTTTATGACAAGCGCACTAATATCCTGATTGACGGAAGTGGGCTGATCTCATCGGCAATCGGGGTTACTATTCCACAGATGAATGCAGGAAAGGTGGAAACAAAAGGAACGGAACTCTCTGCCATGTGGAAAAAGGAATACAAGGACTTCAACTATTATATCGGAGCCAACTTCTCCTATGCCAAAAGTAAAGTCGTAGAAAATGGTGAGGGATATCAGCCGTATGGCTATTTGTCTAAAAAAGGTTACCCTGTCGGGCAGTGTTTTGGCTGGGAGGCTATCGGTTATTTCAGAGATGAGGCGGACATAAAGAGCAGTCCGGTGCAGAAATTCTCGGAAGTACGTCCAGGTGATGTCAAGTACAGGGATCTGAATGGCGATAACGTGATTGACAACAATGACCAGAAGGCGATAGGATATTCCACTGCCATACCGGAGATTTATTATGGCATTAATTTGGGATTTGAATATAAAGGTTTCGGCGTGGATGCTCTGTTTCAAGGAGTAGCCCATTATAGTGTGATGTTGAACACAGCCAGCGTATACTGGCCGTTGAGAAACAACACGAATATTTCCAACTGGTATCTGAATGACAGAATCCGCTGGACGGAAGAAACGAAAGACATCGCAAATGTCCCCCGCCTGACCACGCTGGATAATGCTAATAACTTCAGAAACAGTACACAGTGGTTGGAAAACGGGGGCTATTTCAAACTTCGTAACCTGAATGTCTACTATAACCTTCCTTCCTCTTGGGTGAAGAAAATGAAAATGGAGAAGATTCAGGTATATGCGAGAGCTAACAATCTTTTTTCGCTCGATCATGTGAAGTATATGAACAGTGAAGATCTGAAAATCAATTATCCGGATATGACTTCTGTTTATTTCGGGTTGAATATTAACTTCTAAAATGTGAGATGACCATGAGAAAATATATCCTATTATATACAGGTTTGCTATTATCCGTATCGGGGTGTAGCTTGCTCGAATTGGACGAATCGACAGGCTTGGACAGGGAAGAGGCCTATTCTTACTTTAGCAATGTGAAAGGTTTGGCTACCTACGTTTATAGCCAGTTGCCCGGAGATCTCGGAGTGCTCGACGGGGCTTTGAGGGAGTCTGCAACGGATAATTCTGTTTATGTCTGGAGTGATAATAGTGTTCACGACTTTTATAACAATGCCTGGAGTCCTAACAATGCAGTCGATAATATGTGGTCGAAGTGCTATGGAGCTATCCGTTCCGTCAATTCATATCTTGAAAACTATTCACAGGAAAAACTGGAGCGTTTCCGCTGGAACGACACGTATGAAGAAGACATAGCCAAAGCTACCATGTATCGTGAAGAATTACGGGTGTTGCGAGCTTTTTATCTGTTCGAACTGGCTAAACGATACGGTGATATTCCACTTTTGACACGTACGTATGCTTTGGATGAAATCAACGGCGTGGAAAAGACTTCTTTCAATGAAGTGATAAAATATATCTGTGACGAATGTAGTGACGCGGCCAAAACTCTGCCTGTCAGTCATCAGGACTTTTGGGCGGAGACGGGACGTGTGACCAAAGGTACAGCGTTGGCATTGAAATCCCGTGCTCTTCTTTATGCGGCGAGTTTGTTGCATAATCCCGCACAGGATGCCGATAAATGGAAAGCGGCTGCCGATGCGGCTTATGCTATCATAAAAGAGAATTGGTACAGTTTGCCGAAGACGAATGTAGATCCTCTGTATGACAAGAATGGTGGAAACGATGTATTGAAATCTCCGCAATTAATTTTTGAACGTAGAAATGGGGAAAGCTTTGATTTTGAAGCTAACAATTTGCCCATCAGTTATGAAAAGGGGAAAACAGGCAACGTGCCCACCCAGAACCTGGTGGATGCCTTCCAGATGACTAATGGAAAAGACTTTGACTGGGAACAGATTACACCGGGGCAGAATCCGTATGAAGGCAGAGACCCGAGATTCTATAAAACGGTGCTTTGCAATGGCGATACATGGATGAACTCGACCATCCAGTCTTATGAAGGAGGAAAAGACGGTGCCGGAACAACCGGAGCGACTACCACAGGTTATTATTTGAAGAAGTATATGAATGAGACTGTTTCTCTAGCTCCTTCCAATGAGAAAAAAAAACCGCACCATTTCATCATATTCCGTTATGCGGAAATTCTCCTGAACTATGCGGAAGCAATGGATGCCTGGAAAGACGCTGATTATACGGATAATGACCATCCGTTGTCTGCACGTGCGGCACTGAATCAGGTGCGTGCTGCTGCTGATATGCCTGCCATTACAACAAGCGGCGACGCGTTTACTGAAAGCGTCCGTCGTGAAAGACGAGTGGAACTTGCGTTCGAAGACCATAGGTTTTGGGATATCCGCCGTTGGAAGATTGGCGATAAAACCAAGGATATTTATTGTATCAAGATCACCATGGAGAACGGTTCTCCCGTTTATAAGAAAGAATTGCTTGAAACACGTAACTGGGATGATAAGATGTACTTATATCCTATACCACAGACTGAATATTATAAGAATCCTAATTTAGGTCAAAATACAGGCTGGTAACTATGACTAAGCGAACCCTAAAAGTTTTTGTCTAACTTTTAGGGTTCATTTTTATGGGAAGAAGTCCTTTTCTATGTGTGGTCCCTTGTTCCAGTTTTATGCTGCAGGATCCGGGGTCTCACTGCTACCGCCTTCGTCTGGATTTTCCGGTTTATTTCCCCCTCCATTTCCGGAAGAGGTGCCGCCGTTTCCTTCCGTCTTGTAGATACTTACATTATCCAGCATATCCTTAAATTTATATCCCGGAGTAAATACGATTTTCACTCGATGAACGGTGCCGGCATCTACATCTTATTATACTTTTGACTAAAATTTGTCCCTTTTGCCAAATATAATGCTTACCTTTGCTAAAAACGTATTCTTATGGAACAGAAAGATAAATATATTCGTTTTGACTGGGCTATTAAACGCCTTTTACGCAATAAGGCTAACTTTGGCGTGCTCGAAGGTTTCCTCACAGTATTATTAGGCGAGGATATTCATATTCTTGAAATTTTAGAAAGTGAAGGTAATCAGCAACGGGAAGATGATAAATTTAATCGTGTTGATATTAAAGCCCGTAATAGTAAAGATGAAATAATTCTTGTCGAAGTTCAAAATACTCGTGAACTCTATTATCTGGAACGAATCCTGTATGGGGTAGCTAAGACTATTACCGAACATATCGATCTGGGCGAAATCTACTCTAACGTGAAGAAAGTATATTCTATCAGTATTCTTTATTTCGACATTGGGCAAGGAAGTGATTATCTTTATCATGGACAGAATACATTCTTAGGTGTACACACGGGCGATCATCTGAAAGTTACTACCAAAGAACAGGGAGCTATTGTTCGTAAGTTGCCGGCTGAAATCTTTCCTGAGTATTTCCTTATCCGTGTGAATGAGTTTAATAAAGTAGCAGTTACTCCTTTGGAAGAATGGATTGAATATCTGAAGACAGGATGCATACGTCCCAATACAAAGGCACCCGGACTTGAAGAGGCTCGCAAGAAACTGGTTTATTATAATATGGATAAGGCTGAAAAGCTGGCATACGATCGCCATATAGATGCGGTAATGATACAGAATGATGTGTTGAGTACTGCTAAATTAGAAGGGCATGAAGAAGGGCATCAGCTTGGACTTGAGGAAGGACGGCAACGAGGACTTGAGGAAGGTATGAAGAAAGGGCTGGAGCAAGGCATTGAGCAAGGCATTGAGCAAGGCATTGAACAAGGTATCGAAAAAGGTATCGTAAAAGAAAAAACAATCACAGCCCGTAAGTTGAAATCTCTCAATATTCCCGTTGATACTATTATACAGGTTACCGGTTTGTCGTTAGAAGAAATAGAGAAACTCTAATTGTTTTTTGCTATTTTCTTATTTAAGAACTCCTCCTTCTATGAATATATCAAAAGAGTTCTGCACTGAACAATTTTTTTTTTGTCCAGTGCAGAATTTTGGGTCATTCCGCTAAATGATTGTAATTCATTCTTCGATTTTCTTTGCGTAAACTACCAGTTTGCCTGCTCCATAACGGATCAACAATCCACGTTCGATAAAGGTGTTTAACTCATTGATTGCCCGTTGCTTGTCATGTCCAGTCATTCGACAATAATCTGCACGGGTCAGGCAGGGAAATCGTTGGAGGTGCTCATTGATTAGCTTCAGACATTCTTCTTCACTCCGTCCTTTTCCATGAGGGCGGGTGAACGATGCTCCACGCTCCGGTCTCATTTGCTGACCCACTTCTTTCTTGAACTGTTTACCTGCTCGGAAATTGATATTTTTCAAGCTGATGGATTGTGCATGCACATCTTTCTTTTTCATTACGGGAGGTCCTTGTAGGGATACGGAAAAATATCCGATGTCTCCCAGTTCTACAATCCATCCGTTTGCAAGCAAATCTCGCAATTCATTTTGGAAAGACTGCATGGCACCTACCAATAGGCTACGGCTTATTCCGGTGAATTTGTGAACACGATCCAGAAATTCTTCCTGATCGATCGTTCCGTTAAAAACAACACGGGGATGAAGCGGTTGTTCTTCGCCTTTCTTCTGAATGTCGGGCGTGTCGTAAAGGTCGTAATGTATACTCATAATCAGAATTGTATTATATTGGCACTTTTATTTATCCGATTGCCTGCGCGGATTTGTTTCATTCGTTATTCTTACTTCGTTTAACTATAGTTATCCTTTCGTATGACTATAGTTATACATAAGGGAGACTATAGTTATCTTTGCGTATAACTATAGTTAAACGAAAAAAGATTAGGCAACAAAGGTAATCTCTTTAGGCAATAAAACTAATTATATTAGCAGGAAAAAAATAAAAACGTCGCAAATATTGTTTATTACCTTAAGTCACCCTTTCCTTTTTTAATAAATTAGCTAGAAAGTGTGGTGTTTATTGAATAAGAACGTTTATTTTTGCAGCATGCTACAATTTGAGAATCAAAAGATAAAACAAATAGTTCGCAAGGTGCTTCCGGTAGTAACGTTGGGGGTGATGTTATATTCTTGCGCCAGTATTGGACGACCGGACGGGGGCCCTGAAGATATGACGCCGCCCCGTTTCATCGGCAGCACTCCGGAGGCGGGGGCTTTGAATAATAAAAGGACTAAAGTCTCTTTAATGTTCGACGAGTTTATTAAGCTGGAGAAAGCGACCGAGAAAGTCGTTGTTTCCCCTCCCCAAATACAGCAACCGGAAATCAAGGCTTCTGGCAAGAGAATACAAGTCAACCTGCTCGACTCCCTGAAACCTAACACAACCTATACGATTGACTTCTCGGATGCAATTGTCGACAATAATGAAGGTAACCCGTTGGGAAACTTTGCCTTTACGTTCTCTACTGGTACGGAAATCGATACGATGGAAGTAGCAGGTACGATACTCGATGCCTCTAATCTGGAGCCTATTAAAGGGATGCTTGTCGGACTACATTCCAACCTGAACGATTCGGCTTTCAACAAATTGCCTTTCGACCGTGTGGCACGTACGGACAGCCGTGGACGTTTCTCTATCCGTGGTGTAGCTCCCGGTAAATATCGCATCTATGGATTGATGGATGCCGACCAGAACTTTGCCTTCAACCAGAAGAGCGAAATGATCGCTTTCCACGATTCGTTGATTATCCCCCGCATGGAAGAACGCATCCGCATGGATACGGCTTGGGTGGACTCATTGACTTACGACACGATTGTTGAGAAGAAATATATGCATTATTTGCCGGATGATGTTATTCTCCGTGCTTTTAAGGAACTCAATTATTCGCAATACCTTATCAAATCGGAAAGACTGGTTCCGCAGAAATTTACTTTCTATTTTGCCGGTAAGGCAGATACTCTGCCTGTTTTAAAAGGTTTGAACTTCGATGAAAAGGATGCTTTTGTGATCGAAAAGAATCAGCGGAATGATACGATCCATTATTGGGTGAAAGACTCCTTGCTCTTCAAACAGGATACGCTGTCCATGAGCCTGACTTATCTTTATACGGACACCTTGAACCAGCTAGTGCCCCGTACCGATACGTTGAACCTTGTTTCGAAGCAGAAATATAAGAAAGAGGATCCGGATCAGGACAAAAAGAAAAAGAAGAAAAAGAAAGGGGAAGAAGATGAACCCGAACCGACGAAATTCTTGCCGGTGAATGTTAGTGTCCCTTCGTCAATGGATGTATACGGCTATATTTCTTTGAATTTTGAAGAACCGATAGCCAGTTATGACACTGCTGCCATACATCTGCGGCAAAAAGTAGATACGCTCTGGAAAGATATACCATTCGAATTTGAACAGGATTCAGTGAATCTGAAGAAGTTTAATCTGTATTATGACTGGGAACCGACATGGGAATATGAATTTTCGGTAGACTCGACTGCCTTCCACGGAATATACGGATTATTTACCGATAAGATAAAACAAGGATTCAAGGTGCGTAGTGAAGATGAATATTTCACGCTTCATTTCAATGTGACGGGAGCAGACTCACTGGCCTTTGTCGAATTGCTTGACGCCCAGGACAAGGTGGTCCGTAAGCGGAGAGTGGAAGAGAACGGAATGGTCGATTTCTATTTCCTGAATCCGGGAAAATATGCAGCCCGACTAATTAATGACACAAATGGAAATGGTGAATGGGACACGGGAGACTTTGCTAAAGGCATCCAGCCGGAGGCTGTTTACTACTATCCAACGATATTGGAATATAAAGCGTTGTGGGATGTGACCCAACCGTGGGATATTCATGCGACTCCTGTAGATAAGCAGAAACCGGACGAACTTAAAAAACAAAAACCAGATGAAGACAAGAAAAAGAAAGATAGGAATCGGGATCGGAATAATCAGAACCGCCGTCGTTGACGCTCGACGTAACCTTATTATTGGATGGATGGCATTACTGACGGCGTTCTTCGCCCTCCCTGCCGGTGCCCAATGTGAAGCGAAGAATGATGCGTTTCAATCCAGCGAACATGTAATGTATGATTTATACTTCAACTGGAAGTTTGTCTGGGTGAAAGCCGGACTCGCCAGTCTGACAACAAATGCGACCACTTATCATTCGCAGCCCGCCTATCGGATCAACCTGCTTGCTTTGGGCAGTAAACGGGCAGACTTCTTTTTCAAGATGCGCGATACGCTGACTTGTGTGATCGGTGAAAAACTGGAACCGCGCTATTTCCGCAAAGGTGCCGAAGAGGGAAAACGTTACACGGTCGATGAGGCTTGGTTTTCTTATAAGGACGGTCTTTGTCTGGTAAATCAGAAGCGTACCTATCGGGATGGAGCGTTTGATGAATCTGAAGCAAGCGATAGCCGCTGTATATACGATATGTTGAGCATCCTGGCGCAGGCACGTTCTTACGACCCTGCGGATTATAAGGTGGGAGACAAAATCAAGTTCCCGATGGCTACGGGCCGTAGAGTGGAAGAGCAAACGCTTATCTACCGTGGGAAAGAAAATGTGAAAGCAGAAAACGGGGTTACTTACCGTTGTCTGATCTTCTCATTGGTAGAATATGATAAGAAAGGAAAAGAAAAGGAGGTGATTACTTTCTTCGTGACGGACGACTTGAACCATCTTCCTGTCCGTCTGGATTTATTCCTGAACTTCGGTTCGGCAAAAGCATTCCTGAATAATGTGGCGGGTAACCGGCATCCGCTGACTTCTATCGTTAAATAGATATAGAGATTTTTATTCCTGAACTTCGAAAGGCACTTTCTGATCCTTTCGGAACACGCTGGATTCAAAAATAGCAATCAGCTCTCCGTCTTGGTTTGTTATATCTACCTGATAGCAACCTGTGCTTCGGCCGATATAGCGTTCGCGTGCTTCGGCAAAGAGAGTATCTCCGGGACCACTGGCACGCAGAAAAGTAATAGTGGACGAGAGAGAGAAAGCTAGTGTGCCGTGCGAGTTGGCTGCTGCGGCAAGCGCCAGATCCGCTAATGTGAAGATCGCTCCTCCTTGTGTGCGAGCTCCTGCATTAAGATGTTCGGGTTTTATTTCTAATTTGGCTTTACTGTAACCCTTGCGTGCTTCCAGCAGTACTACGCCTGCATTTTCGGCAAACAGATCGTTCTTGAAGAATTCTTGTGGTGTCATGATGATTTATAATTTACGATTTATGGGCTGGATTCTGATTTATGAAAATGTCACTCAGGTATAAATCATAATTCATGAATCCAAAATTTGTTGCAAATGTACCAAAATAGTTCCTCATTTGGATTATTTGGGTCGGTCTATTCTTTTTAAATGCACTATTTTTGCAGTCAAGAAAATTAATCACTTAACAAATAATCCCTGTATTATGAAAACAATTCTTAGCGCATTAGGACTGTCTCTTCTAATTTTTACGAGTTGCGGTGGACAAAAAAAAGCTGAAGTAGATTTTATTCAGGACAACATCGACAACGCAGTGGTACAAAACACGATTCAAACGGACATTATTGAAAAATCCGGTAAAATCCTGAATCCAAGAACTATCAATAAAGACGGTAGTATATCTTATATACCTATTGATGACTGGTGTTCCGGTTTCTTTCCCGGTAGTATGTGGCTCACGCATCATCTGACCGGAGATCAGAAATGGTTACCATTGGCCGAGAAATATACGGAAGCTCTTGATTCGGTAAAACATCTGAAGTGGCATCATGATGTAGGGTTTATGATCGGTTGCAGTTATCTGAACGGATACCGTTTGGCGGACAAGAAAGAATATAAAGATGTAATTATTGAAACAGCTAAGTCGCTATCTACTCGTTTTCGTCCGAATGCAGGCGTTATCCAGTCATGGGATGCCGATAGAGGCTGGCAGGGAACGCGTGGATGGAAATGTCCGGTGATTATTGATAATATGATGAATCTCGAACTTTTATTTGAAGCAACTGCTCTTTCCGGTGATTCTACTTTCTATAATATTGCAGTGAAACATGCTGATACAACGATGGCTCACCATTTCCGTCCGGACAATAGCTGCTACCATGTGGTAGATTACGATCCGGAGACAGGCGAAGTGCGTAAGAAACAAACTGCACAGGGATATGCTGACGAATCTTCTTGGGCTCGTGGACAAGCTTGGGCACTCTACGGATACACTACTTGCTATCGCTATACGAAAGACAAGAAATATCTCGATCAGGCACAAAAAGTATATAATTTTATATTTAATAATAAGAATATGCCGGAAGATCTCGTTCCTTACTGGGATTACGATGCTCCGAATATTCCGAACGAACCGCGTGATGCTTCTGCTGCCGCTTGTACAGCTTCTGCCCTTTACGAACTGGATGGTTACTTGCCGGATAATCACTACAAGGAAACCGCTGATAAGATTATGCAGAGTTTAGGCTCGCCTGCTTATCGTGCAAAGGTTGGAACAAATGGCAACTTTATCCTGATGCATTCAGTAGGTAGTATTCCTCACGGTCAGGAAATCGATGTCCCTCTGAACTATGCTGACTATTACTTCCTGGAAGGACTGATGCGTAAAAGAAATTTGGAAAAGAAATAAGGAATAAGAAATAACCAAAAATAATGAACGGTAAGCAGTGAACGATGAATGCTCTAAGGATTCTAACGTAACATGTTTACCGTTTATCATTCAGCATTGATTGTTTATTATTCCTCTCTTATCATTTATTACTAACCTGTTTAAATCATTTATCGTAAACTATCATGAACAAACCTATTAACCTTCTTGTAGGAGGCCTGACGCTGTTTGCCGCACAGGGTTGCAAGGCTCCGAAGCAAGTGCCTCAACAAGCAGAACATCCCAATATAATTTATGTATTCCCCGATCAATACCGTAATCAGGCGATGGGCTTTTGGAACCAGGACGGATTTCGGGATAAAGTAAATTTTAAAGGAGACCCCGTGCATACTCCCAATTTGGATGCGTTTGCGCGTGAATCGATGGTGCTGTCGTCTGCACAGAGCAATTGCCCGTTGAGTAGCCCTCATCGTGGAATGTTACTGACTGGTATGTACCCGAATAAAAGCGGCGTACCATTGAATTGTAACTCCTCACGTCCGATCAGCTCCTTACGCGAAGACGCGGAATGTATTGGCGATGTATTCAGCAAAGCAGGTTACGACTGTGCCTATTTCGGTAAACTTCATGCCGACTTCCCGACTCCGAACGATCCCGAACATCCGGGACAGTATGTAGAAGAGAAACGTCCGGCATGGGATGCTTATACTCCGAAAGAACGTCGTCATGGTTTTAATTACTGGTATTCTTACGGTACATTTGATGAACACAAGCACCCTCATTATTGGGATACGGATGGTAAGAGACATGATCCGAAAGAATGGTCGCCCCTGCATGAAGCAGGCAAGGTTGTTTCTTATCTGAAAAATGACGGTAACGTACGCGATACCAAGAAACCATTCTTTATTATGGTGGGCATGAATCCTCCCCATAGTCCGTACCGTTCTTTGAATGACTGTGAGGAACAGGATTTCAATCTTTATAAAGACCAGCCTTTGGATAGTCTGTTGATTCGCCCGAATGTAGATTTGAAGATGGAGAAGGCAGCATCCGCCCGCTATTATTTCGCCTCCGTAACCGGTGTGGACCGTGCTTTCGGTCAGATTCTGGAAACATTGAAAGAGATGGGATTAGATAAGAACACAATTGTCATCTTTGCTTCCGATCATGGTGAAACGATGTGCAGCCAGCGTACTGATGATCCGAAGAATTCCCCTTATTCTGAATCTATGAATATTCCGTTCCTAGTTCGTTTTCCCGGTAAGATTCAGCCGAGGGTGGATGATTTGTTGCTTTCCGCTCCTGATATTATGCCTACGATACTTGGCTTGTGCGGGCTGGGTGATTCGATTCCGGCAGAAGTGCAGGGACGTAATTTTGCTCCTCTTTTCTTCGATGAAAAGGCGGAAATTGTTCGTCCTACCGGTGCGCTGTATATACAGAATGTTGATGGTGATAAAGATGAAAATGGATTGGTGCAGACTTACTTCCCTTGTTCAAGAGGTATCAAGACGGCTCAATATACATTGGCTTTATATATCGACCGTGATACGAAGCAATTGAAGAAAAGCCTTTTATTCGATGATGTGAAAGATCCCTATCAACTGCATAACTTGCCTTTGGAAGAAAATAAAGAGATTGTGGCGCAACTTTGCGGTGAAATGGGAGCTATGCTAAAGGAAATTAATGACCCTTGGTATACGGAAAAGATTTTGTCGGACAGGATTCCCTATTAACTGCTAGTTGTTAAGCCTGTATAGCTAAAATGACAACATCCCGCAGGGAAAGCTTGCTCCAGCGCTACGCTGATAGATTATTGTTTACTTTGATATGTATTTGAATGAAAAATAGTTGTTTTCTAATATTATTCCTGTTTGGAAGTTTCTCTTCAATTTTCGCCCAATTCATCGGGTTTGAAGAGAAAGTACCCGAAGCATTTAAGGTTTCCGGAAAAGGTGAAGTGAAAATCTCTTCTCTTTTCTACAAGGAGGGTGAAAGTAGTCTGGAATGGGACTTTCAGCCTGGTTCTACGCTGGACATTCAAATTGCTCCTTTATCGTTGAATGCGAGAAATGAGAAGCAATTCGGCATTACCTTGTGGATGTATAATGAGAAACCGCAGCAAGATTCCATTCGTTTTGAATTTTTGAATAAGGAGGGAGAAGTCTCTTATTGGTTCTCTTATCGTTTACAGGCAGCAGGTTGGCGGGCTTGTTGGATCTCTTTTGAGTATATGCAGGGAGATAAGAAAGATAAAAAAATCGTAGCCTATCGACTGGTTGCCCCGCAACGGAAGGGACGTATCTTTCTTGATCGTCTGACTTTCCCCGAAAAGAAAATGAATCTTCGTACTACTCCCGACCAGCAGTTGCCTGCCAATAATGGATTGTCTAATCGTGACCTATGGCATTGGTGTCTTGTGTGGAAATGGGAACAACAGTCATATGATATCCCTCTGCCTTCTAAATTGCCAAGCGGACAAAAGAAAGAATTGAAGACTATCGAACAACGTTTGACAGATTTCCTGGAAGTAAAGAAAGCACCGCAAGGAGCTATTAATGCTGCTTATAAGACATTTGAAAAGGCTGCAATTAGCCCGTCCATTGCCGGAACGGGATTTATAGGGACCCCTATTGTTGCTCCTGACGAACAGGACAAGAAGAAAGGGGAGATGTCGTGGAATGATATTGAAACCATGCTTTCCGGTTTTGCTTATGACGCTTATTATAATCAGAATGAAACGTCGAAGAAGAATTATTTCACCGTATTCGATTATGCTATTGACCAGGGATTTGCATACGGTAGCGGTATGGGGACTAATCATCATTATGGTTATCAGGTGCGTAAGATATATACGACTGCCTGGTTGATGCGCGATGCAATCTACAAGCATTCTCATCGGGAAGCTTATCTTTCTACATTGCGTTTTTGGGCTGCTTTGCAGGAAACCCGTCGGCCGTGTTCTCCAACGCGTGATGAATTATTGGATTCTTGGCACACGCTATTGATGGCGAAATTCATCTCTGCTATGATGTTTCCCGATGCAAGAGAACAGGCGCAGGCTTTAAGTGGTTTGTCGCGTTGGTTATCTACTTCTTTGCGCTATACTCCGGGAACGATTGGTGGTATAAAAATAGATGGCACGACTTTTCATCATGGTGGTTTCTATCCGGGATATACCACTGGAGTACTTGCTACTGTAGGACAATATATCGCATTTACTAATGGCACAAGTTTTGAGCTGACAGAGGATGCACGTAAACACATGAAATCTGCTTTCATTGCTATGCGCAATTATTGCAATCTTTATGAGTGGGGTATCGGTATCAGTGGTCGCCATCCTTTTGGAGGGAAGATGGGAAGCGATGATATCGAAGCATTTGCTAATATAGCTTTGTCCGGCGATTTATCGGGCCAGGGAAATACGTTTGATCGTGGACTGGCTGCCGACTATTTGCGTCTGATACGCAATAGTGATACTCCGAATGCACGTTTCTTTAAAAAGGAAGGGGTTCAGCCGGCACAGGCTCCACAGGGATTCTTTGTGTATAATTACGGGTCGGCGGGTATTTTCCGTCGTGCGGACTGGATGGTGACGTTGAAAGGATATACAACCGATGTATGGGGAGCTGAAATCTATGCGAAGGATAATCGTTACGGACGTTATCAGAGTTACGGATCGGTACAGATTATGGGGAAAGGAAATCCTGTTTCACGTGCCGGAAGCGGTTTTGTGCAAGAAGGATGGGATTGGAATCGCTTGCCGGGTACAACGACTATTCATTTACCTTTCGAACTGCTTGATAGCCCGTTGAAGGGAACGACTATGGCTCATTCTAAAGAAAATTTCTCCGGTAGCAGTTCTTTGGATGGACAAAATGGAATGTTTGCCATGAAGTTGTCTGAACGCGATTATGAGAACTTTACACCTGATTTTGTGGCTCGTAAGTCTGTCTTCTGCTTTGATAACCGGATGATTTGTCTGGGTACGGGAATAACGAATTCGAATACGGATTATCCTACGGAGACCACTCTTTTCCAGACGAAATATAATGGAAAAGACTCCAAAGTGGGAGAGGATGGCTATTGGTTGCATGATGGTTATGATAATTATTATCACGTGGTGGACGGAACTGTTCGTTTGCAGGTGGCAGAGCAGGAATCGCGACATGAAAAGACGCGGGCAATTACGAAAGGAAAGTTCTCCTCTGCTTGGATCGAACATGGAAAAGCTCCGAAGAATGCAACTTATGAATATATGGTTTTGATACAACCTTCTGTTTCCGATCTTGACGAACTGCGTAAGGCTGCTCCATACGAAGTGTTGCAACGCGATCAGACTGCCCACGTTGTTTATGATAAAAAAACAGGTATTATGGCGTATGCTGCTTTTGAAGCTTATCAGCCTGCCGATGATAACGTGTTCGCCGCTATTCCTGCGGAAACGATGGTGATGTATGCAAAGGCATCTGATAAAGGTATCCGTCTGAGCGTCTGTGATCCGAATCTGAATATAAAGGAAAAGACTTATACGACGAAGGAGCCGAGCCGTCCTATCCGTAAGGAGATACGGCTTAAAGGACACTGGACATTGACAAGTCCGATGGAGAATGTACGGTTGGAACAACTGGGAAATCAGACCGTAATGACGGTAACCTGCCAGCATGGACAGCCGGTTGAGATGCTCATGGAAAAAAATGATTAGTGAATGAGATAAGAGAAAACAAGGATTTAAAGAGAGAGTATTGGGTTATTATGTTTCTATGAAAAAAGAGAGGCTGTATAAAAAGTCGGTTCTATCCTTATTCCCCTCCTTCAGGAAGGAGGGGAGTTAAAGTTACAGACGATTTTTTATACAGCCTCTTTGTGTTTACTATGGCGTGGTTGAACACTTTCTTTTCTTATTACTTATTCAGCCTCCATTCGAAACCATCTTTCGTATCTTTGATTTCAAATCCGAGTGCTGTCAGCGTATTGCGGATTTCGTCGGAAGTAGCCCAGTCCTTGTTGGCTTTTGCTTTCATACGTTGTTCCAGTAGCATGTCCACTACCTTGCCGTAGGCTGCTTCACGGCCATCGGAAGAACCTTTTTCTTCTTTC
>ERZ777305.1970-NODE-1970-length-19964-cov-18.198403_pt1 | contig 19964 bp, 14 predicted proteins | sample MGYA00374965_ERZ777305 | MGnify/ENA primary metagenome ERZ777305 (study PRJEB29328, sample SAMD00013331) | mouse gut metagenome | study: EMG produced TPA metagenomics assembly of the Metagenome analysis of fecal microbiota from mouse which was promoted... | reverse complement strand
ATATACTGGAGTTCAGCGAAATGGATTTGTGAAGAAACTGTCAAAGACCCGTGTGAAAGCCTTTGCCCCCGTACACAGGTCTGGTCTTTCCTTAGTATAACTGTTTTTCCCCTGGATTACAATGGCTTTGGGCGCACTAACAAAAGACTCTAACTAAAGGCATATAAAGCAGATAAGCCGTCGTCCTGACATAGATTTTGACTTTTTAAAACTCTTCTGCTAAAATGTGTATGTAATAGTTGTCTGATCAAGAATAGGAGGGAATCATCTTTTATGAGAAGATATGTTATGTTTGCGTAGCACTGGCTATCGCAAGAGAAAATGAATTGTCATAGCCATTGCTATTCCTAAAGATAATATATATTTTAGGAGGCAGACATGGGCTATAGAAACGCGGGAGATATCCTGCCGGAAGAGATTATTGCGCTGATACAGCAGTATGTGGATGGGGAGAATATCTACATTCCCAGGCGCTCGGAAAACCGCCAGAAATGGGGTTCTCAGACCAGAATCACTCAGGAACTTTCCCATCGGAATAAACTGATCTATGAGGATTACGCCATGGGAATGACCACTTCGGAGTTGGCGGACAAGTATTGCCTGTCCCACAAGAGCATACAGCGCATCGTCAGAATTATGAGAAAATGAGTGTAATTGTGGTATTCTGTTAGCAGTACAAATCGGGATTCATAGTAGGAGGTTTTTATGGGATTTTGGATTTTTATGCTACTTATGGATATGATAATTCCACTTACAATGATTGGCTTTGGAAGATACTTTATAAAAAATACTCCAAAAGAAATAAATGCGGTATTTGGATACCGGACATCCATGTCTATGAAAAACAAGGATACATGGGAGTTTGCCAATAAATATTGCGGTAAAATATGGTATGTGTGCGGATTGATCATATTGCCAATTACAGCAATATTGTTGGCTTTGGTAATTGGAAAAAGCATGGATTATGTGGGAACAGTGGGAGGGATTATCTGTGGCGCACAACTCATTCCTTTTATCGGATCTATTTTTCCAACAGAAATTGCACTAAAAAAGATATTTGATAAAAATGGAAAACGAGTGTCCTACAAAATGGAAAACGAGTGTCCTAAAAGAGCATTGACAAAATAAAGAAGTTGTGATAAAGTACCGTCAATAACATAAGAAAAGCAATGACGGAAAAAGTAGTTTAGTCGGAAACATCCAGAGAGAATGGCATTTGGTGAAAGCTGTTTATGTGGAGATTAGACGAAAACCATTCCCGAGCTGTAATGCCGAAATGAGTAAGTGTTACCGTACGCCTGCGTTAAAGGATAGGATTTGATAGAATCTGAAGTGAAAAGTTAAGGTGGAACCGTGCTAAGCGCACCCTTAAGACTATATGATTATGGTCTTATGGGTGCTTTTCTTATGTTGTTGCCAAATAGTTAAAGCTGAAAAAAGGAAAGGAGCAACAAATTATGAAGGTTCTACGAAAAAACGGAGAAATTGTAGAAGTAAACTTTGAACAACAGGAGGGAAAAAAGGCATTTTGGCATACGAGTGCACATGTGCTTGCACAGGCTGTAAAACGCTTATATCCGCAAACGAAGTGCGCCATCGGTCCGGCTATCGAAAACGGATTTTATTATGATTTTGAATTTGATTTCTCATTTTCAGAAGAGCACTTAAAGGCAATCGAAACGGAGATGAGAAAAATTGTAAAGGAATCCCTCTCCTTGCAAGTCTATGAGAAGTCAAAAGAAGAGGCTCTTAGCTTTATGGATAACGCGGGTGAAAAATATAAAATCGAGCTGATTCAGAGGCTGAATGATGCAGAGCAAATCAGTTTCTATAAGCAGGGAGAATATGAGGAATTTTGCGCGGGACCGCATATTTCTAATGTGTGTCAGATTAAAGCGATCAAACTATTGTCAGTGGCAGGAGCCTATTGGAGAGGCAACGAAAAAAATAAAATGCTTACGAGAATCTATGGTATATCTTTTCCAAAAGCGGCACAGTTAGAGGAATATCTGCACATGGTTGAAGAAGCAAAAGCAAGAGACCACAGAAAATTGGGTAAGGAACTTGGAATATTTACGATTTTTGACCAAGGACCGGGATTACCGGTTTTCCTGCCAAAGGGAATGATATTGAAAAACCTGCTGATTGATTATTGGAGGAAAATCCATCGCAGAGAAGGATATGTTGAAATTTCTACGCCCATTATGTTGGAAAGAAGTCTTTGGGAAACATCCGGTCATTGGGATTTTTATAGGGATGCCATGTACTCTCTTAAGGTTGAAGATGATGATTATGCAATCAAACCAATGAGTTGTCCGGGTGGAATGCTGGTGTATAAGCTGGAACCAAGGTCATATAAGGAGCTCCCTATGCGAATGGGAGAATTAGGGCTTGTGCATCGTAATGAAAAGTCCGGGACATTACACGGTCTCATGAGAGTACGTTCATTTACGCAGGATGACGCTCACATTTTTATGAGAGAGGACCAGGTAACGGATGAGATACAAGGTGTTATGCGTCTTATTGATGAAGTTTACCAAAAGTTTGGTTTTTCATATGAAATTGAATTGTCAACGAGACCGGAGCATTCCATCGGAAGTGATGGGGATTGGCAGCTTGCTACGGAAGCTTTAGAAAAAGCAGTGCAGGGAATGGGTAAGTCTTATACAGTAAATGAGGGAGACGGTGCATTCTATGGGCCGAAACTTGATTTTCATATAAAAGATTCCATAGGCAGAACGTGGCAATGCGGAACGATTCAGCTTGATTTCCAGCTTCCGCAGAGATTTGATATAGACTATATCGGAGCAGATGGGGAGAAACATCGCCCGATTATGCTGCATAGAGTCGTATTTGGCTCGATAGAGCGTTTCATTGGTATTTTACTGGAACATTACGCGGGGAAATTTCCTGCGTGGATTGCACCTGTACAAGTTAAGGTTCTTCCGGTTTCAGATAAATATAATGATTATGCCAAGAGGGTTGAAGGGGCCTTGAAAGAAAATGATGTCCGGGTAGAAGTGGATGTCAGAAACGAGAAACTTGGATACAAGATTCGTGAAGCGCGCATGGATAAGGTGCCGTATATGATTATTGTGGGTGAAAACGAGAAAACCAATATGTCTGTATCCGTAAGACAAAGAGACGCAGAGCTTGATAAACAGGACATGGGAGAAATGAGTCTTGAACAAGCAGTCTATTTAGTAAAGAGAGTTGAGTAGAACGAAAGCAACAATAGTTTTATTTGCAGAAAAAGATGCGAGACCACCAATTCCCTGAGACACCGGCTCATATTTTTTTAGAAACAATTCTAAGGTTGCTATCGCAGAATATTTCAGATAGACTGACAATATGCACAAACCGGATTTTATGTACGGATAAAGCAGGAGGACGAGATGATACCGAAAGACATCAATCAAAAGATATCCCGGCGCCTTTGGAACCTGCCCGACAAGGGAGAGTTGGAAAGCCACAGGGAGGAAACCTTTATCGATGATATTATTCAAAAAAGCCATATCGAGAAGGAACTGCTGGCAAGTCTGGACGGAGTACGAACCGTATTTGACGGCGGGGCCGGATGCGGGCGTTTTTCCATATTGCTGGCTAAAAAGGGATGCCGGGTGACACATTTTGATATCTCCCAGCCCATGCTGGACAAGGCGCAGGAGCTGGCCCGGGCCGCGGGGGTGGAGCAAAACATTACTTTTGTACAGGGCGCTCTGGAGGATCTGTCGGCATATTACGACGGGGCTTTCGATCTGGTCATGTCCTTTGACGCTCCCATTTCCTATACCTGGCCCCATCAGGAGACAGTGATCGGAGAGCTGGTCCGCATAGCGGGAAAAAAAGTTATGTTCAGCGTTTCCTCCCGGCTGGGATATCTGCCCTACCTTGCCAATCCGATCCAGAAGAATCAGTTCATACTGGATAGCCACTGCCCTGATCCCTGGGTGCAACAGCTCATTGCGGGCAGACAGAACGCTATAGATCGTTTTGTGTTGGATAAACATGCCATGGATAATTTTATGGAAAGCGGTCTGATGGGCGGGGAGGAGGAAGTCGCCGAGTATGAAAAAGGCGGTACGCCCTGGTGCATCACCTACACTTTTCTTCCGGATGAGTTGAAAGCGCTGTTGGAAAAACAGGGGGTGCAAAACATACAGATGGCGGGGCCCGGCGCGTACGCCAGGACCATTCCGGGTGAAATACTGGCAAAGATCATGCGGGAGCCCCAAAGCAGAAAAGATTTTCTGGAGATATGTTATAAATTTGACTCCTCCCCCTATGTCTGCGACATGGGCAAAGACAATTTATTTGTAAAAGGAGACATAGTAAGCTAACATACCCTCTGAGTCGGGCAGAAAGGAGTATTATGTCAGATACATTTTACGCTTATCATGTAGTAACGGACAAACCAGTGAAACTGGGGCAGCATAAGAATATCTGGTGAGCGGCGGCATAGAGATCGTGGAGGTCACTGAGGAGTTTTAAGATCAGCAAATGGGCAACTATAGCAAGCGTAGAGTTCATTGAAGAATTGAAAATCGAAGGAATAGACAGACATGGAGATCATAAAGAATTATCGGGACAATGCCGACCTGCGGCGCAGCTTTAACGAACTGGCAGGAAGGACTTTCGGCTTAAACTTTGAAGATTGGTTTCAAAACGGATTCTGGGAGGATGCCTACAATCCCTACTCTTTGGTAGAAAACAGGCAGGTGGTCGCCAATGTATCAGTAAATATCACCGATATGCTGTTTGACGGTTGCGTAAAGCACTTTCTGCAGCTGGGTACTGTAATGACAGAGGAAACATGCCGTCACCGGGGCTACATCCGGGCGATTATGGAGCGGATTGACGCCGACTATAGCGGAAAGACGGACGGCGTCTACCTCTTTGCCAATGACAGTGTGCTGGATTTCTACCCCAGATTTGGTTTTAAAAAAAGCCGGGAATACCAATACCGCCTGTCCCTACAGGGCACAGGGCCGTGCAGGTTTGCCCCCGTGGCCATGGACTGCGCCGCTGCCTGGGCGCGGCTGGAGCAGGCGGCAGAACGCAGTATATTCCGTGGCCGTCTGGATCTGACAGGCAACCGGGGACTCCTGTTTTTCTATGTGACCAAATTTATGCGGGATAGCGTGTACCACCACGCTCCCAGCTCCACCTATGTGGTTGCGGACCGGCGGGGAACGGAGCTGTTTCTGCACAATGTTTTTTCCGGCACATTGACGGAGTTGACAGACGTACTGGATCTGTTTGGAGGAGAGATCAGACAGGTTACTTTGGGGTTCACCCCTCTCCACAACGCGGGTTATCAGGTGGCTGAACTACAGGAGGAAGATTCCACCTTTTTCATAAAGGGCACAGGTATGGAGATCATAGAACGGGAAAAATTACGTATCCCTTCTCTGGCCCATGCATAAAAACAATAACAAAGGAGAGAAAAAATGTTCATAGAGACAAAAAGACTGACCCTTCGCAGCTTAGCACCCGGGGACGCAGAGTCCTATATAGAGATGGCCTCCGATGGCAGTCTGCGGGATATTTTCGGGGATTGTACAAATAGTAGGGAATGGATGGATTCCTGGATAGAGGAATCACTGTCTCTGGAACGCAGGGACGACCCCCTGGGGGAATATCTGGCCTATGCCGTCACGGAAAAGCAAAGCGGTGCTGTGCTGGGCAGTGTGGGCTGCTCCTATTATAAGGATCTGAAACAGGTGGGTATAACTTTCTTTATCGGCAGCGCATACCGGGGGAACGGTTACGCCTCTGAGGCAGTGAACGCATATGCCAGGTATTTTTTTACCCATTACATTCATCGCTCTTTCCGCCAGCTGATCGCTACAGTGCGGGAGGACAATGACGCCTCCTGGAAAACGCTGGAAAATGCAGGATTTATTCTGACAGAGTCAAAGCTCTATAGGGATATCTATGATGAAACGGAGTTACCGTACCGTTTTTATGTACTGCATGACCACGGTCTGGACAGGGTTCTTTCCCGTTGGGGACTGCAGGATGACAGCGTCACGCAGATATATGATACTGCCTGGCAGATAGGCAGCGGTCATGTGCTGAAAATATACAGCGACCAGGGGCAGCTTGAGCGCAACCTGAACATGTTGCGCCTTTTATATGAACAGAACATTCCTGTGGCTCGTATCATACCCACTCATGACAACATACAATATGTATCCTGTGACGGCGCTTTTTATTTTCTGTCTGAAAAACTTCCGGGCAGCCAGATCACGGAGATAGACCGCTCTATGGCCCGCTCCATGGGTGAGATCATTGCCCGTCTGCACACTGCTTTTCAGAGATGCGAGCCCTTGCAAACCATATGGGATAACAGTCTTTTGGACGAGATGAACGGATGGGTACTGGACAGTATGGAAAAAAGCGGATGGAAATGTATTTCCAGGGAAGATTATCTGCAAACCGTCTCGCAACTCACCGCCGTGTATCATGAGCTGCCGGTACAGTTGATCCACAGGGATATCCATTTTGGCAACTTTCTGTTTGAGGACGGCAATTTTTCCGGCTATATCGACTTTGATCTGAGCCAGCGGAATATACGGATCTTTGACCTGTGTTACTTTATGCTGGGACTCTTGTGCGAGGAGGAAAGCTTTAATATCACGGAGGAAACCTGGTTCAATATTTTGGGGGATGTCTTTGACGGTTATGAAAGTATACAACAACTCACAGCTACGGAAAAAAAGGCCGTTCCCCATGTGATGGAATGTATTGAACTTCTCTTTACCGCCTGGTTTGAAGACCAAAGCGACCACAGCTGCGCCCAAAATTCCGTAAATCTCTATCAGTTTGCGCGAAGGAACGAAAACAAAATATGGAAAATTCTACGGCTGTCCTGATATATGCGACAGCCATATCTCTTCTATGGCACATTTTATAAATCTCTGATCCCCATTTATAACAACTTATCCAAATCGTTTGTCTTTTGGCTCATTTTTCTGTAAAAACTATTAAGTAAGTCTATTATAGATATCCCCAAACAGGGCATGCTAATATATGAAATAAATGTAGATACGGGAATATTACAATGGGCAGATGGAGGTTAGGTTATGGGCGCATTTGTAGAATTTCAGAATGTAGGCAAAATATACCGGACAGGGGAAGTATCCATTCAGGCTCTTCATGATGTGAATTTTCAGATACGGCAAGGGGAATTTTGTGTAATCGTGGGAGCGTCCGGGGCAGGTAAAACCACTATACTGAATATTCTGGGCGGCATGGACACCCTGACGGAGGGCAAAGTGTTTCTGGATGGGAATGAGATTTCCGGCTACGGAAAAAGGGAACTTACCAAGTACAGACGGTATGATGTGGGATTTGTGTTTCAATTCTACAATCTGGTACCCAATCTTACGGCACAGGAGAATGTGGAGCTTGCCGCGCAGATCTGCACGGACCCGCTTGACGCGGCCCGGGTACTTACGGAGGTGGGCCTTGCGGACAGGACAAAGAACTTTCCGGCCCAGTTGTCCGGCGGCGAACAGCAGAGAGTGGCCATCGCCCGCGCCCTGGCCAAAAACCCCAAGCTGCTGCTGTGCGATGAGCCTACGGGAGCGCTGGACTACAACACGGGTAAAGCGGTGTTAAAACTGTTACAGGATACATGCAGGGACAAGGGCAAGACCGTCATCGTCATTACGCACAACCAGGCGCTGACCGCCATGGCCGACAGGATCATAACCGTCAAGAGCGGCACTGTCGTCAATATGGCGACAAATGAACATATTGTACGTGTTGAAGATATCGAATGGTAATCGGCGTCATAGCTGCCGCAGACAGTACCCACTATATGGGAACAAGGGCAGAAAATTGTTAGGAAATGGGGAAATTACATGAAATCCATGATAAAAAAGACTACATTGCGGGAAATTCGCCAGAGCCTGGGGCGCTATCTGGCTATCTTTGCTATCGTGGCGCTGGGAGTGGGTTTTTTTGCCGGACTGAAGATCACAAAGACCGTCATGGTGGAGTCCGCCGATGATTATCTGCGGGAATACCAGCTATTTGACTATCGGCTGCTGTCCACCCTGGGCTTTGATGAAGAGGATGTACAGGCCCTGAGGCAAAAGGAACATATCCGTTCCGTGGAAGGCGCGGTGGAGGCGGACATCCTCTACCTGAATGAAACAGGCAACGAAAGCGTGCTCAAGGCTCACACGCTGATGGAACGGATTAACGGACTCAAACTCCTGGCAGGAAGAATGCCTCAGTCTCCCTCCGAATGTATTGTGGATTCCAACCGCTATGACGAGACAGCCCTGGGCAGTACGATTCTACTCTCGGAAAATAACAGCCCGCAAGATATGGAAAAGTTTGCTTACCGTGAATACACCATTGTGGGCGTTGCCCAGGCGTCCGCATATATCCAGTTTGAGCGGGGAAACAGTTCTCTTGGTAACGGCCGTGTGGACGGCTTTATGTACCTGCTGCCCCAAGGTTTTGCCACGGAATATTTTACGGATATCTATGTAAAATTTGATACGGACGAGAGAATCTATTCCCCGGAGTATGACGCTTACATGGCGGAGCGAAAACCCCAATGGGAGCAGTACTGCCGGGAGCAGGGCGAGAGAAGATACCTGGCTCTGGCGGGAGCGGCGGGATCAAAGCTCAAAGAGGCGAACATTGCCGCCATCAGAAAGCCCGGCACCTATGTGCTGGGCAGAGATACCAATGTGGGATACACTCTTTTTGAAAATGATTCCGGCATTGTAGAGGGAATCGCCAATGTGTTTCCTGTGTTTTTCTTTCTGGTGGCGGCGCTGGTCTGTATGACTACCATGAACCGCATGGTGGAGGAACAGCGTACTCAGATCGGCGTATTGAAAGCTCTGGGATACGGAAACGACAGCATCATGGGAAAATATCTGTTCTATTCCGGCAGCGCCGCCTTGGGAGGCTGCGTTGCGGGATACTTTCTGGGAATCTTTATCTTCCCTCTGGTAATATGGCAGGCATACGGCATGATGTACAGATTGGGTGATATTGTGTTTGTGTTTGACTGGGGGGCCGCCCTTCTTTGCCTCACAGCCTCACTGCTTTGTTCCATGGGCACCACCTGGATATCCTGCCGTCACGAGCTGAGAGCTCCGGCGGCAGGTCTGATGCGCCCAAAGGCCCCCAAGGCAGGCAAGCGCATCCTGCTGGAGCGCATGGGATTGATCTGGAACCGGCTGAAATTTCTGCACAAAGTATCTATACGCAATATTTTCAGGTACAAAAAAAGGCTGTTTATGATGGTCATGGGTATCGGCGGCTGCACGGCCCTTCTGGTGACAGGTTTCGGCGTACGGGATTCCGTCGCCGACATTGCCGAACGGCAATATGAGGAGATACAGATATACCAACTGAACGTGACTCTGGAGGATCAGACCGGGGAGGGAAAAATCCTTTCCGGGGAATTGTCGGATATGTTGGACTCCTATGGCAGTACCTACACTTACGCCTTTGAAACCGCGCTGAATCTGCAAAGCGCGGGGGAGTTAAAATCCGTCAATTTGATCGTGGCGGATAACCAGGCGCAGTTCGGGGAATTTATCGATCTGCATACTTCCGCCGGAGAAAAGATCCCCTATCCCGGTCCCGGCCAGATCGTGATCTGCAACAAGCTGGCAGAACAATTCCGCTTGGAGACCGGGGATACCGTGCGTCTTCTGGGCGAAGATCGAAAAGAGCTCTCCGCGGTTATAAGCGGTATCTGCGAAAACTATATCTTCAATTACGCATATATGGACAGAGAGACCTATGAAAAGGCCATGGGCGGCGTAACTTTCCAAAACCTTTATGTGAATCTGCCGGAAGATACAGATGTATACGAAGTCAGCGCCGCTGTAATGAAAGCGGAGAACGTGGCCTCCGTACAAGTAAACGCGGATATGCTGGTACGTTTTTCCAGCATGATGAGCAGTATGAACTATATTGTTTTGCTGGTCATCGGCTGCGCCGGGGCACTGGCCTTTATCGTACTTTACAACTTGAACAATATCAATATAACCGAGCGCATCCGGGAGATCGCCACCATCAAGGTACTGGGATTCTACCGGAACGAGACCTCCTCCTATGTGTTTCGGGAAAACACAGTGCTCACGGCCATAGGCTGCGGGCTGGGACTTTTGCTGGGAAAACTGCTGCATATCTACGTGATGCAAGAGGTGGACATCGACATGATCTCCTTTGACGTGCATGTAACGGTACTCAGCTATCTCCTCAGCGTGGCGCTCACTTTTGCTTTTACCTGGGCTGTCAACCGGATCATGGCAGGTAAACTGGACCGGATCAATATGGCGGAGTCCTTAAAATCCGTGGATTGATCCAACCTCCCGCCACAGGGCCTACCGGACAGATCGGCAGGACTACGGTCGAGTCAGAGGCTTTATCATAATCAGACAGGGATTGTCCTCATCCCACATCTCGGTGAGCGTGATCAAAGGCTCAAAGCCCACGCTCTCATAAAAAAGCCGGGTTTTTTCATAAGGCTTGTAATGTACTTTTTCACTCAATGTCTCCACCATGGCATACTTGCAGCCCTTTTCCAGAAAAAACAGTTCGGCCTGACTATACAGGGCCTTGCCCACGCCCATACGGTGGCACTGTGGACGCACACCGCAGACATAGATATCTCCGGTGTGACCGTAGTGTATCCTCACGGAAAAGAACCCCAGACATTTCCCTTCCCCGTCCAGAGCCGCCCAAAAAGGAAGGTCACATACACCTTTCACATATTCCTCCAGAGACTCCCTATTGCCGAACCAATCCGGCAGACTCTCCAGAACCGCTCTTGCATAAAGGGATTTTTGCTCTACCTGGCTGATCTCCACTATATGATATTCTGTTTGTATTTCCATGCTTATACCCCTTTTCAGCCCCCGGGTTTCCAAGTTATCCTCTCCTAGCGCCTTCTATGCCATGGGGTTTATCATTGTTTTCTATGAACAGTATTCCCAGTGTACCCGGGCCGCAGTGACTGGATATCACGCCCCCTGCCCGTGTCTCCAAGATCTCGTCGAAGATATGCAGCTGACACAGATACTCCCGCACCATATCCACCGTCTCCGGACTACAGCCGGAATGGGTGATGAACACCCGCTCCGTTCTTGCCTTTCTCATGACGGGTTCCAAGTCCCTGGCATAGGCCGCCAAAGCTTTTTCCAAGCTGCCCCGGTACTTTTTGGCGCTGTGCATCCTGCCGTTTTCCACCACGATCTGGGGATGCAGATGTAAGGTACTGCCCAGCATAGCCGCCAGTCCGCTGCATCTGCCGCCCCGGTGCAGATACACCAGCGTATCCACCACAAAGCTTGCCCTCACCTGCGGTTTCAGCTCCGCCATTCTGTCCCCTATCTCCCTGGCACTGCGGCCCGCCTGGGCCATGATGGCCGCCTCCACCACCAGCAGGCCGATTCCCGTGGAAAGGTTCTCCGAGTCTATCACCGTCACCCGCTGGGCGATTCCCGCCTCCTCCGCCGCCAGCTGCATCACATTGCCGGAAGTAGACATTTGCCCTGAAATAGAGAAACAGACGATCTCCTCATATTTCGCGCCCACTTCCCGAAACAGCTCCGACGCGCTCTCCAAGGAGGGGGCGGAAGTTCTGGGAGTAGCGCCATGTTCGTCCGACCAGCGGTATATCTCCTCCGGCCGTATATCCCGGCCGTCCTCATACTCGTCTTCTCCCAACAGAATGTGGAGAGGCAGTATGGCCACCTGATATTTTTCCAGCAAATCCTGAGATAAGTCACAGGTACTGTCCGCTATGATTCCTACCATAATACATTTCCTCCTGATTTATGAGGTCCGTTAGAACCTCCGTTTCGCCTGTTAGACTGTATTCCAGCTGGCAGTCAAAAGGTTCCTTATCCACATGCTCCTGCTGGTACTCCCGCGCCTCCACACATCCCATAGCACGGTAAAATGCCTGACTTTCCACTGCGGAATGCGCGGATATATAAAGCTTTTGCGCCCCGTTTTTTGCGGCCCACTCCGCGGCCGCCATAAAGAGGGATCTTCCGATTCCCTGCCCGCGCATATCCTGGGACACATGGATACTGGACAGGTCCATATAGTTATGCTCCCTGCCAAACAGTCCGGGTTCCACAGATACAAAACCCTTTAAGGCATTATCTAAAAACGCTGCCAGAACATAACCGCCTGTGGCAACCGTTTTTCTTAAACAGGATATCAGAGTCTGATAATCCGCCTCCGACCAGTCGTCCACAAAGGGATCACTCTTCACCATCCAGATTCCGTCCACTTTCCGCCAACAGTCTGTGACATTCTGACGCCGTATGAACTGCCGGAACAAGGCCCTGTTGATCTCATTTTCCGCAAGTTGTCTGTACTCTGTCATTTCTCTTTCCCTACGGTTTACCTAAAATAAGAAACCGTATTTCCTTCCTCAAGCTTTTCCCTGCGATCCCCGTCAAAAGCTCCTAATATATCCAAAAACCGTCGGAATACTCTCCTTTATCGATGTATTCCGTCTCTTCCTTCCGGGCATTCTCCCACTCCTCAATAAGCTGCCGGATGCTCTGCTGCCTGCTGTCTCTCTTTTTACACACGGATTTCCGCACCACTCGATATAGTTTCCTGCTGAGCGTCCAGGAATCCAGACGGCGCTCATATCCTCCGAACAGGGCAAAAGCGAAAGCCCCTGCCATATAGACATTGCTGATCTCGTCTATTTCCGCTCCCCTTATAAACTCCTCGGGAGACATAAAGCGGGAGCTGCCCCACATCCGCCCCACAGGGTTTCGATAGGGCTTTTTGCAGAATAAATCTATATCGCAGAAAAGCGTATTCCCCTCTTCCGTATACATGACACTCCCGTCATAGAAATCTACCGCCACATAGCCCTTCCTGTGAACATGCTCCAGAAAATCCAGCAGGTCCCGAAAGATCCGCATTCTGGTCTCCGTGGGCAGATTCATAAACCTGCGGTGTTCCTCCGGGTACATCCTTCCCATACTAATGCCCTGGGCCCATTTAAAGATCATGGCATAGCCGCCGCCCATCTCCCGGGTCTCCAACAACTCAATCAGGCGGGGGTGGGCCAAAGTGCGGTACAGCGGCGGTGTGGCCTTGAGCCGTTGGACAGCGTCCTGTGGCGTACCCTTATAGGCCTCTGTTGGAGCGCCGGCATACTTGACAAAATACCGGGGCGCCTCACCGCACCCCTGGCTTTTCCCCCGTATTCCGAAACAGATATTTCCCGAATCCTGATCGTCAAACACTTTGAACACGGTTCCGTATTCGTGGAGAAAGTCAAAGTCATAACCGGATTTCATCTTGTAGGGTATGCCGTCTATATTTTGCAGATAATATCCCTTAAAATACCAGGAGGGTATGGGATTCTTCATATTGTTATACCAGCCCAGCACTTCCTCTGCCTGTTCTAACGCCTTCCCGACCTCCCCGTCGCCAAAGGGAATCGCCTCGGAAACGGAGGCAAGGATGCTGCTGCTGATATACAGAGCCTGCAACCTCCAAAATTCTGTAGGCACCTCCCCATCAAAATATCCGTTTATCACTCCGGAGGCGAAGATGGGGGAGATTCGCGCGCTCTTAACGATACCGCAAAATTCCTCCCATGGATCGGCAAATTCATAGCGGTTAAATCCTATTATGACAAGTTTGTCATCTTCTAACATCATGTTGCCGATATGATAGTCCCCATGTATAAAAAGCTGCGGCCTGTCTCTCAGCAGACCGCAATTGGCATTAATACATGAGATAAACTCCTCCGCTCCGTCAAACTCAACGGAGCACTCCCTATACTCCCTGATCCTGCGGCGGGCCTTGGCGTTGAAACGGCATTCCCAATCCATCTGGTCCGCAGGCGCGGGGACAGAATGCAGGGTTTTTAGGATTTTTCCCGCTTCCAATCCATATGCGTACTGACATGCATCGGAAAGCCAGGGAATCACGTCCTGAGCGTCTCTTCCCTCTATCCAGGTCTGCAGATTGTACACGCCATCGGCACAGTGTCCGCTTTCCACCGGTTTGCACATGGGTACGCCCAGAGCCGCCAGATGCTGCTGCATACGAGATATATCGGCCTGTTTTTTGCGCCAGATCTCCCGTACAGAATATTCTCCTATGCCTCCGGAAAAGTTCTCCGGCGTGATCCGCAGCAAATATTTCGTACCGCAAGCCGTATCGATCCTGTACTTTTTATCGCCGGACCATCCCTTGTCTATATACGTGATTTCCGTGGCAGCATATGTCTCTGTCAGCCACTCTGTCACGGCCGGCGACACTGCCGACCACTTTTCGTCATAATCTGTCATCGCTGCCGTTTCCTGCCTTTGTCCAATCATATTGATCTCCGTGCCCGTCCCGGGTTACGCCTGTTCCTTCAGTTCCGCCTTCCGCCTGTCATACTCGTCCGTTATCAGCTTAAAGGTTTCTTCATCGCCCACTTCCGTGTCCGGATGATATGTTTTACACAGAGCGCGGTACCTCTTATCCAGCTTTTCCTCTGTGTCACAGCCCGCGAAGAATCCTCCTCCCGCCGCCGCGGTGGCCTTCTGTTCCTCCGCTATCTTGGCCGCCTGTTTTTCTATGGTCTGTTTTAATTCCTCCAGTCTGTCGATCAGCGGCATGAGCTTTTCATATTCATCTATCGGAACATTCCCGTTGTACTTGGTGATCCCGTCCACCACCTCCTGTAGTGTGGGGAAATACTCTCCCCAGCTGGAACGAAGGATATAGTTGTCGCTCTTATCCACAAGGGGAGAGATGGTCTGGGAGAATTCCGTAATCTCCGTAATATGCTGCTGGAGAATATCCTGATACCGATAACACTTTTGCATCCGTTTTTCATCCGCGGCGCTTGCCCCCTGAGCCGTATTATGGATATTGCCCCCGCCGATCTCTTCCGTCCTCTCCAGAATACTACTGAGGTACTTCTCGTAATCCCCAGTGGACAGCTCCATCTCTTTGCCCCACTCGCTCCACTCTAAACCCAGGGACACCAGGATAATCACAATAGCGGTCATAAATGCCAGATACATCGTGATGCCATAGATGATAGGGAGCGGAGAGAACAGCTTAATATAGCTAAGCAAACCGATGCCGAACCGGCTCTGTATGTATTGGTTACACATAAACAGGGAACCGATCACGATAACTGCGCTGGCCAGCACAAAAATCTTGACTGCGTGGGTAACAAACAAAATAATGCCACGGTTGATGACCCTGAGCAGCGTATAAAAGAGACAGCACAGTCCGTTTACAATTCCGCTGCCCTCCTGACTGACAGCGGCATAATCCGTCTTACAGGCATGGTACAGCGACGCATATCCTCCGTAGATCAGCTCATAAATACCGTTCAGCAGCGAAATGACCAGAGATACCACCGCCATGATGACTGCGGACACAAGACTCAGTATCCATATGGCTATAGCGGTAAAAATACCTCCTATGATCAATATAACGATGACCATGAAAATACCGTTCAGCCACCCGGACGGATTTTTAAATATCTCAAAAATCATGGCGATTCCGAACAGAATAAAGACTGCTCCTATGATCGTGACCGTTTTCTCCAGAGCCTTTGCCGCCAGCTTGGCCGCCGTTGCCAGCAGCAGGAGGGGCAGCGCAATAATCGCAAATATGTTAATTTTAACTATCTTAAGAATCTTTTTCATGGATTTGCTCTCTCCCCCTTTCGGCTATTCGTATACGGCAAACTCATATATGATATTACAGATATAGTCCGCATCCGGGGTACATTCCAATGTGATCTTGTCGCCGGAGGATTGGTCATAATAAACCATACCCGCTCTATCCATACCCGTACCGATGAGAAGAGAACCCGTCATGGAATCCGGCGTGCCATATATCCCCTCCTGCGCGTGGGCGATGTCCTTCAGCGACATTCCCACTCTCGCGCCCTGGGGCAGGATGATCCCTGTTCCCGAAGTCTGCACTTTTATCAGTTCGCAGTCAGTCCAGGGAGCGGCCTCCGGCGTCTGATTCTGTACAGTGATCCATACACCGGAATTGTGCAGAGTGACCTGCTCATAACCCCTCACCTCTCTGTCATACTCAAACTCTATGTAGTCCGTGATATCCTGCAGGTCTATCACCTGACCCTGCCACTGCGCCATGCGGGAAAACTTATCCTGCTGCATGATCTCCCGGACAGGCTGGGAGTTCCAGACACTGTCAGAAAAATCTTCATAATTCTCAATATATACCGTCAGTTCATTTACCCCGTCCTTACTCACGTCCAGCTGGTCCTGTCTGGAGGCTATATCCATCAGCAAAAAATAGGGGGAGCTGGAACAGTAATATACCTTATATACACCGGGATTCAGTGAAGCCTCCTGCTTAAACCCATTTTCTTCATCCAGCAAAAATTTGTACTGTCTTTCCGTAGTTATGTTTTGCAGGGTAACTTCTATCCCCAGCAGATCCTTCTCATTATCCCCCAGCATCTTGAATTCCTGAGGAATATTCTCCAAACTTACAACAACGGCGCACTCTCCCTCATCCAGATTTCCCTTTTTGGCACAACCGACCAAAGATAATGCCAAGACGCAGACAAGCGTAGCCGCGCGTCCCAGATTCCTTTTCACTCTCATTGGTCTCCCTCCTCAATCCGTACTCTCCAGTCCATATCTGAAGCTTTTTCTCCATATTGAGTAAAATCAGATCCCACAGTATTACTCAATATTATATTTATTGTAACACAGGACTTATAAAATGTCATTCCTTTTTGACGTTTGTCTGCCGATATGCTGCCATTATGCCCTATCCTGCAGATGCCGCGGCATGATCACACCGTTGTGCTTTGCTCGTCTCCACTTTGCTGAATATACCTAAAAGCATACCCTCTGTCCCATTTACTTGAATTTAACTGTTGTTATCTATATTATTAGCTAATTACTTGACTAAAATCATACAATCAAACATTTTAGGCAGTAACATTACAAATAAATATTGACTAAATTATCTGTAGAGAGTATAGTGTAATATATAAAATTTATATGAATTTTTAATTGGGGGAGATTTCTCTTGTGAAAAAAAGAGAAAAGAAAAATGATGAAAGGAGTGATTTCGGCAATATCGCCAAACTATATTTAACTTATTGCCAATTAAAATTCAGTTAACATTTTAGTTAACCAAGAGAAGGAGGGTACTATGGCAAGACGAAAAGGTATTCTGTTCAGATCCATTGCCATTATAGCAATGACGATGTTCTTTGTTTTGGGCGGATGCGGACAGAAACCGGAGAATGTGCCGGCGGAAGGCAGTGACATATCTCTGGAGACGGAAGAAAGCGAAGTCGTAACTCCGGAGGAAACTCCCGCACCGGAGCCGCCGGAACAAGAAAAAGAAGAAACTCCTGCATCCACAGAGGAAGTTGTGGCATTGACCTCGGATTCCTATCTGAGCGAGCTTTCTCAGGGCGATAGTCTGGAATTTAAATTTTCCGATTACAATTCCGACTATAAAGTGGGAAACAGGGTCACGCTCAGCATAACCATGGAGAGTTTGGGTATGTTTAACGGCTGTGTGGGAGCCAGCGTGGGATCGAGCTATGAGTGGCAACAGGAAGAGTTTGAGTTTGAAGCCGGATGCCACACAGCCACCTGGACCGTAACGCCCAGCGTGGACAGCGCCCAGTTGAATCTGTGGTTTGCGGACAGCGCGCCTGTGGGTGTTATATCCATTGAGGTAGCCGTGGAGGAAGTGGAGCCCGCGGTTATCGGCAAACTGGCCACCTTTACGGAACAGGATTCTATGGAATTCGCACTGTCAGATTATAACTCCCAGTACAAGGTAGGCGACCTGGTCAAGATCTCTGTGGTACTGGAGAGCGACGGTGATTTTAACGGTTCCATCGGCGCCAGTATAGGTAAAGATTATGTCTGGAATCAGAAAGAATTTAAATATGACGAAGGCGGCAAATATACGCTTTCATGGACTGTGAAGCCCAGTTCGGATTACTCCAATATCGGTATCTGGTGGGTGGGCGGTACTTCGGTAGGTATTCATTCCATCACCGTCACGGTTCTTGAGGAAGAGATCGGCATTCATGGCGATTATATCACCATGTTTACGGACGAGGGTAATTTTGAGTTTATACCTTCTGTTATTAACCCTTCCTTTAAATTCGGCGATAAGATCCGGATCACTGCCACTCTGGAGAGCGACGGCGAATTTACCGGCAGCATGGGCACCAGTGTGGGCGACAACTATGAGTGGACACAGACAGAGTACGAATCCGATACGGGTATCTCCACCTGGGTACTGGATATCTCCCCTGTTATTGATTCTGTGCAGTTGGGAATCTGGTATATAGGCGGTACAGCCGTAGGCGTCGTGGATATTGATATAGAGATACTAAAATGGGGTTATCAGCATGTTGATATCAAGGGGCTTATCTATACATCCACCCAGAAGAACGATGTATATACCTTTAAGCCTTCCGATTATTGCGACTTTGAGGACGGAGATATTATCACCATCCAGGTTGGACTGGATTCCAATGAAGTTTACAATGGCTGTGTCAGCGTCAACGATGTAAACGGCACAAACAGAAGCAGCAATTACAGCAGCAACGGAGGCAGCGTTACCTGCGAGCTTGTAGTAGAAGCAAGTACCAAGGAAGAGGCCAAGATCGAATTCTGGTGGATGAATACCAAGGTAGCATTGAATTCCATCACCGTGACAAAGGGCGGAACCATCGTGGATACCAACGATGACGACACATTTTATCCCAACGATATGAAAAAATTCAGAACGGCTGCAAATTACTGCGATTACAAGCAGGGCGATACCATCAATGTGGCAGTGACCTTGTCCGGAGACGGTTACTTTAAGGGTTCTGTAGGTATGTCCGGCACCTCATGGATACAGAGTGACTTTGAATCCGCAGACGGAAGTCCCGTGACATGTACGATCAAGGTACCCGGCGCCGTCTCGGAAACCAACGACATTCAGATCGGTGTATGGTGGTCCGAGGGCAGCTTTGTACATATAGACAACATTACCGTGACCAAGGAAGAAAAGGACCCCAGCGGCGATGATGACAAGCCGGGCGAAGAGGATAAGATCGATACCTCCGACTGGCAGCTGGCATTCAATGGCTTTAGCGCGGACTGGAACGGATGGAACAGCGTCAACGGCAGTGCCGGCACTTTGGAGTTCTCCGCAAAGATCCGGGATATCATGGATGCCAATAACTTTACTGATATCAGCGAATTCGGCGGATTTTTATTCCAGATCTGGCACGTGGACAGCAGATATAACGGAAGATCCTATGCATATAAGCTGGATATCAACGGCACTACCTTTAAAGAGGGAACCAAGATCATCGATTGCAGCGAGTACAACAGTACGGACGTAGTCCAGATCTTAATGAGCGATTATTCATTCTCCCCTGAGGATGAGATCTCCTGTGTGATCACTGTATCTGACGCGGCAGAACCCGGGGAACCCAGTGACGGTCTTTACACCTTTACCTATGATGAATGGAAACCTCTTAAAGACAACAATGAGTCGTATGCTTTTAATTTCCTTCCCCGCGATTACGGTAATTTTGAGACAGGCGATACCATTATCATCACTGTGACCTTTGACCAAACGTCCGATTATTTTGATGGTATAGTGGGGGCAAGCAACAATGATAGCGTTAACAACTGGATACAGTCCGCTCAATTGGACAATTCCAGCACACAATGGGTCTTGGAAGTTCCCAACGCCAGCAAAGACAATGGTGCCCAGGTTCAGATGTGGTGGATGAACAACAATGTGACCGCTACGATTACCGATATCACGGTCACTAAGAAGGAGGACAGCGTAACAACACCTGTTCACACCTTTACATACGATGAATGGAAACCTCTTAAAGACAACAATAAGTCGTATGCTTTTAATTTCCTTCCCCGCGATTACGGTAATTTTGAGACAGGCGA
>ERZ777305.1969-NODE-1969-length-19968-cov-3.152513_pt1 | contig 19968 bp, 18 predicted proteins | sample MGYA00374965_ERZ777305 | MGnify/ENA primary metagenome ERZ777305 (study PRJEB29328, sample SAMD00013331) | mouse gut metagenome | study: EMG produced TPA metagenomics assembly of the Metagenome analysis of fecal microbiota from mouse which was promoted... | reverse complement strand
CCAGTTCTACAGGGAGCATCCTCAAATTCCTCCTATTCCAGTTCCGCAAATTCCCTCCCTGCGCTTTTCTTATAGAAGGATTTCCTGACGCTTTGCGTCCGTAACTCCTTCTGGCGCCGTACGGGAATTTGCTGTTTTTTATTCCAGTTCCGCAGTTCTCCTCCCAGGGCCGCTCTAGGAGAAGAATTTCCAGACGCCTGCGCGTCTGCAACTTCTTCCGGGCCCTGCTCGAAGCTCTGCTGTTTTTTATTCCAGTTCCGCAAATTCCCTCCCTGCGCTCTCCTTATAGAAGGATTTCCTGACGCTTTGCGTCCGTAACTCCTTCTGGCGCCATGCGGGAATTTGCTGTTTTAGGTTACATTAACAGGTTCGGCAGCCACGTCGTCAGCGGCGGGCAGTAGGTCACAATCAGAAGCGCAATAATATTCACTGCCAGCAGCGGAAGCATGGCCTTCGTTATCTTTTCAAAAGTCAGGCTGCTTACATTTGTCAGCGTAAAGAGCACCATGCCTACCGGAGGCGTCAGCATACCGATGGTAATATTCAAAATGCAGATTACACCGAAATGCAGGGGATCGATTCCAAAGGAAGTAACCACCGGCATCAGGATGGGAACCAGAATGACCAGGGCCGCCAGGCTCTCCATCACCATACCCACCAAAAGCAGGAAAATGTTAATCACCAGCAGGGCCACAATCTTGTTTGTGACAACGCCCAAAAAGGCATTTGCCAGCTTGGTAGGAATCTGCTGGGCTGTGATAATATAGCCGAAAGCATTGGCGCTGCTGACAATAAACAGAACGCTCATGGCGCTGGTCAGAGTCTCATCCATAATAGACGGCAGATCCTTTATTTTCAAATCCCTGGTCAAAAATCCCTGGAGAAGCGCATAGAGCACGGCTACCACGGACGCCTCCGTGGGCGTACAGATTCCTGTCATAATCCCTCCCAGGATAATCACCGGCGTCAGCAAAGCCGGGAAGGAGGTTATAAAAGAGCTACCCAGATCCCGGAAGCCTGCAAAGGCATGGCGGGGATAATTGCGTTTCTTGGACACAGAGAAAATGTAAATCATCTGCGTAAGCGCCAGACAGCAGCCGGGCAGCACTCCCGCGATAAACATTTTGCCCACGGAAACCCCGCTGGCCACGCAGTATACCACGCCGGAAATAGTGGGCGGGATAATGGGCCCGATGCAGGAGGAAGCTCCTGTGACGGCCACGGCAAATTCCTCGTCATACCCGTCATCCTTCATAGCCTTGATCTCAATGGCTCCCAGTCCTCCGGCGTCCGCTACGGCAGAACCGGACATGCCCGCAAAAATCACGGATGCCAGCACATTGGCGTGCCCAAGACCGCCGGGAATCCAGCCGATGAGTTTTTTACAAAAACCAAAGATCCGATCTGTCACACCGCCCCGGTTCATAATATTTCCGGCCAGGATGAAAAAGCTTAAAGCCAGAAGGGTGAATCCGCTGGAGCCCTGCACTGCACGGGACATAATCATATTCAGGCTTTCCCCGTACGCCAGGGAGTAGATAATAGAGCTGCACAGCATGCAGAATCCCACCGGCATGCGCATCATCAAAAAACCAAAAAAACACAGAAACAACAATGCCATTACAGTCTCCCCCCTCTTCCTTTCCCATAATTCTTTGGAACCCCCGGACAAGCCGCAGAACGATATAGCAGGAAGCCACTATAAACCCTATCGTGATAAAACAGTAAATCCAACTCTGCTTCATCCAGGGAATGGTATTCATTTTAATATTCTTCTGCAGGGTAAAGGCCCAGCTGTACTTGATCATATAGCCGCAGCAGAAAAGCATAACGCCGTTGGTGATGAGATCAAACAGAATCTGCACCGGCTTCGGCACCCGGTCATATACGATTGACAATTCCGTGTGCTGGTTCTTGTGAAAGCAGTAGCCGATGCCTGCAAAGGCAAGGGTTCCCTGCAGCATAGTGATTTCCTCGTCCGTCCAGATAATGGGGCTGTTGAACACGAAACGCATCACCACATGGGCCGAAAGCACCACCAGCATAAAGGTCATCACAAGAATAAAAAATATTCTCTGCACCTGATATACAATATGTTCTATTTTTTGCAACATCTCTTTTCCTTTCCCGGCCATTCCGAAAAAAGAGGCTGTCCGGCTTTCCCCGGGCAGCCTCTTTGCATCACAACCGGCTGTATGCCCGTATTGGCTTTACATCGCCTGAATTTCTTCGAACATTCCCTCAATCCACTGATCCTTAAACTGATCGTACATGGGGGCAATCTTGGTGCGGAAAGACTCGATATCCGGCTCTACCAGCTCACAGTTCTTGCCGATCTCTTCAATAAAGCCCTGCTCCTGCTCGATAGCCTGAGGATTATGCTCCTCAGCAACGGCTTTCGCGCACTCGTAAATCACATCAATCTGATCCTGGGACAGCTTCTGCATAGCTGCGTCGCTCATAAAAATGCTCAGCATCTGGAACTGATGGTAGGTCAGGTTCATATAATCCTGCACCTCGTAAAATTTCATAGCGCTGATGGATGCAGGCGGGTTCTCCTGTCCGTCTACGGTGTGCTGCTGCAGCGCCAGGTAAGTCTCGTTATATGCAATGGGGGTGGGAGATGCGCCGAGCTGGGTAAATGCAGCGATGGGCAGGGGTTCATTTGCCGCACGCATCTTCATGCCTTCCAGATCATCCGCCGTATTAAGCGCCTTGCCGGAGGTAGTCATCTGGCGTGCGCCGTAGTACAGATCCGCCAGAATATGAACCTTGCACTCCTCTGCCAGGCCGTCCACCAATTTCTGATGCGCTTCGCTCTCATAGAATTTCAGCATATGATCCAGATCCCGGAACATATAGAACGCTTCCACGATGGTAAAGGGGGAATAGCGGGCCGTATACTGGCCGGTTGCGGAGATATAGAAATCCACGTCTCCGTTGGAGCAGGCTTCCGCAAGCTCCGTGTTGGTCCCCAATGTCTCTGCGGGATAAATATCAATCTTTACCGCTCCGTTTGTCTTCTCGTCCACCATAGCCGCAAATTTCTCAGCGGAGGCATTGATGAGATGCTCCGTGGACTGCGTATGTCCAAGACGCAGGGTAATTGCCTCTGCTGCAGGAGCTTCTTCCGGCTGCTGGTCCTCTGTGCCCTGCTCTGCCGGGGTCTCTGCGGGAGCCGGTGCCGGAGTCTCTTCTTTCTTGGAGCCGCAGGCTGCCATAGACAGAACCAGCGCTGCGGAAAGTGCCAGTCCTACGGTTTTTTTCCATAACGTCAACTTTTTCATAATCCTTTTCTTCCTTTCTCTTTTCTCTTATCATTTCCGCCAAAGCGAATGACTATGACACAGCTTGTTTATCTCTCTTTTCAAGCGGATTTTCGCCCGATTTTACGCAATCGATTTCTCTATTTGCAAAAAAAATAAAAAGCTGTTATTGACAATATAGCAAACCTTGTCGAAAAATGCAAGTTCGATATGTTTTTTCTATTTTATTCCCAAATTTTCGTCTTTATTTTTGTGCATATTGTACAAGAGAAAATACCAAAAAAGAAGAGGAAATAGGGTTTCGGCATCGATTTCTCATTAGCCTCCCATCTTCACTCTTCTTACTTTGCTTTTTCTATACTCAATCGGTTCTGAATTTCAAGTGCTTTTCCGAATCACCAGATCCGGCAGAAGCATGACCCGGTTGGCCGTCTTTTTCCCGCATATATGATCCACCAGAATGCGCGCAGCCATGACACTGGCGTCCATGCGCTTATTGTCCAGAGAAGTTAATGTGGGCGTACAAATCTGGGCATACGTGGAATCGTTGATCCCCACCACGGCTACCTGATCCGGAACCGGTATCTGACGCTCGTGAAGGACCTGAAGACCGCCCACTGCCAGCAGATCCACCGCATACACAATTCCCTCCACATCGGGATGCTCCTTTAAGATCTGCCTGGTAGCTTCCTCGCCCCCTTCCAGGGTATTTTCCGTCCGGTATCCCCAGTCTTCCAAGTCCATGCCCAGCTTTCCCGCGCAGGAAAAATATCCCCGCTCCTTTAAAGTATTGCTGGGATTGGAAGGCTGGTCGCAGACAAAAGCTACTTTTTTGTGCCCTCTGGATATAAGGTGCTCCACGCAGGAGACCACGCCGCCCATTTCATCCGACAGAATCCCGTACACATTGGGCAGGTCCAGCCAGCCGTTTACAATGGCTACCGGAATGTCGCTCATGCACCTGGCAACGGCTTCCTCCACTTCTCTGCACTGGAAAATGGACCCCATCATTACCACTCCCTCCACCCTGCGCCGGTGGAGAATTTCAATGGCGTTTACCTTGTCCGCGTCCTCATTTCCCGTATTGAGGATGATGCAGCAGTACCCTTGCGCAATCAGCTCCCGCTCAATATAATACGCTCCGTCGATGTGATGGATATTTCGGATATCCGCTACCAGAATCCCAATGGTTTTGGAGGATCTGCTCACCAGTCCCCGGGCAATAGCATTGGGAGAATAGTTGTAATTTTCCATTAATTTCATAATTTTCTGACGTGTCTCCAAGCCTACTCCCGGCTTGTTGTTGATCACCCGCGACACGGTGCTGGCTGATACACCTGCAATCTCTGCAATATCGTAAATCGTCATGGAAAATACTCCTTCCCTCTCTGTCTGTGGGGACGTTTTCCCTAATTATATTACATTTTGTCCCAAATAACAAACCAAAAACAAAGCGGTTTCTTATATTTTTACAACAACGATTGACTTTTTGCAAGTGTTATGTCACATTTTTTCGCAATTTTTCGGAATCGATTGCGTTAATTCAGAGAGACAAATGAGGCTGGACCTCCTCACGCTCCAAACCGCCGGGTTTCCATGACAAAGGTATCCCCGGCCGTACAGCTTCCGTCCACAAATATAGTCTGTCCCGTCAAATGAATGGATCCGGGAGACAAAAGCATGATTACCGGGGATACCAGCCATTCAGTTCTCCCCGGGCATCCTCTGGGAATGCTCTCCACCCGCTTTTGGTAGGAGTCCGGGTTTTCTTCGATCTGCCTGCGGTTGATATCCGTGACAATCATGCTGGGTGCAATGGAGTTAACGTTGATTCCCCGGCGGGCCCACTCAATGGCCAGAGCTCTGGTAAAGCTGTCTACCGCCGCTTTGCTGGAGGCGTAGGCCGTATAGAAAGCCTTTCCCTTCACCGTGCTCATGGAAGAAATGTTTACTATGCGTCCCTTCCCTGCCTGAAGCATATAGTGTCCTGCATATTTGCAGCAGAGCACGACCGCTGTAAAGTTGGCATCCATCACCTTCTGAAAATCAATCATGGACATCTCATCCAGGCTCTCAATGATATTCATTCCTGCTGCATTGACCAGGCCGTCAATGGTCCCGAATTTCCCGTAAATCTGCTCCATGGCCCCTTTTACTGCCTCCTCGTCCGTCAGGTCCGCCAGACAGCACATAAGCCGTTCCTCTCCCGCATCTCCAAGAGCTTCCAGTACCTTGTCCCGGCTGCGCCCGCTTCGGACCACGGCTGCCACTTTCCCTCCCAGATCCAGAATTGCCCGGCACAGCTCCAGGCCGATGCCGCCGGCTGCGCCGGTTACGGCAATTACGTTGTCTTGGATTCCGTATAGCTGTTCCAGTGTGTACATAACCTCTGCCTCCTATTTTTAGTTCCGCATACGCCCTTCCAGCACTCTTTAGAGAAGGATTTACGGCCGCATTCTACGTTCGTAAATCCTTCTGGCGCTGTACCGGGCTTCTGCTGTTTTATGCGTTTGCACTTGCTTCTACTGCGGCCGCGATCCCTTCTGCATCCAACCCATAGAAATGCAGCAGCTCCTGATAAGTCCCGGCCGTCCCGAAGGTGGTCAGGCCCAGGCGTTTAAAATGTTTCGGCACAATCCGGTGCTCCAGCAGCGCCTCTGCTACAGCGCTTCCCAGGCCGTAGATGGTTCCGTCCTCTACCGTAATCACGCTGTCTGCATCTTGGCAGCACAGTGCAATGCTCTCTGTATCCAGAGGCTTAATGGTGTGCATATCCAGAACTGTAATGCCGGTTCCTTTTTCTTTCAGGGCATCCGCCGCCGCTGCGGCCTCATATACGCAGGAACCGCAGGCAATCACCACTGCCTTTTTCCCGTACTCCCGGACATGTATGGCTTTCCCGAAGGTAAATTCCTGATCTTCTCCGTACAGAACGGGCGTCGATCCCCGTCCCAAGCGCAGGTAGACAGGCCCCTCAACATCTGCCGCAATTTTGACAAAGGCCCTGGCCGCCACCGCGTCTGCCGGACACAAAAGCATCATGTTGGGAATGGTGCGCACGATGCCGACGTCTTCCGTTCCCTGGTGGGTCACACCGTCCGTATCGCCGGACAGCCCGGACAGGCCTGCCACTACCTTCACATTTAAATTCGGATAGGCCACAAAGGTGCGGATCTGCTCCAGAGCCCGCATGGAGAGAAAGGGGCTGTAACCCACCGCAAAGATGCAGTATCCCTCCGCCGCCATAGCCCCGGAGGCAGTGAGCATATTCTGCTCCGCAATGCCGAACTCATAATAGCGGTCCGGGTATTTTTCTACAAATTCTCCCAGCGCAAAGGAACGGTAAGTGTCTGCGGACGCCGCCATTACTTCGCTCCTCTTAGCCGCCAGCTCTACCAGTCCTTGTCCAAAGCCCGTACGGGTCGATACCATTTTACGCATAGCGCTCCACCTCCTTTGAAAGTTCTTTCATTGCCTGTGTATACTGTTCCTCATTGGGCGCTTTCATATGCCACAGATACTGGTTTTCCATGTAGGACACGCCTTTCCCCTTGGTTGTCTTTGCCAGAATCACCGAGGGTGTTCCTTTCCGTTCTTTCGCCGTCTCCACGGCTGCCAGAATCTCTTCCATATTGTGACCGTCTATGGTCTGTACATCCCAGCCAAAGCTTTTAAATTTCTCTTCCAAATCTTCCAAATTCTGGATTTCCCGGACACTGCCACCGGACTGAAGCCCATTATAATCCACAAACCAGATCAGATGGTCCGCATGGGCATTTCCCGCATACAAAGCGCTCTCCCACACAATTCCCTCCTGCAGCTCCCCGTCGCCGCAGATGGCATACACATAATAGTCCTTTTTCTCCTTCTGGCCTATCAGCGCCATCCCCAGGGAAGCTGAGGCTCCATTTCCCAGGGAACCTGTGGTCATATCCACTCCCGGGCACTTGCGCATATCGGGATGTCCCTGGAGCTTACTGTTTAAAGCCCGGTACTGCATCAAATCTTCCTCCGGGAAAAATCCCCGCTTCGCCAGCGCCGCGTAGTAGATGGGACAGGCATGGCCTTTGGAGAGTACAAACCGATCCCGGTCCTTCCAGCGGGGTTCTGAGGGATCCACCCGCAGAATCTTAAAATACAGGGCGCTTATCAGATCCGCCATGGAAAGGCTGGGCGCCGCATGGCCTGTCTTGGCATGATATACCATTTTAACAGCATGAATGCGCAGTTCATAGCTTTTTTTATAAAGTTCCTGAATCTCTCTATCCATAAAAAGTAAACCTCCTATTCTAGTTTTGCATCCGTCAGAACGATACCCGCATATTTTAGAAGGAGTTACGGACACAAAATACTGTGCCCGTAACTCCTTCTGGGCACCGTTCTGACAATTCTTCCGGCACTGTCCGGGAACTTGCAGTTTTAGAGCAATTCCTTGACTGCATCCGCGATGGACGCAATTCCGATCCCAAACTCCGTTACCAAATCTTCATAAGCCCCGCTGTGGGTATAGCAGTCCTGGATTCCCAGGCGGCGCACAGACACCTGCTCGCCGCCTTCCGCCAGCGTCTCCAGTACTGCCGTTCCAAGACCTCCCACAATGGAATGCTCCTCCACGGTCACAATAGCGCCTGTTTCCCGGGCCGCCCGAAGTACCGCCTCCCGGTCAAAGGGTTTCAGGGTAAACATATCGTACACACTGATATGGATTCCTTCGGCCGCCAGCTGTTCAGCTGCCTTTTTGGCACGGAAGACAGAAAGGCCGTAGGCAAATACAGCGGCATCTTTCCCATCGGTCAGTTGCTTTGCCTTCCCGATCTCAAAATCTTCTCCCTCCTCATAGAGATTTTCGTAGCCGTTCCTGGGAATGCCTACATAAGCAGGCCCTTCATAGTCTTCCGCCAGTGTACGCACCATCCAGTCCGTCATCACCCCATCGGAAGGAGACATGACCAGCATTCCCGGTATCCCACGCATAACGCTCATATCGTCCAGGGCATGGTGGGTTGCCCCGTCATATCCGCCGCTCAAACCGTTGTTGGCTCCCATAATGCGGACATTGAGCCCGGAATATCCAATCAGAGCCTTGGCTGAAAGGGCGCACATGGACGCCGCCAGGGTGGCAAAGGTATTTACGAAGGGAATCATCCCGCAGCTTGCAAAGCCTGCTCCCATGGCTATCATATGGTTTTCTGCAATTCCCACGTCAAACATCCGCTCCGGAAGCTCTTTTCCCATCATGCAGGTCTTGCTGCAGTTAGCCAGATCCGCATCCAGAGCCACTACCTTTTTATTCTCTTTTGCATATTTCAAAAGGCTTTCACCGTATACATCCCGCAATGCTTTTCCCATTTCCTACACCCCCAGCTCTTTCATGGCCTCTGCATACTCTTCGTCGGAGATTGCTTTGCCGTGATAAACGTTGGTTCCCTCCATAAAGGAGACTCCCTTTCCCTTCACGGTATCTGCAAGAATGACGCAGGGCTTCCCGTTTTTCTTGTTTTTTGCCTCCTGGACAGCCTCATAGAGTTCCGGTATGCTGTGACCATTACACCGCCATACATTCCAGCCGAAGGCCTGCCAGCGCTCCTCCATGCAGTCCATGGGCATAATTTCCTCTGCTTTCCCGTCCAGCTGCACCTTATTCCAGTCCACAATGGCAATCAAATGATCACAGCGGAACTTGGCCGCAGACATGGCTGCCTCCCAGACCGTTCCCTCGTTCAGTTCCCCGTCGCCCAGTACGGTATAGACATAGGCGTCATTTCCCCGCAGGCGGTTGGCACAGGCCATACCCACCGATGCCGACAGGCCGATTCCCAGGGGACCTGTAGACAATTCCACTCCCGGTGTCTTTGCCGAGCAGGGATGCCCCTGCAGGCGGCTGCCCGGCTGCCGCAGGGTATGCAGCTCTTCCTTGGGGAAAAATCCTTTTTCTGCCAGACAGCGGTACAGCATAGGCGCCCCATGTCCTTTGGAAAGTACGATTCTGTCCCGATCCTCCTGATTCTGGTTTTCTTTGGAAATATTAGCGCATTCCAGATACAAAAGCGTCAATATCTCACATTCCGAAAGGGAGCCGCCCGCATGTCCGGTCTGTACTTCATGCAGAATGGTCAGCACATCCTTTCGAAATTGCCTGCAGAGCCCTTCCAGCTTTTCGATTCTCTCCTCACTCAGTCCCATACCTATCCCTCCTTCTCACACATAACCTGAATCTCTTCTGCACAGAGCCGCGGGCTGGAATAGACCGGAAGGCCGGTCTGCCGGCGCAGCTCCTCCTCCATCCTGGCCATGGAACCCTGCGCCAGGATGATAACGTCCGCATCCGCCTGAATCTCTTTTGCCGCCTGGGCGATACGTGCGTCGTGAACCGCCGTCTCTCCTCTGGCGTTTGCCTCGTAGGCTCCTTCGGCCACCTTTCCCACCACCTGTACTTCCCGTCCCCGGTCTGCGGCCAGGCGGCGGATATAGGAAACCGTGGGTTCCATCGTTGTCCCCAGAGAAGCCAGAACTCCGATCCGGTTTCCCTCTTCTAAGGCTTTCTCAATCATGGCATGGTCGATCCGGACTACAGGAATCCCCCATTTCTGATCTGCCTCTTCCGCCACCTCTCCCACAGAAGAACAGGCGCTGACAATCACCTGGGGATTGCAGTTAGCCGCCGCCTGGAAATAGTGCATCATGCGCTCCCGCACGCCTTCCGTGACAGCTCCCTCTTCCATAACTTCCCGGATCAGGCTGTCATCCGCAATGTTTATCAAGGTACAGCCGGGCATGGCCCGGGCAAATTCTTTTTTCATGGTTTGAATCAGTCCCCCCAGGGACGTGTATACGATTGCAATCTTAGTCATTTCTTGTTCTCCTATTTTAGTTCCGCATACGCCCTTCCAGCACACCTTCCCTTAGAAAGAATTCCCGACGCCAAAACATGCGTCTGCAATTCTTTCTGTGCGCCGGACGGGCTTCTGCTGTTTTATTCTAGTTCCGCATACGCCCTTCCAGCGCTCTTTAGAGAAGGATTTTCGGCCGCATTCTACGTCCGTAATTCCTTCTGGCGCTGGACGGGCTTCTGCTGTTGTTAGTTATATTTGTGAAAGCGCAGCACGATCTTGCCTGTCTCCGGCCTGCGCTCTGCCGCCAGACGGAAAGCCTCTTTTGTATCCTGAAAATCAAATACGTCTGTAATCATGGCGTCTGCATGCTCCTGGTACAGGCGGAACCTGGCGATTACCGGCACAAATTGGTGCATCTGGAGCCGGGAAGCCACGATTTTAATCTGCCTGCGCATGGCCATATAGCCGTCGAAGGTAAATTTTACCCCGGCCACCGGCACAAATCTTCCGCAGGGGGAGAGAAGCTCCATTCCTTCCTCCGCAAGCTTGGGCACACCGGCACAGTCTGCCACAATGTTGGGCCCGTACCCTCCGGTCAGCTCCATCACTTCTCCCCGGACATCCTGCTTTCCTGAATCAATCACATGAGGGATGCCGATCTTTCCGGCAAGGGCCAGCCTCCCCTCACTGATTTCACTGATAAAGACCCTGGCTCCCATGTGCAGGGCCGTATCTGCCAGCATCAAGCCGATGGGACCTGCTCCGTAAATCAGCATGGTATCCTCCGGCTGCAGTTCTGCCCGGGCACATACCTGCGCCGCAATGGTATAAGGTTCAATCAGCGCCGCCTGGTTCCAGGTAATCCAATCGGGAATCTTATGCCACTGGCGCTCCTCCGCTACAAAATACTCTTCCATGCCCCCGGAGCAGTTACAGCCGGTTACACGGACATCGGCACACACATTTCCCTCGCCTCTGCGGCAGGCATAACAGCTTCCGCAGTAGGAGATGGGCTCGTGGACCACCCGGTCGCCCACTTTCAGGCTGCGGACCCGGCTACCTACTTCCGTGACCACACCTGCAAATTCATGTCCGGGAATCCGCTTCTGCCCCAGAGACTGGGAGTGATGCCCTTCATAAATCTTAATGTCCGTCCCGCAGATTCCTACCGATTCTACTTCTACCTTTACTTCCGTCGGACCGGTAATCCGCGGTTCCTCCGCTTCAATCAGATCTGCAAATTTTGTTTCCTCAATCATAAAGGCTCTCATACATAACCCCTTTCCAAACGGCACCTGTTTTCAGTTCCGCCTGCCCTTAAACTAGCCCTTTTCCATTCCCATGTACAGAATCAATCCCGGATTTTATGATCAAATCCCGCACTTTTTTTGTTGTTTTTTTCGGATTTCATTCTCAAATCTTGCATTTTTGTGATTTTTATGATTAAAATAGAACATAGTAAGACCTTGGAGGAGCCTATGAAACCTTATTTCTGGAAAATTTGTTTTATCTTGGTATTGAGCCTGCTCTTTCTTGCAGGTATACTTCTTGTCTTTTTGTTCCGCCGTCTGAAGCAAAAAGAAGCCCAGCGAAAGCTCCTCTCTTCCATTCTGGAATCCAGCCGGAACGAGCTGAAAGCCTCCCTGCTGCTCCGGCTCTGCTATCTCGACAAGCCGGAACCGGAGGACCTGGCCCCCCTGCTTTCCTTTTTGGATCTGGACAAGGAACTGCGGCACACCGCTGTGGCCCTGATCCATTTTCCGGCTTCCTCCCGGCTGTCCAATTCTTTCCACAAGGATGCAGGCCGCAGGCTGCAGGACAGCCTCCTGGCACTCTGCCGGGAGGCCGCCGGAGAATTCTTCCCCTCCTTCTGGCTATGGGAGACGCCTGACACGCTCCTGGGCATTCTGAATATTGCCGAAAATCTCTCCGAAAGCCTCTATCTTCCCATCCTTAACCAGCTGGGGGAATGCCTTCAGAAAGCATACGCCGGCAGGGAGGAAGCGCGTCCTCCGGTAATTGCCTTCGGCAGCATGATTTCTTCCGGGGAACTTCTGCACCGTTCCTATGAGGAAGCCGCGGAGCTTTTAAATCACAAGCTCCACAACCACATTTCCACGCCCTACTCCTATCAGGAATTCCAGCGGACCGAGATTCAGTTTGATTATCACAAACAGCAGCTCCTGGCCCGCTATGTCCGCCTGGGCAAAGGCCAGGAGGCCTCCACATTCCTGAACTCTTATTTTTCCGTTATTCACGCAAATCCCTATACTTCCGTGGCCTACGTACGGGAGATCACAGAACAGATTGTGGAGCTCATCTCCTCCATTGTAAGAGAAATGCCCGTTGTCCTGGCAGACTGCAAACCTCTTCTGGAGTGCGCAAAAGGACAGACGGAACATCTGACCCACGTACACGATTTCGGCCAGTTCCTTCTGCCCTTTGTTCAAAATATCTGCAATTCCATCTCGGCTGTCAGTGCCAATAAGGGGAAACTGAAAATTGACGGCCTGATTTCCTGGATTCAGGAGAATTATCATCAGGACCTCTCGCTGGAGGATATGGCGGCGCACATCGGATGCAGCCCCGCCTACACCAGCAAACTGTTTAAGAAAGAAACAAACTATGATATTATAACCTATCTCTCCTCCGTGCGCATCCGTCACGCCAAGGAGCTCCTTAGCACCACGAAAATGACCCTGGAGGAAATTTCGGCCGCGGTTGGTTTTAACCACCAGCAGACCTTTATCCGCAATTTTAAAAAGCAGACGGGGCTTACGCCTACGGAGTACCGGAATTCCTCCGCGCCTACTTCATAAACCGATCAATCGCCCCTGTCAGCTCCTCAATGGCTTCGTGATCCCCGGACTCCACCGCGTCCACCAGGCAGTGTTCAATGTGATCCTTTAAGATCACCTTGGCTGTATTGTTGATGGCCGCCTTCACTGCAGAGAGCTGCACCAGCACTTCGCTGCAGTCCCTTCCCTCCTCCACCATACGCCGGACGGACTCCATATGCCCGATGGCCCGGGACAGGCGGTTTAAGACTGCCTTCGTGTTCTGATGGGTGTGGGCGTGGCCGTGGGAATGCTCGTAGACGGTTCCGTCCTCTGCCACATGTGTATGCGTATGCTTATCGCTCATGGTCTCTCACTCTCTCATCTCTTAGGATTCTGTCTTCGTGCCTATTTTACCATGGCCGTCCGGGAAATGCAATCCGCCCCACGGGGATGTTTTTCCGCCGCTTATGTCTCTTCTAAATTCTCAAACTCCCGCAAGGCAGCGGCAGCGCTGATAAAGGCGTATCCGGACCAGCTCCGCTATCTCCACTTCCATATCTCAGTCTCCAAAAGCTTAAAAGGGCCATTGCCTCTCTTGCAACAGCCCTCACCTTCTTACAATTCGCAGTTATTCACCGTCCGCGGGAACGGAATCACATCCCGGATATTGGACATTCCGGTCAGATACATGACACAGCGTTCAAAGCCAAGGCCGAAACCGGAATGGCGCACAGAACCGTATTTGCGCAGGTCCAGATAGAACCCATAGTCCTCCTCTTTTAAGCCCAGCTCCCGCATTCTGCCCACCAGCTTCTCATAGTCGTCCTCTCTCTGGCTTCCGCCGATGATCTCGCCGATTCCCGGCACCAGGCAGTCCATGGCCGCCACGGTCTTCCCGTCCTCGTTCTGCTTCATATAAAAAGCCTTGATCTCCTTGGGATAGTCGGTGACAAACAGGGGACACTTAAATACCTCTTCCGTCAGATACCGCTCATGCTCTGTCTGCAGATCACAGCCCCAGCTCACCTTGTAGTCAAAATTGTCATTGTTTTTCTCCAGAATCTCAATGGCTTCTGTATAGGTCACATGGCCGAACTCCGAGTTCAGCACGCCTTTCAAACGATCCAAAAGGCCCTTGTCTACAAATTGATTGAAAAACTCCATCTCCTCCGGGGCCTGCTCCAGCACATACTGAATCACGTATTTCAGCATGTCTTCTGCCACAGCCATATTGTCCTCCAGATCTGCAAAAGCCATCTCCGGTTCAATCATCCAGAACTCCGCCGCATGACGGGTGGTATTGGAATTCTCCGCCCGGAAGGTGGGACCGAAGGTATAAATATCCCGGAAGGCACAGGCATAAGTTTCGCCGTTTAGCTGGCCGCTGACCGTGAGATTGGTCTCCTTCCCGAAGAAATCCTGGCTGTAATCCGCCTTTCCGTCCGGGGTACGGGGCAGGTTCTCCGGATCCAGGGTCGTCACCCGGAACATCTCACCGGCTCCCTCGCAGTCGCTGCCGGTGATCAGGGGCGTATGCACATAGACAAAGCCCCGCTCCTGGAAAAACTGATGGATGGCAAAGGCGATAAGGGAACGTACCCGGAACACCGCCTGGAAGGTATTGGTCCTGGGGCGCAGATGGGAAATAGTCCGCAGATATTCGAAGGAATGCCGCTTCTTCTGCAGGGGATAATCCGGCGCCGAATCCCCCTCCACCCAAACGTTCTCTGCCTGGATCTCAAAGGGCTGCTTAGCCTCGGGCGTGGCCACCAGAGTTCCTTTTATAATCACGGCTGCACCCACATTCAGTTTGGAAATATCTGCAAAATTTTCCATGGTATCGTGGTAAACCACCTGCAGGGTGTTAAAATAGGTGCCGTCGTTAATCACCAGAAAACCGAAGGCCTTAGAGCCCCGGTTGCTTCTCACCCAGCCGCCCGCTTCCACAGTCTTGTCCAGGTAATCTTTGCTGTTTTTGTATAATTCTCTGACAGTAATCAAGTTCATATGGATCCCCTCTGAATTCTTTTTGTTTATTTTCCTAATCCATATTATCTTATACGAAACCTCTAAAAAAGTAAAGGTTTTTCCCAAAACAATTCTGGCGGAAAGCTTCTTCGCTCTCCGCCAGAAATTCCATGCCTCTCCGTTACGGATTGGCTGTTCCGTTTCCATTGTTGTTGGTGGTGCCGTTTCCGGTCATATCGTCCACAGCATCATCTACACCGTCTACCACATCTTCCACACCGTCTACCACGCCGTCGCCCACATCTTCCAGGGCGCCGTCTGCATCATCCGCATCGGTTCCGTTGGTGGTGCCATTGGTGGTTCCGTTGGTTTCCCCGTTGGTCGTTCCGTTGGTGGTCCCATTGTTGACGTCATTGGTGGTTCCGTTGGTCGTACCATTGTTGGCGTCATTGGTGGTTCCGTTGGTCGTACCCTCTGTGGTGTTATTGTCCGGTGTGCCGGCTGCGTTGTCATCGCTGTTTGTGCATGCGGCAACCGCCAGTACCATGACCAGGAGCAGCGCTCCGGCCGCGTACTTTCTAAACAATTTCATAATAGAACTCTCCTTTCCTGCTCTTTGTTACCATTATGAACGTTTTCGGCGGTTTTTATACGAAGCAATGCTTCATTTCCTGATTGGAAAAATTTTCTTTAAGACAGCTCAAAGGAACCTGTATAGAGCTGGAAATATTTTCCTTTTTGTTCTATCAGCTCCTCATGGCTTCCGCGCTCAATGATGCGCCCCTGCTCCAGTACCATAATCACATCGGAATTCTGGACTGTAGACAGCCGGTGGGCAATGACAAAGACGGTTCTGCCGGCCATGAGGCTGTCCATACCTCTCTGTACTATGGTCTCCGTGCGGGTGTCGATGCTGGACGTGGCTTCATCCAGAATCAGCACCGGCGGATCCGCTATGGCCGCCCGGGCAATGGTCAAAAGCTGCCTCTGCCCCTGGGACAGATTGGAGCCGTCCCCGGAGAGCATGGTATCATACCCCTTTGGTAAGTGGCGGATAAAAGTGTCCGCTCCCGCCAGCATAGCCGCCCCCTTGATCTCCGTATCCGTGGCATCCAGCTTTCCGTAGCGGATATTGTCGGCCACGGTCCCCGTAAAGAGGTGGCTGTCCTGAAGTACCATTCCCAGAGAACGCCGGAGATCAGACTTCCGGATTTTGTTGATATTGATTCCGTCGTAGCGGATCTTTCCGTCCTGAATATCGTAAAAACGGTTGATCAGATTGGTAATCGTAGTCTTCCCCGCTCCCGTGGCCCCCACGAAAGCTACTTTCTGTCCCGGCTTGGCAAAAAGCTTGATGTCGTGCAATACCATCTTTTCCTCGGTATATCCGAAATCCACTCCGTCCATGACCACATCCCCCTTCACTTCCGTGTAGGTCAGGGTTCCGTCGTGGTGGGGATGCTTCCAGGCCCATACACCGGTGCGCTCCTGCGCCTCCACAAGCTTCCCGTTCTCATAACGGGCATTCACCAGGGTGACATAGCCTTCATCCTGTTCTGACGGTTCATCCAGCAGGTCAAAAATACGCTCCGCTCCCGCAAGAGCCATAATGATAGAGTTGAACTGCTGGGCCACCTGGGTGATGGGATGGGTAAAGCTCCGGTTCAGCTGCAGGAAAGAAGCCAGGCCGCCCAGGGTCAGGCCCCCCACGCCGCCGATGGCCAGCAGGGCTCCCACCATGGTAGTGAGTACGTAACTGATATTTCCGATATTTGCCATAATCGGCATCAGGACATTGGCGTAAATGTTGGCGTTGCTGGCGCTGTCAAAGAGCTGGTCGTTCAGCTCCCGGAACCGCTCCTTGGCTTCCTTCTCATGGCAGAAAACCTTCACCACCTTCTGTCCTTCCATCATTTCCTCAATATAGCCGTTGACTGCTCCCAGATCCCGCTGCTGGGCCATAAAATAGCTGCCTGATTTCCCTCCCACATGCTTGATCACCTGGGTCATGACAACCACCATCACAAGCACCAGAAGCGTCAGAAGAGGACTTAAAACAAGCATGGATACAAGCACGCTGACAATGGTAATCCCGGAGGAGAGAAGCTGAGGAATGCTCTGGCTTATCAGCTGCCGCAGGGTATCCGTGTCATTGGTGTAGATACTCATAATATCTCCGTGGGCATGAGTATCAAAATAAGGTATAGACAAAGTCTCCATGTGAGCAAACAAGTGATTGCGGATTGTCTTCAAGCTTCCCTGAGCTACCGTAATCATGAGACGATTGTACACATAAGTGGAGCACACGCCCACTGCATAGATGGCTGCCATCGTTGCCAGCGCCTTCAAAAGCGGTGTAAAATCCGGGGAAGCAGCGCCAATCAGAGGTGTGATATAGTCATCGATCAGGGTCTGCATAAAGAGACTGCCCCGGACATTTGCCAGTACACTTACAAAAATGCCCAAAATCACAAGCACACAATGCACCGGATACGCCCGCACCACCAGATCAAACAGCCGCTTTAAGGTACGGCCCGGATTCTTTGCCTTGGGTCCCTTCTTCATGCCCCTGCCCCGTCCCATGGGGCCTTTCGGCTGACGATTACTGCTCATCCATATCTCCTCCCTTCTGCTGAGATTCGTATACTTCCCGGTAAATAGAATTTTCTTTCAACAACGTTTCATGGGTGCCGATTCCTTCGATCTGCCCGTCGTTCAGCACAATGATCTTATCTGCATCCTGGACGGAAGAGATTCTCTGCGCAATGATAAGCTTGGTGGTATCCGGGATTTCCTCCCGGAAGGCTTTGCGGATCATGGCGTCCGTGTGGGTGTCCACCGCACTGGTAGAGTCGTCCAGAATCAGTATTTTCGGCTTTTTCAGAAGTGCTCTGGCAATGCAGAGCCGCTGCTTCTGTCCGCCGGATACGTTGGTTCCCCCCTGCTCAATCCGGGTATCATACTGATCCGGAAACTGCCGGATAAACTCATCCGCACAGGCCAGCCTGCACACGCGGACCAGTTCCTCATCGGAAGCATCCTTGTCTCCCCAGCGCAGATTCTCTTTGATCGTTCCTGAGAACAGCACGTTTTTCTGCAGCACCATGGCTACCTGGTTGCGCAGGGTCTCCAGATCGTAATCCTTTACATCAATCCCGCCTACCTTCACACAGCCGGAGGTCACGTCGTAGAGTCTGGGAATAAGCTGTACCAGGGTAGACTTGGCGCTTCCCGTCCCTCCCAGGATTCCCACCGTCTCCCCCGGGGCAATTTCCAGGCTCACGTGAGACAGATGAAGGTTTTCTTTATCTCCGTGATAGCTGAAACAAACATCCTCAAAGGAAATAGAACCATTCTCCACCTCCCGCACCGCACCTTTACGGCTGGTGAGACTGCTTTTCTCCCCCAGCACCTCGCAGATACGCTCGGCGGAAGACTTCGCCATAGAGATCATGACCGAAACCATAGCAATCATCATCAGGCTCATTAAAATGTTCATGGTATAGGTAAACAGGCTCATCAGGTTTCCAGTGGTCATATTTCCAACGGCAATGGTCTTTGCTCCCAGCCAGGAGATCAGAATAATGCACGTATAGACGGTGAACTGCATAATAGGCATCATGCTGACCATCACCTTCTCCGCCCGTACAGAACAGCGGTACAAAGCTTCGCAGGCCTTTTGGAATTTACTTGTCTCGTGCTCCTCCCGCACATAAGCCTTCACAACCCGGATACCCGTGAGATTCTCCTGCACACTGGCATTGAGCCCATCGTATTTCTCAAACATTTCCCGGAAATACGGCCCAACCTTTCCCATCAGAACCAGGATCACACAGCCCAGAAATACCAGCGCGGCAAGAAATACCAGCGACAAGCGCCCGTTGATCAGAAACGCCATAGTCATGGCCGTCACCAGCGTAATGGGAGCCCTGGTAAACATCCGCATAATCATCTGAAAAGCGTTCTGCACATTGGTCACGTCTGTGGTCAGGCGGGTCACCAGGCCGGCCGTGGAAAAACGATCGATATTGGAAAAGGAAAATTCCTGTATCTGGTTGTACATAGCCTCCCGCAGGTTTTTCGCAAAGCCTGTGGATGCCGTGGCCGCCATCTTCGCCGCCATGGCCCCGCAGTACAGGGAAGCCAGGGATACGGCAAGCATAATCAGGCCCACCCGGACCACATAGCCCATATTGCCCTGCCCCAGGCCGTCGTCAATGATAGCCGCCATCAAAAGGGGGATCACCATCTCCAGGATTACCTCCAGAATAATAAAAACAGGAGCCATCACTGCAGTTTTCCGATACTCGCCAATGTAGCCTTTTAATGTCTTCAGCATAAATTCCTCCTCGTTTTCAAATTTCTTATAATTCCGAAAGACTGTTCAAAATCCGATCCAGAAGTTCCGAAAACCGTTCCCGTTCCTCCCGGCTCATGCAGTTATAAATCCGGTCGTCCGTCCGCCACACATCCTCGCAGATCTCCGCCACTATGCGGTTGCTCTTCTCCGTCAGTTCAATCAGCCGGAAGCGCTTATCCTCCTGCCGGGTCTTCCGCACAATAAAGCCCTTTTCTTCCAGACGGTTCAAAATCCCGGTCACGGTGGGGTTCTTCAGTCCGAAAGACTTTTCAATATCCCGCTGGTGGACCTCTCCCTCGCAGAATTTCAGATAGAAAAGCACATCCATCTGGGAAGACGTAAGATTGTACTGGAGCAGCTGCCGGTTTCTTCTCTCTTCAAACGCATGATGGAGCATCTTCAGTTTCCTGTGAATCTGGTTGATTTCCCTGTGCATTTTCGGAATCCCTCCTCTTTGCAGAAACAAAAATACTGCCATAGTTTCCGCAGAAGAAAAATATATAGGATGCTATATTTATTTATATAGCATCCTAACATTTTAATTCCTGTTCCTTCCAATGTCAAGAAAGGAACTATGAAAAATTTGTGAAATCATACCTTAGCGGACAGTCCGAAGGACTTGTCATACGGGGTACCCGTAGGGCATATAAAAGCGGACGCGGCCAAAACCGGGCAAGTTCCCCGGCAAACGGGGTAAAAACTCCGGCGAGCTAACTCTTAAGACGCACTAAGCTCATCAGCAATGGCTTCTTCGCTAAGTG
>ERZ777305.1964-NODE-1964-length-20050-cov-2.445861_pt1 | contig 20050 bp, 17 predicted proteins | sample MGYA00374965_ERZ777305 | MGnify/ENA primary metagenome ERZ777305 (study PRJEB29328, sample SAMD00013331) | mouse gut metagenome | study: EMG produced TPA metagenomics assembly of the Metagenome analysis of fecal microbiota from mouse which was promoted... | reverse complement strand
GCACTTTTTTGATTTTTTTCTATTTTGCTGTCTACTTTATTGACTATGGTCCAGTTCAGAAGTATCTAATTCAACTGTATTATCTTCTTCTATCCTAACTGGTTTTCCCAACTCTTCTGAAAATTCTAAATAATACTCTCTCGTTACATATCCTTGAAAAGACTTTCTTCCTTTGTATTTTGCAGATTTTGTAAAAACTTCCTTATGCTTATCTGACATATTTTTAAAAACATTCTCCGAAATAAATACCTCTCCACCAGATGTTATATCAGAATATTTACTGGCATGATTTGTTGTATTACCAACCCATACACAATCCACCTCATTTTCTTTGTCCTCATCATTTTCCACACCATACATCCCAACCTGTGTTACTAAAACCTTTCCATAATCAATTTCAATACCACATTCTATAATTTTACCATTGACATTAGATTTTAAATATTTATTCAAACTATAATCTATAACCGTCTGCAAGCTCCTTCCGCATTAAGTGCTTTATCTGCTGCACTATCAACTATATTTCCATTTTTATCAACAGAATCAATAAATACACCCATAATTCTGTCCCCTAAAAATTGTCTTGTAACACCACCACTTTTTCTAACACAATCAACTGCCATTCTCATAAACGAACGATAAATTTTAACCATGCTTTTCGCCTGACTATTTTCTGTTAAATATGTTGATTTGCGAATATCAATAAAAAGTATAGCTGCCATAATAGAATATGTTTTATTATTATCTTCTAACTGCTCAATCGTTGGTGGCAATTCTGAGTTTATTTCTATTTGTTCAACCATTTGCTCTGTTATTTTTTTTAGACGTAAATCCAATTTATCAAAATCATTCTTAGAAAAACTCATATATATCAAGCTCCTTTGTCTTCATCCTCACCAAGCTACATCTTTCCATTGATAATACTGTCATATTTTTCTGGGAAAATGTTACAATAAATACCCCACCATTTCTAAGCTACCATCAAATCATCCGAAAATGCTCCAACGCCTCCCTTATCGCCGCTTCTTTCTCTGGCGGGCATTTCGGCTGTCTGGAATTTTCCGATTTTGGCAGATTGTAGTTCACCCTCTCGATAATCCCACATTTCTCTTTTACCTGTGCGATATACAAACTGCTGACTTTCAATCCAGTATGCTCCAACACATAATCCTTGATTTCCTCATAGGTGGCTTTACTCTCCGCAGCCGTCAAATCAAGCTCGTCCATCTGAAGCTCCACCTCGATATGTTGGTCTGAATGAAGTTTGGACAATAAACATACCGTCTCAACGTGCCACGACACGTTGAAAATGATTACCTTTATCCTTGACTATACTTCGGATACTGTTTAGTAGGCTGTTTTCGCTCAAAATCCGCACGCAGAAATGTGTCCAAAAATCTGGATTTTGCGGAGGTATAATAATAAAGATGGGGTATCATTTGCAATCTATTCCATTTTTTCAATGAGAAACTGCTGGATAATACGAGAGGGGAAAGCCAACGTGTATTTGAAGCTGTTACGTGTCATTATCTGTGAAAGCTACGTCTTTACTATTATTTTTAAGTAAAATCTTAATTACAGGAAAAACCAAGCCCACTTCCATTACGGTTCCGGTAACAACGGCAGCTTCTTCCATCCGTAATAATACAACTACAGAAAGCCCTCGTAACGCAACGAGGGCTTTCTTTTTCTCTCAAACGCCCAGATGCTTTTCAAATACTGCCATGATTTCCTCGACGCGCTTATCGTCGATTCCCTTGATTTGACGGAGGTCTTTTTCAACTTTCCGGAGGTCAATGGACTTGCCGTCTTTCTCCAGCAGTCCGTCAGCGTAGCGCATCAGGAAGGCTTGTAGTTCTTCACGGCTCATTTTCTTGATAGCACGGTATGTGTCACGGTCAATTATCTTCTGTTCTGCCATAGTATTCCTTCCTGAATCAGCTATCAAAGCTGAGATTATCAATTTTCAGAGTTCGGCAGTTTTCTGATACCGCTCTGATTGTGGGCTGTGTGAATCCGCTGGCAGATGAAGCTTTTACTTCGAGGGTGATTTCAACATTGCATCCATTGACATCCATTAGGTGGGAGATGACCTCCTCGACGTACTTCTGAACGTCACGGATGATGCGAGTGTTATCAATAGGCGCAGACATAAAGAATTCATGCTGCAAATTCACAGGAGCTGGATCAGGGGCAACGGCTGTTCCACCTTGCTGTGAAGCAGGGGCATCTCCGCCCGTCTGCTCAACAACAATCGGTGTGATCGAAGGTGCAGGCTGATCAGTAGGAGGCGGAACTGCATTTCTTTCACGCTCTGCCTGCGCCTGCTCATCAAGAATCTGCTTTCTTGCTGCGTCGGTCTTAACAAGATACCCTGACTTATCAATGTAGTGAAGCTGCTGATTATACTTCAAATCAACAAATCGCTCACCTGAAACATCTGCAGCGTAAGCAAAGAATTCAGAGGAATTTACGCCACGAAGAATTGCATCCTCAAGCACCTCGTATCCCTTGATTCTCGGCAAGTAGCAGTATGTACAAAGGAAGTCCCAGAGTTTTTTGATAGAAATATTGTCCTGATCCTTCCAGAGAAGATTATCCAGTTCAAGCAGCAAGAGCGCAGGAGCCCACTTGTCAATAACAGCTTCACGCTGAATGACCTGTGCTGCTGCCTTCTTAATGACATCTTCCGTTCCTCCGCTGATACGGAAGCTATCCCAGACAACAGTACGGAGGTCAACCTCACGGTCGATATATGGCACAAGCAGCCAGCAGTAAGCCTCTTTGATTCTTGCATCGACAGTTTGATTGCTTCTCTGCAGGTTGTTGTCGGTCTCACGGTTTTGCGACGCATCAAGATTCAGGTCGATGCTGTCTTCCTTTACAGACTTCCACGCAAGGTACAGCTTTACGCCATCACGCAGTCCGGAAAGCAAAGACTGATCCGGAGCGATAAACATCAGCGTATTTCTGTAGGTTCTGGGCGACGAGCCACGATTATTCAAGATATCCTCTGCCGCTTCCAGCGCCTTGCAGCCATTATTCGCCTTATAAGTGTACTCCGGAGAAAGTACGACCAAACGCACTGTCTGCTCATCCGGAATGTCCAAAGATGTGGATGGACAAATATGGATACCAGAGAACGGCTCTGCTCTTTTCAATTTACGCAGTCTGTTCTCGATCTCATAGTCAACATCCGACATTGGGATCTGTGTCGCACGTTCCTCGACGGTCTTTCTCAGTGTAGGTCTGGTGTCATACCAGAAGCGGTCAGCCGAGGGGTTGGAATACAGGTAAGCCAGCGACGAGTGCAGTGCGGTCAGTGCGTCATTGAATTCAGCAATGTTTTCTCCCGGCTGAATCGCACCCAGACGGATTCTCGGTGTCTCCAGTCCCTTTGCGGACTGGCTGCGAGAGGTCGGCGCACTGCCGAGGAAGATGGTTCTGGCGACTCTTCTTGCAATCAGACCATTGCCATATCTCATGTTCTTCTTCTCAAGCTGGAACGGGATGGAGTTCTTTCCGTCCACCTCGTTATCAATGATCGTAGTCCAGTTGTCGCTGTTCAGGTGTCGCGTCAGCTCATAGGAGACGTTCGGAACATCCAGCGGCAGAGAGCCTGCCATGATCATTGGGCTTGCATCGCCGCCCATCCACAGTTCATGGATAACGGCTGCCATGAGACGAAGCACACCACGGGTACGCTGGAAACGCTCCAGCGTAGACCAGTCGTTGTACAGGCGATCAAAGATCTCCGGATGGATCGGATAGCACGAGATCATGCGGTCACGGTATGTGACTTCGGATGCCTCGATCGGGAAATCAGACTTGTTCTCACTGTAGAACTGGCTGAATGCCGTACAGATCCTGTCACGCTCCGCTTCATCTTTGCAGGGCAGGAACAATCTGCGGCGCACGACCTCAAAGCCCTCGTTTGCAGCGACAGGCTTCCAGATGGATTCCATTCTGCCGAAGGTATGCTCGATGCTGTCGAGAACGTACTTACCGGCATCGCCGCCGACCTCGATCTCCGACTGCGGGATAGACGCAACAACGATGCTGTTGGCGCTGGCTCTTGCCGCCTCGGTGATCTCCTGAATGAATGTGATGAAATTATCGAATGTACCAGCGGGCAGATCATTTCTGCCGTAGAGCTTCTTGCCGTAAGCGACCAGCTCGTCCATCAGGATCAGGCAGGGTCCGCAGGCATCAAACAAGTTTTTCAGCGCCTCCGAGCCGGGAGAAACTCCCTTCTTGTCAGCTTCCTTGACATAATCATACAGCTTCAAGTCACCAGCGGACTCCGCAAGCTGTGCCGCCATCTCGCCCCAGATCGTATTGATCGTGATGCCGGGGAGATTGTTCGGGCGGCGGGCTTTGGACGGATCAAGCGATGTGCCGACCAGAACGGCAACATTCGCCTTGATGAAGGTGCTGAGTCCTGCCTGCTCCAGAACGGGCTTGATATTCGGCACCTTGTCGACCGGTATTTTTGCACGGAACATATGATACAGCGCCAGCATACTATGTGTTTTACCGCCGCCGAATGCGGTCTTCAACTGGATGATCGGCTCTCCGCCCTTGCTGGATGTGCGCAGCAGCGCCTGAACAAGCAGTCCTGCCATACCGTCAGTGACATAGGTACGGGCAAAAAACTCGACCGGATCACGGTATTCGATAGCGCCTTCGCCTCGTGCGACCTGTGCAAGATCAGCAGCGAATTCAGCGTGCTGATAACGTCCCTGTGCAACGTCTGGATGCGGCTCCATGATCTGTCTCCAGCTCGGAAGCCCGCCCTTTGTCTTTTCAAGGATACCCGATGCTTTGGATGTGCCTGTTGTCTGCTCGGAAGTAGTTGCATTGGCAGAACCGGCAGACGAGCCATAGCGCAGCGCACGCTGTATCTCACGGATCTCCTCCGCCGACTCATCATCGAAGGCAGCGCACAGCAGCGCCATCGTATCCAGCGCACGCCATGTGTAGTTTTCATCGAAATCGCTGCTGCCCGCATGAGCGACCTTATGACGAACACCCATCAGCTCCTTCGACCATGTACGATAGTCGATCGCGAGCTTCTTCTTGAACAGCTCATTCCAGAAACGATCCAGAATGCGCAGACAGTTTGCAATATCGAGCGAATCGACCAGATCTGCATATGTTCCGTTCACCGGCAGGTCGTCGATCTGGTCATCGAGTTTCTGGCGGACATTACTCCACCAATAAGTGCCGCCATATTCTGAGATCAATTCTTGGCAGAGATACCCTGCGAGATACGGATGCAGGATATCAAAGCCTTTCTGTATCAGTGATTTATTACTTGGCATGATCATTCCTCCTCATCGAAGAAGCTGTACTGGTGCGGCACGGTCGCACGAATGTCCGCTGCGGCAGACTGTATTTCGGGCCATGCGACAACAAGGTTATTGTAAGCGTAAGCCTCCTGATTCCAGCCCTTGCGCTCACAGATCGTATACAGACGATATGCGAGAGACTTTGCGTATTCCGCCTGCGATGCATCGGCTTCAAAGACGAAGTTTGCACACTCCATGATGCCCTTTGTTTCGAGGGCATGGGTGAGCTGCTGCATGAGCAGCCATGTGCTGCGCTTGTCGTGCGATCTGACCTCCATCGGGATCTCGTCACGGGTGAGCAGGCGCACGATGCCCTTTTCAGCGTGGAGGATGCCCTGTGCCTTCATGGTGTCAACGGAGGTATTCTTTGCACGGGCAAGCGTGTCCGCCTCGCCGAATTTCATCTCGCCAAAGGCATACTGTGTGAACAGGTCAACGCAGAAGCGGCTCTCCCTGTCGAGGACACCGTCCTGCTCGTTGAAGAACACGTCCAGCTCCTGATTGATGATCTGGAGCGCCGTGCGGACAGTCATAGGTGTGCCGTCGGCTTCGAGGACTTGCTTGTATTTGGAGAACACACCGATACCGGGTCCGATTGCAGACTGTGCAAGGTCAACCGGGGCGATGTTGCTGCTCTGGAGCTTGCTCAGGGCGGAGCGCAGCTCACGGCGCAGTTCGTTGACAAAACCTCTATGCGTTGTACTTTGAGCAGATTCTGGGCGCTTGCGGCAAACGAGGACGATGGAGGAGGCGAGGGCATTTACAGATGCTTTCAGTCCAGTTTCTCTTTCTGTATGCATAGGCCATGTGCCAGTAATCGACATACCTGCCTTGATAATTGCAGAAAGCATAGTTTCCCAGCCTGTAGAAGCTGTTTGATTATTATTTGTGTCGCTTTGCTTATAGGCGTAATAAATTGTAATTGGATAATCATCTCGTGCATAAAGTCGGATGTTTTCACAAGCGTGGGACATTCCAGCTTCAAAGAATTCTTTGGCTTTTTGTTTATCGCCATCAAAACGATAAGGCGTAGCTATTAATTCTTCTGCTTTGGGAACAAGCATGGTTCTAAATAATTTTGGGTAAATACCTTTGATACTTTTTCTAAGCCACACATAAAAATAATCTGATAAGTCTGCATAACTAATATTATCATAATACGGAGGATCGGTCGATATCATAACTTCATTCAATCCACAATTGCTTTGTGCATCAAACTGCCTTGCCGAACCGCTTCCAGTTGCAGGTAGATTATTTATCACTCGTTCAATCCAATTCAATGCTCCTGACCAGTTACCCGTAGAATTTGAAAAAGGATTGCTCTCGGCATAATCCCAAACCATAGGGAGTGACTGTCTGCCGAACACCTGAATAATAAATTCTCCACTCCAGCCGTTAAGAGTTGAACAATAGTTTGATTCTCTATCGACGGCAAAAGCAAGAAATACTCCAACTGCTTCTCCATATGCTTTTGCACCACAACCACCTTCTGAAAGAGAAATACCATCGTCAGGTAATCCTGCTGACAATGCATCTTTTTCAGCAATCATTTGAGCCTCTGAGACAAGACTACTTAGCGTAGATAAAGCAGTAAGCTGACGCTTTGTAAACAACTTATCATACGTGTTTAATCCATAATTTACGCACCAAATATTTCGAGGATCATAGGGAAGTTCTTGTGTAGGGTAATCTTCTGGTTTTGCAGAATCAGATACAATTAGTTGCTCATCATTTGGGGATATAAAAATTCTCCCCCTTTCGCCTTCAGCTAAAACACAAAGCAGCTCTGAACCCATTCTGCCTTCATTTGCACAGCTTTTAATGTAATCGTCTGTTGCAGTTTCATTGCAAATAATACATTTGAATTTCGCTCCACGAGACAATTTAGGACTAATGTTCTCTGTGTTTTTGCCATGTTTAACAACATATCTTATCTTCTTGGTTTCAGCGTCATATTCTGGATGAATCCACGCTTCGTTCCCTTTCTTTTTTGACACATCAAAACTGCTCGCCAGCGGCATCTCACACCCACAAGCCGGGTTCGGGCATTTCACCGTTCTTGCCCATATCCACGCTATAACAGTACGATCTCTGCCTTGCTCGTCCTTCACAGTCGGGTACAGATGCCCGATGCGCTTGAAGGCTTCCTGCTTCATCCACTCGCCATAGTAGCGCACATCTGCCGCAAGTCCGGCGGCACCTTTCCAGCCGGTGTTGCCGCCGAGACTTTTCTGGTCTTCCGGATTGACCGGAGACATCCCCGAAAACCGGGGCGGGATCTCGATCATTGCCTTGTTGATCATGACAGCGACCGGGTTCAGGTCGTGTGCGTGTGCTTCCAGACCGAGGCGCTGCGCTTCCAGCGGGATAGCACCGCCGCCCGCAAAGGGATCGAGCAGCGCAGGCGGGTTTCCGCCGGTAGACTTCATGATCTCCGCTTTTGCAGCGTTCAGCACTTCCTCGTCATTGGAGTTCTCCCACTCCACCAGCTTTTCCAGAATGCGGAACAGGCGCTGACGCTCCTTGTTCTGCTCCTCCTCCGTCGGAAATTGCTCCGGGTGCGAGGAAGGATCATCTACCAGTGACGACCAGATGACAGCTCTTGCTGTCGCAAGCGGTCGTCTTGCCCACCACAGATGCAGCGTGGAGGGATGCCCGTGACGGATAGACTTCTCACGGGCTGCCTCGGCATTTATCTTTTCAAGAGGCAATGCTACCTCGATCAGCTTTTTCACCATAATGCTCACTATCTTTCTAACAGCACCTTGCTGCGCTGTATTAAATTATTGATATCGAATGTGACACAGTTGCTTGCCCAGTCCGGCTTGTTTTCAAACGGCTGCTGCAAGTAAATCGTGTGTGTGCGGTCACCGTCCACTTCCACAATGGCGAGGATGTATTCCTCCGGCTTGTTCAGCCCCGTGATGATCTCGTTATTCGTAACGGTGACGGTTGTCGCTCCGGCTGTGCGTCCTTTCACTTCAATGAAGCGCAGGCGGCTGCCAGCGGTATCACTGCCCTCCGGAACGGTCGATTCAATGTCATATCCGCAATTATCTTTGCTGACATCTCTCGGAGTGTATCCGAGGGATGTTTCTATTTCTGTGACTGCCTTCATCGCAGCGAGTTCCACAGCCCTGCGGTCGCCGCTACCGAATGTATCCGGCACAGAATCCGGAATCAGCTTTTTCAGCAGTCCCAACGGGATAATAACTGCTCCGCCGGAAATAACAGGCGGCGCAGAGGAGATCATTTTCTCCTTTGCAAGTTCTGCCATGCGCTGCTGCAAGCGGACGGTCAGTTCTTCTGCACGGCGGGAGGCATTGTCGGAGTTCAGTTTGGCATTGATCTTTCCGGCACTCTCCTTGAGCTTCAGCTCCGCAGCACGGCTGTCCCAATAGTTGATCTGGACTGTCAGGCGGCTGCGTACTGCACTCTCGATCTTATCGAGCTGCTCAGCCTTCCTGCGCTTGATCTCCTGAAAATGCTTCGGGATAATCTGCGAAATAGCAAAGACCTTCGCTTTATCCTCCACATCCTGCGTCAGCCAGCTCTGCGACATAACAAAGTTGTGCAGTGTCTGCATTTCCGATTCCGTCGGAGTGCGGTAGTCGAGGTACGGTGCATATCCGGCATTGGTAGCTGTGCCGTCTTCTTTTATCTCAACGAAGTGTATGTTCTTGGAAATAACGCGCTTGCTGCCGCTTGGAAGAATGACACCATCCTGAACGGTATCCTCGATATAAAACAGGAGGCGTGGCTCTGTGCCTGTATCCTGCTCGTCAATGAGAATTGTGCCATGCTTCATAGCCTCACGGCTGCGCTCGATCACGAGGTCGATGACTGCTTCCAGCAGCGGATGTCCGGGACAAAGCAGGTCAGCCTGCGGGAGTCCTTGTACGTTGACATTTGCCTTATCGAAGCAGACACGCTCATATTTCTTCAAAACGGGGTTGCCGAATCCAATCTGACGATCTCTGTCACGCAAAGCAACCGGAACATGAGTGACCTCATATCTGCCATGCTCTCTCGGATTCATCTTGCCTCCGACACTACGGAAGGCTTCTTTGAAGAATGCCTCGATGAAGAACGGCTGTAGCTTGCGGACTTCGGCGCGTTCCATTTCTTCCTTAATCTCCATGACCTTGCTGACATCCATCGAATCCTGTATCAGCGCATACTCATCAAGCAGCTCACGAACTTTCTGAATGTCGAGGGAATCATCAACAACTTGCCATAGACGGGCTTTGACCTTTGGATCTTCGCCATAGCGGATTGCTTCGACAAGCAGGTCACGCAGTGGCTTATTATTGAAGGACATTTTTCCGAGGATATCAAAGACCTTGCCGCCAAGTGCAGCACGTTCTTCCTCCAGCTTTTCAAAGAGTCGCTGGAATACAGCACCTTCTCTGGTGTCTTTGGAAACCAGATTCCAGAGGTGGCAAACCTCGGTCTGCCCGATACGGTGAATACGACCAAAACGCTGTTCCAGACGGTTTGGATTCCACGGGAGGTCGTAGTTCACCATCAAATGCGCACGCTGGAGGTTGATACCTTCACCAGCGGCATCTGTTGCAATAAGTACACGAACATCCTTGTCCTGCTTGAACAGCGCCTCGACCTTTCGACGGTCGTCACGAAGCATACCGCCGTGAATAGTGACGACGGCATTTGCATCACCGAGCAGAGAGGATATTTTATCTTGCAGGTAACGGAGCGTGTCTCTATGTTCTGTAAAGATGATGATTTTTTCACGCTTGCCGTCTTTGGTACGCATGGCTTCATTATCCTGTAATAGGCGGGAAAGTTCTTCCCATTTGCGGTCTGTACCACTTGTGCGGACCTGATTGGCGAGGTTTTCGAGCTTTTTCAGAGTGTTGATTTCAGCTTCCAGTTCACTGATTGTCTTTGATGCGGAAGCCTGATCTGCAATCTGTTCCTCTTGCTCCTCGATTTCATCAGCGGAATAATCGTCGGTGTCATAATCATCGAAATATGCGGAGGGATCAAGTTCGGCTGCTCTTTTTCCGATTCTCTCTTCGGCGAGGCGATTCTCCAGACGCTCACGTCTTCTACGCAAAGACTGATAGATTGCTTCGGGCGATGATGCAAGTCGTCTTTGAAGTATTGTCAATGCGAAACCGACCGTGCTTCTATGTCCTTTTTCCAGTTGGTCAGCACGATTAAACTCATCTCGGACATATTCCGTAACGTTATTATACAGGATACTTTCCTGTGGTGAGAGGTCATAGTTTACAGTGTAGGCTCTGCGCTCCGGGAACAATGGAGTGCCGTCAAATTTGAGCAACTCCTCCTTCACAAGGCGACGCATGATGTCATCAACATCAACTGACTTGTTGCTTGTATGATTCACACCCTCGAAACGATCCTGATCTATCAGAGAGAGGAACAGTTCAAAGTCCTCCTCTTTGCCGTTATGCGGAGTCGCTGTAAGCAGCAGGAAATGTCTCGTAATAGAGGAAAGAAGCTGACCAAGACGGAATCTGGCAGTGTATTTTACTTCGCCGCCCCACACGGTCGCCGACATTTTGTGTGCTTCATCGACAACAATCAAATCCCAATCCGTGATTTTCAGTTTCTCGCGCAGGGTTTCGTTTCTTGCCAGCTTATCCAGTCTGACGATGCAATAGTTGATCTCTGTAAAGATGTTACCGCTAACCGCAGATTCGATGCGGTCATTCGTCAGAATCTCAAATCGGAGATTGAACTTGGAATACAGCTCATCCTGCCATTGTTCTGAGAGGCTTCCCGGAGAGATTATCAGGCATCTTTTCAGATCGCCTCTAATCATCAGTTCCTTCATCAGGAGTCCGGTCATAATGGTTTTACCTGCGCCGGGATCGTCAGCTAAGATGAAACGCAGAGGCATTCTGTGCAGCATTTCTTCGTAAACAGCAGAAATCTGATGCGGCAACGGCTCGATAGAGGATGTATGTACAGCAAGATAAGGATCAAACAGATGTGCAAGGCTAATACGGTATGCCTCGGATAAAAGCTTGAATTGTTCAGCATCTCCGTCAAAGCTCCACGGGAGGTTATCCGAAACTACCTGCAGAGAAACTTCATCGTCCCTGTAAAGAAGCTGGCTGGCAAGATTGCCCATTCTATCTTTGAAGGTAGCTTCGAGGACAGAATCACCATCATTTTACTGCGATTATTTGAACTGTTCCGGTATCGGAGATACCAGAAACAATAGAACCCACGGTTAATTGCTCTAATCTTGCCATATAAACACCCCTGTTTGTCATCTGTTTACAAATAGTATTATTGCCATAAATTTTTCGCTAAGTAGATACAATCTACGATATGTTATACAGATTCTATTATACCATATGTAGCTGGATTTTTCAAGTAGCGAGGCGACATTTTCATAAGAAAAAAGCGCACTGGCATTGCAACCAGTGCGCTTCAATTTAGAAATCATCGTCATCCATTTCATCAACGTGCTCGTATTTTGCCTTAAAGCTATCATAGAGCTTTTTAACTTCGAAGAATTCTTCCATAGGAGGACTATTCTTTTGCATCCAAATTGATAGTATTTTATTGTGCTGTTCAGGCATGGTCACAGCTTCTTGAAGCGGGAAACGGCATATATAACCGAAAACAACGATTTTTCCATCTTCATCCACTATTGTACTATTTGTCCTCGAACGTCTTGGAGAAAAGATCTCTTCTTTTTCTTCAATAAGTGCGGGAAATAAAGACATCTCAATATGACCTGTCGAACTATCTTCAAAACGATTTCCGATAAAGCACATGAGTGTTTCCTGATCAAAATCATCAGGAGTTAGTGGGGAAAGCATCTCCGACGAAAAACTATGGCAACAATTCTTGGAAACAAGGTGCATGACTTGACTCTGAATAACCGAATTATATCTATATCCGCCTATTCTTTGGAAGAAAGCGGTCTGATCATTGCCGATGTTGTATTTTTTTAATGCTTCTTCATTTGCAAGACCAACTTGCCATTCACTATACCCGTGGCAAAAATACTTCCAGAATTGTTCATCAGTTGGTGTCCCCTCAAAAACCTCTTGCAAATATGGATATAAGATAAAACGTTCAATGTTTTCAGGATCAAGGTCATACATCATCATAAAAGCACTTGAATCATCAAAAGGATCGAGTTGCTTTTGACGGAGATAGTTGCTCAGTTTTCTTAAAGTTTTCTCATCTTTGTGGGAGTAATAGTCTGCAAAGAAATACTCTTGAAAAGAACGATGCAAAAAATGGTATGTTTGTCCTTCTTCATACATCAAGCAAGCACTATGACAGGCATCATATATGAAATTCTCAAGATTCATTTTTCCGTTATCAAGCCATTCGATACTCTTAAGGCTACGGAAATATGATTCAAATTTCTGACGATCAAACTCATAGTCATGTTTTCTGTAAGACTTAGCACAGAATTCTCTAAACACTTTAGTGAATTCAGAGGGATCGTTAACGCTGTGAAAAACACGCTTGTACAGCTTATCTGAATCATGTCGCATAAGCAAAGTATTGTATGCCTGCTCATAAAACAAATGTCTTTTTTCAGGTATACCAGCAAAACGATGATAGCTCATAAGCATAAGTGTGAGAAGGAGAGGGTTGTTTACAAATTCCTTATGGCTTTTGAAATAATCGCTAATGAGCTTTTCACGAAATTGTGCTTTCAATTTTGGCTCTTCAGGGCAGTATTCCAGTTTATCAATAAGCTGTAAGGACTGTTCACGCTTAAAAGTCATCATTTCCATTATATTGAATCTTGATAACTTGATAAATGAGTCGAATCTTCTGGTTGACATGACAATTTGATTGTCGGGATACTGGTCTACTAATACATCAAGTTGCTTTAAAAATTCGTTTATATCAGTAAACTTTATTTCATCTAAGCCATCAAGAAGTAATTGACACTTTCCAGTTGATAATATATCTTCCAAATGGCGAAGCGAAAACGATGGGTCAAACCTCTTTACCGAGTCTACAATCATGTTACGAAGGTTGGTGTTTTCAGGATTGAATTCTCTAAGAATAACAAGGATGGGAAGAATACCTGTTTTTGAATACTCCTTGTTAGATGTTAAAAACAGATGCCGCATCATCATCGACTTACCAATTCCGCCCATACCAACTAAAAGTGTGTAACGGGAGACATCAGCTAATTTCTTCATAGTTACAGATTTTATTACGCCACGGTTTCTTGCGCCCATCTGAAGTGTTTTTTCAAAATCTATCTGGGTCTCATCGAGTTCTCCACTTTCTATTGCCTCTATAAGCTCGTTACTTGGTAAATTACGAAAACTCATAGGAAACGGTCGTATATCGTTACACACAAAAAAGTCATAAAAACTATGTTCACTGGACGTGTATAGCAATGTCTTCATTTTGGAGTACTTATCCCACGACTTCTTTATATAATCAGAAAAATCTTCAAAACAAAATGCACCATGATACAGCTTTGCTACTACGTTTTCAGCTTCTCCGTTTCCACGAGCGATTTCAAGGAACTGTTGAGCAATCGCCAAAGCCAGAACATTCTTGTCGGGCATTTCACCTGATTTAAGAGGAATACCGAATTCTATCGCAATCTTAAGTGTCAATGTATCATTGAGCGTGGAGGCTAAATCGGATGTATAACGTTCAAGATTAAATCCGTTAATGATTTGAGTCCATACTTCAACCGTTATAGGTCTTTCACCGGTAAACCACTTTCTGAAAGTACCATCGTCATATGTTAATACGGGATCTGCCGATCCTTTTACGGCAGTATTCAAAAAGAATTCTGCAATTTTAGCCTGAGTTGCAATCCCACGCAATGCACAATCTTTTTTGCTGCCCTTCTTATAAAACGGCTTGCAAAAGCCACTAAAATTCATCGAATACCCCCTTTTTATGTTTGTCCGTTTTGTACGAATATTGTCCGTTTTTGTCACATAGCTGTCCTATCTGTGGTCGGCGACAAATGGAATATTTTGCTGTATACTGGATGCAGAAGAACGAGCCGAGACCGTTCGACACGGTTCGACACTATACTTCCATTATACACCAAATGCGGGGAAAAAGCAAGATGTAATCACTAAGATTTCTATTGAACTGTGAATTTCTTAACGATAGCTTATCTCCGTTATAGTGCAATCAAATATTTACAGCCGGAGCGAAGTACAAGCTCTCAGGGTGTGAGGATATTCTTATGGGGCATCAGCACTTGCTGATGTGTCGGTTTCAGGATACCCTTCCCTTCTTGTACCCATTTTCCGGTGCTGTGGGAGTCGGTGTCTCTATCGACTCCCTTTTTTTGTCCTCCGCCCCGACAGGCTCCCGGCGGAAAGGACAAGCATATGACGAAAATGCCGTTCGAGAGAAAAAGCAAGGTCAACACAAGCAGCGACAACTATCTGGATGCCCACGGCAACTATGTGTACACACGCATGGTGCGCCAGCCAAACGGGAAGTGGGAGCGTGAGGTCATCGACGTTGTGCCGCTGACCGCTGAGAACATGGAGTGTCTTATCGTTCTGGAGGAGAACGATCACGATGTCGATCTGGCACAACGCTATGATGCTGAGAACGCCGACTACGGCTTTCTTGCGCAGAAGGACGCTGACGAGGGCGATCCGTTCGACCGCATTGCTGTTCAGATGTTTGATGATGACGCTCCGGAGCATCCGGATATGGAGAAGGTTCTCGCCTTCATCGAAACGCTCACGCCTGCCCAGCAGGATTTGCTGTATGCCCACCTCGGCGAGAGGAAGTATCTCGAAGATATCCGTCGGGAGGAAGAGGCTGCGACCGGAAAGAAAATCACAAAGCAAGCAATGCACAACCGCTGGAACAAGATCATCGCAAAAGCGTGTAAATACTTCGGTGTTGAGAAGCCGAAGCAGGCGCACAAGCAAGGGGGTTGACTTTTTCGGCTTAGGGTGAAAGGCAGGTGAGACACATGAAGCACAAGGTCAAAATCGCCGTCTCCAATGGCGGCAAGAAAACACAGGTGTTGACCAGCGGCAGCAGCAGAATTCCGATGAGACTTCTCCGCTGGCTGCTGACTCCCGGCAAGACGGTTCAGGGCGTGGAAATACAGGAAGTCACCGAGGGGGTTGACTTTTCCGGCAATGTATGAAAGGTGGTGATAAGCATGGATATTCAGAAATGGCAGGAATACCTGCCAGAAGAGGTTGCTCTTGCGATGACGGTGATCATGGAAAAAAGAACGGTCATCGTTGAACGCAGCAAGAACCCCAACGCATCAACTGGCACACCGATATCCGACTTGAACGGTATTGCGAAGTCTCTGGCGATGATTTCAAATCTCGGAGGAGGCTCCAAAGCTATCGGTGGCGAAGGTGTCGAAGGGGGCATCAGGAACATTACCGATCTTGCTGGCGCAGAGGCATATATCAAAGGGTATTATGACGGAAGGAGAGGCAAATAATGGACAAAACGTTCGAACTGATCAACGCTCTGAACGCCCTGACGAAAGCCGTCGGTGCGCTGACAGAGAAGATCACGACCGAGTATCTCAACACATTCGAGACCATCTACGATCCTGCGGAGGACGAGCCGCAAGCAACGGAAGCACCGAAGGAACAGCCTGCACCTGAACAGAAAACAGAGCCTGTCACCTTCGTTCAGCTCCGCAGCCGTCTGTCGGAGATCAGCCGCAGCGGACACACGGCAGAAGTCAAGGAGCTGATCGCCAAGTACGGCGCAGAGAAGCTCTCCGACATCGCCGAGAGCGACTACGCTGCGGTGCTGGCAGAAGCGGAGGGATTGGTATGAGCCATGCACTTCTCGCTCCGTCCAGCAGTGAGCGCTGGATCAACTGTCCGCCCTCCGCAAAGGAGAATACGGGCGGCGACACCGGCAGCTCCTACGCACAGCAGGGTACGGATGCTCACGCCCTCTGCGAGTACAAGGTCAAGAAGGCGCTCGGTCATAAGGTGCGTGATCCCACCGAGGATCTGGAGTACTACGACGAGGAGATGGATGAATGCGCCACTGCCTACTGCGAGTTCATCATGGAACAGGTGCAGGCGGCGAAGGAAAGCTGTCCCGATCCTCTCGTTCTCGTGGAACAGCGGCTCGACTTCTCCCGCTGGGTGAAGGACAGCTTCGGCACGGCGGACTGCATCTGTGTCGCAGACGGCACGATGACGGTCGTGGACTTCAAATATGGTCTGGGCGTTCTGGTCAATGCCGAGGGCAACAGCCAGATGCGTATGTACGCTTTGGGCGCTCTCGACCTCTTTGAGAGCCTGTATGACATCCAGACCGTCCGCATGATCATCTTCCAGCCCCGGCGTGACAATGTCAGCACGGCAGAGATCACGAAGGACGAGCTTCTCCGCTGGGCAGACGAAGTCCTCATCCCCGCTGCGGCGCTTGCGGCAAAGGGCGAGGGAGACTACAAGGCGGGCAAGCACTGTCAGTTCTGCAAGATCAAGGCAACCTGCCGGAAACGGGCGGAGTACAATTTGCAGATGGCGCAGTACGACTTCGCTGTCCCGGACACACTCGCCGATGACGAGATCAGCATGATCCTCGACCAGGCGGACACCTTCATCGGCTGGGTGAACGACATTAAGGCATACGCACTCGAACAGGCAATCAGCGGCAAGCAGTACCCCGGCTTCAAGGTCGTGGAAGGACGCAGCAACCGCCGATACACCGACACCGATGCCGTTGCAGCGGCAGTCACCGAAGCAGGCTACGATCCGTATGAGAAGAAGCTCATGGGCGTGACCGCAATGACTAAGCTGCTCGGCACTAAGAAATTCAACTCCCTGCTCGGCTCTCTCATCGAAAAGCCGAAGGGCAAACCCACACTCGTACCAGAGTCGGACAAGCGTCCGGCATGGACAATTGACGATTTCAAGGAGGAAAATTAAATGGCAAAATTCGTGAATCCCACAAAGGTCATCACCGGCAAGGACACCCGCTTCAGCTACCTCGTGGTCAACGAGCCGAAGGCGATCAACGGCGGAACGCCCAAGTACAGCGTGTCCCTCATCATCCCCAAGACCGATACCGTCACCATCGAGAAGATCAAGGCAGCGATTCAGGCGGCTTACGAGGAGGGACAGTCCAAGCTCAAGGGCAACGGCAAGTCCGTCCCGCCTCTTTCCGCAATCAAGACGCCTCTGAGAGAGGGGTCGGAGCGTCCCGACGATCCCGCTTACGCAGACTGCTGGTTCATCAACGCCAACAGCGCCACCAAGCCGGGTGTGGTCGATGCCGACTGCCAGCCGATCATCGACACCAGTGAGCTGTATTCCGGCATCTACGGCAGAGCTTCCATCAACTTCTATGCCTTCAATACCAACGGCAACAAGGGCATCGCCTGCGGTCTGAACAACCTCCAGAAGCTGCGTGACGGTGAGCCGCTGGGCGGCAAGTCCCGTGCGGAGGATGACTTCGCCGACGATGATGACGACGACGATTTTCTGTCCTAAGTAAACCAATGAATGTCGGGTGGGCGACTGACGGTGTGACCGTCCGGGTGGGCTTAAAGGAAGTGTTACCATGAAAACTTTAGAGATCGATCTCGAAACGAAAAGCGACCGTGACATCACCAAATGCGGTGTGTACGCCTATGTCGATTCTCCCTATTTTGCGATCACGCTCATGAGCGTGTCGGTGGACGGCGGTGCGGTACAGCTCTATGATCTTGCCTGCGGAGATACCGTTCCGGAGAACATCCTGCGGGCGCTGGCGGACGAGAACGTGGTCAAGAGAGCCTTCAACGTGAACTTCGAGCGTGTATGTCTCTCGAAATATCTGCGTGAGGAGTACCCGCAGTTTTTCCGCAGCTACAGCATCGATGCCGATACCGTCGGCGACTACCTCAGTCCGGTGGGCTGGCAGTGTACCATGATCCATTGCAGGACGCTCGGTCTGCCGTCTACGCTTGCCGATGAGGGTGCGGCGCTCAAACTCGAACAGCAGAAGATGCCAGAGGGCAAGGCGCTCATCAAGTATTTCTGCATTCCCTACGACACGGTGAACGGCGTCCCGCAGTTTCACGCCCCTGCCGATGCGCCGGACAAGTGGGAGACCTTCAAGGCTTACAACAAGCAGGATGTGGAGGCAGAGCTTGCCATCGACCAGCGGCTCTCCCGTTTCCCTGTGCCAGATGCGATCTGGGAGGAGTTCTACCTCGATCAGGAGATCAACGACCGGGGCATCCGTGTCGATATGGAGCTGGTCGAAGCGGCGCTCACGCTCGATGCACAGGCGAAGGAAAAGCTGTCGGCGGATATGCGCAGACTCACAGGAATTGAAAACCCGAATTCGGTGTATCAGCTCCTCGACTGGCTGGAAGGTCAGGGCTACAAATCGGATTCTCTCGATAAGAAACAGGTGCGGGAGCTGATGAAGACCGCCAAAGATCCGGTCAAGTCCGTGCTGGCGCTCCGGCTCATGCTCTCGAAGTCCAGCGTCAAGAAGTATCAGGCGATGCAGACGGCAGCCTGCTCCGACTCCAGAGCGAGAGGAATGTTCAGCTTTTACGGCGCTTCCCGCACCGGTCGCTGGGCAGGACGCATCATCCAATTGCAGAACCTCCCGCAGAACCATATCCCAGATCTGACCGAGGCGAGAGATACAGTCAAGCACGGCTACTATGACGAGGTCGAGATGCTCTACGAGGATGTGCCGGATACACTGTCACAGCTCATCCGCACGGCTTTCGTACCCCGACCGGGATACAAGTTCATCGTGGCGGACTTTTCCGCCATTGAAGCCCGTGTCATTGCGTGGCTTGCTGGTGAACAGTGGCGCATGGACGCCTTTGCGAACGGTGAGGACATCTACTGCGCTTCGGCATCAAAGATGTTCGGCGTTCCGGTGGTCAAGCACGGTGTCAACGGTCACTTGCGGCAAAAGGGCAAGGTGGCGGAGTTGGCTTGCGGCTACGGCGGATCGGTCGGCGCTATGAAGGCGATGGGCGGTGAAGACCTGAACCTCACCGATGCGGAGCTGAAGCAGATCGTGAACGATTGGCGGGACGCTTCTCCCCACATCGTAGACCTCTGGTGGGCGGTCGATGATGCCGTCAAGAAAGCAATCAAGCAGAAGACAACGACAGAAACACACGGCTTGCAGTTCAGCTACCAGAGCAAGATGCTGTTCATCACGCTGCCGTCCGGACGGAAACTCTGCTACGCCCAGCCGAGGATCGGAGAAAACCAGTTCGGCGGCGAGTCCGTGACGTATATGGGGACTGCCGCCAGCAAGAAGTGGGAGCGCATCGAGAGCTACGGACCCAAGTTTGTCGAGAACATCGTACAGGCGATCGCCCGTGACCTGCTCATGTATGCGATGCAGACGCTCCGCTGCTGTTTCATCGTCGGGCATATCCACGACGAAATTATCATCGAAGCCGACCGCAGGATGTCGCTGCCGGTCGTATGCGAACAGATGGCTCGTACCCCCGCATGGGTGGAAGGCTTGATCCTGCGGGCGGATGGGTACGAATGTGAATTTTACAAAAAGGACTGAGGAGGAATGTATATGAGAAATCTGCTTGTGGTCGACCTGCTGGTCAAGGCGGCTGTCGCCAATGCCGTCAACCTCGAAACGCAGGATGCACTCAAATATGTGGAGGGCGCTTTCGCAGGTGCGAAGGTCGATACCCTCAAGACTGGACCATAGTCAATAAAGTAGACAGCAAAATAGAAAAAAATCAAAAAAGT
>ERZ777305.1963-NODE-1963-length-20051-cov-3.246449_pt1 | contig 20051 bp, 17 predicted proteins | sample MGYA00374965_ERZ777305 | MGnify/ENA primary metagenome ERZ777305 (study PRJEB29328, sample SAMD00013331) | mouse gut metagenome | study: EMG produced TPA metagenomics assembly of the Metagenome analysis of fecal microbiota from mouse which was promoted... | reverse complement strand
TGTATCCGCAGGGCAGACGTGATTGTCTATGACAATCTGGGGACAGACTGTGCCCTCAATGAGGCCAGGGAAGATGCGGAGCTTATTTACGCGGGAAAGCGGGCCTCTCATCATCATCTCAGACAGGAGGAGACAAACAGGCTGCTGGTTGAGAAGGCGCTGGAGGGAAAGAACGTTGCCCGTCTGAAAGGGGGAGATCCCTTCATCTTCGGAAGAGGCGGAGAGGAAGCTTGGGAGCTTCACAAAGCGGGGATTGAATTTGAAGTGGTTCCCGGCGTGTCTTCCTGCTATGCGGCTGCGGCCTATGGGGGAATTCCGGTGACGCACCGGGAATTCGCCTCATCTTTTCATGTAATTACGGGGCATGAGAGCAGTGGCAAGGAGGGACCGGCCCTGGACTACGCTACCCTGGCCCGGGAGGAGGGAACCCTGGTCTTTCTTATGGGGCTTGGAAGCCTGCCCCATATTGCGGAGGCGCTGATCGCCAACGGAAAGGATCCGGAGACGCCGGCGGCAGTAATCCAAGAGGGGACCACGGCCAGGCAGAGATGCGTGTGCGGGAAACTTTGCGAGATTGCCGGGAAGGCCCGGGAAGCGGGCATCAAGACGCCTGCGGTGACGGTGGTAGGCCAAGTGGTGTCCCTTAAGGAGGAACTGTCCTGGTTTGGCAGGGGCGCTCTTTTTGGGGCCAGGATTCTTCTCACGGGAACCCGGTCTATGTGTGAAAAGCAGCGGGAGGTCTTTGAGAAGGAGGGGGCGGAGCCGGTATCCTTAAGCCTGATCCGCACAAAGGCTCTCGTCACCCCGGAATTAGACCAGGCTTTTGACAGACTGGAGGCTTATACCTGGATTGTATTTACCAGCGCAAACGGCGTGGAGCTGTTTTTCCGGTATGCGAAAGAACGGAAATTGGATGTGCGGCGTCTTTCTTTTATGAAGTTTGCCGTCATCGGCCAGGGAACCCGGGAGGCTTTGGAGGAACACGGAATCTATGCGGATTTTGTTCCCAGCCGTTTTTCCAGTGCAGATCTGGCCCGGGAGTGGATTCCGCAGCTTGCAGGGAGCGACCGGCTTTTGCTTTTGCGGGCGCGGGAGGCTTCCCGGGAGCTTCCGGATGCCTGCAGGGCGGCTGGTATTTCCTATACGGCAGTCCCCCTTTACGGTACGGAAGCGGATGAGCGGAAGAAAGAAGCCCTGGAGCGGATGCTGTCCCGGGTGGACTACATTACCCTGGCAAGCGCTTCGGCGGCAAAAGCTTTCGCAGGGATGGTAAAGGATCCGGGCGGAGTCCGGGCGAAGGTCATTTGTATTGGTCCGGTGACGGAGAAGGCGGCCTGCCGTTTGGGGATTCCGGTCTACAAGAGTGCATCCGTCTACACGGCGGAGGGAATCCGGGATGTGATACGAGAGGACTGGGAAACATGAAGCGTGTAAAGTGCCGGGAGGCCGTTCACGGGGGGGATCGTCTGGGAGCTTCCGTGAAAAGCGGAAAGAGGCCGGAAGAACTGCTGGATTTCTCCGCCAATATCAATCCTCTGGGGATGCCCCGCCAGGTGCGCGAGGCGGTTCTTGCAGGGATTTCGGAAGCACAGCACTACCCGGATCCCTTTTGCCGGAAGCTTTGCAAAGCCATTGCAGAGGCTGAGGGAAGGGATCCGGAAGAGATCTTGTGCGGGAACGGAGGGGCGGATCTTATCTACCGCCTTGTGTATGCCTTAAAGCCGGGGAAGGCTCTGGTGACGGCTCCGGCCTTTGCGGAGTATGAAGAAGCCCTTGTCCAGGCGGGGGCAGAGATCCGCCGCTGGAGTCTGGGAGAGAGCCTTGCGGTCCGGGAGGATATTCTTTCGGCCGTCACAGAGGATTTGGATCTGATTTTTCTCTGCAATCCCAATAATCCAACGGGGCTTTTGACCGGCCGGGAGCTTCTGACGGCTCTGGCAGACCGGGCCCAGGCCCTGGGAGTGCGGGTCTTTTTGGACGAGTGCTTTCTGGATTTTGTGCCGGAGCAGCGGGAGTATACCCTGGGAGACTGTCTTAAGCGGTATCCCAATTTGGTGATTCTCAAATCTTTTACAAAGCTCTATGCCATGCCGGGCCTGCGTTTGGGCTATGTAATGTCTGCGGATCGGGAACTGCTGGCAGGGATGGAGAAAGCCGGACAGCCCTGGGCCGTGTCGGTGCCTGCGCAGGCGGCGGGGCTGGGAGCCCTGCAGGCGGCCGGGTTTCGGGAACGGACGTTTTGCCTCATAGAACGGGAGCGGAAGCGGATGAAAGCGGAGCTTGAAAGGCTGGGCTTTTTCGTCTGCGACGGGAGGGCCAACTATCTTTGTTTCCGGGCGCCGGGAGAGAAAAATCTCTGTGAAAAGCTGCTGGAGCGGGGAATTCTTCTGCGGAGCTGCGCCAATTACCGGGGCCTCACGGAGGAGCATTACCGGGCCGCCGTGCGCACGGCAGAAGAGAATGAAGTGTTTCTGGGGGTCCTTAGAGAGATTGCAGGGAAGGAAAACAGGAGTGAAGCGGATGGAACATAAGGCAAAAGTCATTATGGTGCAGGGGACCATGTCCAATGCGGGAAAAAGCTTTCTGGTTGCCGGACTGTGCCGGATTTTTATGCAGGACGGATACCGGACTGCGCCATTTAAATCCCAGAACATGGCACTCAATTCCTATATTACCAGGGAAGGGCTGGAGATTGGGCGCGCCCAGGCTATGCAGGCGGAGGCAGCCGGGATTGAGCCCACGGTAGATATGAATCCCATTCTTTTAAAGCCTACCAGCCAGTCAGGCAGCCAGGTGATTGTAAACGGAGAAGTCCGGGGCAATCAGAATGCCATGGATTACTATGCCCACAAGAAAGAGCTGATTCCGGAGATTGAGAAAGCCTTTGGCCGTCTTTCTTCCGCCTATGATATTATTGTTATCGAGGGGGCGGGAAGTCCGGCAGAGATCAATTTAAAGGAAAATGACATTGTTAATATGGGAATGGCCCGGATTGCGGACGCTCCGGTGCTTCTGGCCGGGGACATTGACCGCGGGGGCGTTTTCGCCTCCCTCTACGGGACCGTGAAGCTTCTGGAGGAGGAAGAGCAGAAACGGATCAAGGGATTTATCATCAATAAATTCCGGGGCGACAGGGAGATTCTGAAACCGGGCCTTAAGATGATTGAGGAGAGAACGGGAATTCCGGTTATGGGAGTGGTGCCTATGGAGACTCTGGATCTGGACGACGAGGACAGTCTTTCCGAGCGGCTGAACCGCCGGGAGGCGGGAGAAGGCATTGACATTGCGGTTGTCTGCCTGCCCCATATTTCCAATTTTACTGATTTCAATGTGTTTGAGCGCATGGAGGGCGTGTCCCTGCGCTATGTGAAGGAGGCGGGGAGGCTGGGATCTCCCGATCTCATCCTGCTTCCGGGAACCAAGAATACCATGGACGATCTGGAGTGGATGCGGAGGTCCGGCATGGAGCGGGCAGTGGTGTCCCGGGCCCAAAGAAAAACTCCCGTGGTGGGAATCTGCGGGGGCTACCAGATGCTGGGAGAGCTTTTGGAGGATCCGGAACATGTGGAGCATGGGGGCGTCATGCAGGGCATGGGGCTTTTGAATGCCCGGACCGTCTTCGGCAGGGGCAAGACGCGGACCCGGATCAGTGGCTGCGTGATCCGGGAGGAGGACGTGCCCTACAGCACCACCGGAAAAGATGTGCTGGGTTATGAGATTCACATGGGACGCACCTGGAATTTGGGGCGCTGCCAGGAGACCATCCGTCTGGAGGACGGGCGGGCGGATGGCTTGGGGAACGCCGTGGGAACTGTCTTCGGCACTTATCTGCACGGCATTTTTGACTCCGGGGATCTGGCGTCTCTGGTGGTTAACCGCCTGCGGATCCGGAAAGGGCTGGAACCCAGGGACTGGCATTTTGATCCGGAAGCCCATAAGCAGCAGGAATACGACAAGCTGGCGGACCTTGTACGCAGGTCCCTGGATATGGAAAAAATCTATGGGATTGTTTTTGGAGGTGAATGATGTTAGAAAGAATTGAACTGGTAAAACCGGCGGACATTGAAGCCAGGAGCATGGAAATCATCCGGCAGGAGCTTCAGGGGGAAACCTGGCCGGAACCGGAATTTTCCATTGTTAAGCGCTGCATTCACACCTCGGCGGACTTTGACTATGCCAGGAACCTCTGCTTTTCAAAAGATGCCGCAAAGATTGGGGTGGAGGCTTTGAAAAGAGGCGCTTCCATTGTGACGGATACCCGGATGGCCGCCTCAGGCATCAACAAAAAGAGGCTTGCGGAGTACGGCGGGGAGGTGCACTGCTTTATGGATGCGCCGGAGGTGGCAGAGGAGGCGGCCCGGAAGGGATGCACCCGGGCAGCCGTCTGCATGGAGCGGGCCGCCGGGCTTTCCGGGGAGCTGGTGATTGCGGTGGGGAATGCGCCTACGGCCCTTATCCGGCTTTTTGAGCTTATTCAGGAGGGAAGCATCCGGCCGGCGCTTATCATCGGCGCGCCGGTAGGTTTTGTGAACGTGGTGGAAGCCAAGGAACTGATTATGACGGCTGGAGTTCCCTACATTGTGCCAAAGGGACGCAAAGGGGGAAGCAACATTGCTGCCGCCGTCTGCAATGCCATGCTGTATCAAAAGTAAAGGGAAGGACAGAGGGAAATGGAACAGGAGCTTTTGGAGGAGTATGCCGGACGCATCCGTCCTCTGGATGAAGAGGCCATGGAGAAAGCCTGGCATCACTGGGATTCATTATGTAAACCACTTCGGGGGATGGGAAAGCTGGAGGAAATGCTGGTTCAGCTGGCCGGAATTTACGGGACGGCCGAGCCCAGGCCGGAGAAACCTATGGTGGTCATTATGGGGGCGGACAACGGCGTGGTGGCGGAGGGCGTCAGCCAGACTGGTAGCGAGGTGACGGCCCAGGTGCTGGAAAATATGGGGGATCGCATATCTTCCGTGTGCGTGATGGCAAAGACGGAGGGGATTGAAGTGATTCCGGTAAATATCGGCATGCTGACGGAGGGAAAGCATTCCCGCATCCGCAGCCGGGTGGTGTCAGGTAGATGTGCTGGAAATCTTCCGTGTCACGGGGAATATTGCAAAAGAGCCGGCCATGACCAGACAGGAAGCCCTGAAAGGAATTCTGGTGGGGATCCGTACGGTAGAGGAACTGTACCGGGAAGGCTGCCGGATGATCATCACCGGGGAGATGGGGATCGGAAATACCACCCCCAGTTCGGCCATGGCCTCGGTCCTTCTCGCCCGGGATCCGGCAGAGATGACCGGGCGGGGAGCCGGGCTTTCCAGTGAGGGGCTCAGGCATAAAATCCAGGTGATTGAAAAGGCCATTGAGGTGAACCGTCCGAAGAGAGAAGATATTCTGGATGTGCTGTCCAAGGTGGGAAGCCTGGATATCGCCGGGATGATGGGCTGCTACATCGGAGCGGCCGTCTGGAGGATCCCGGCGCTCATTGACGGCTTTATTTCTGCGGTGGCGGCTTACGGGGCGGTGAGGCTCGTGCCTGCCTGCAAGCCTTATATGGTTCCCACCCACTGTTCCGCCGAGCCGGCAGGGAAGATGATGCTGGATGCTTTGGGGATGGAGGCCGTGATCTACGGCGGCATGCACCTGGGAGAGGGTACGGGGGCGGTGACGGCTTACAGTCTTTACAAATATGCCCTGGCCCTTTACTACGGCCTGCCCGGCTGGAACGACGGCAAGGTGGAGGCCTACGAGCATCTAAACTAAAGGCGGCAGGAACGACGGACTGCTGGGAGAGACATTATGCTGGAACGGTATGTGTATAAAAACAATCAAACCCTGCGCCTGGGCTACACCACAGGCTCCTGTGCGGCGGCGGCGGCCAAGGCGGCGGCCCGGATGCTTTTGTCCGGGGAACCGGCTGCGGAAGTAGAGCTGATGACGCCTAAGGGAATTGCCTTGCATCTGGAGGTGCTGGATGCCTGTTTGTCCCCGGTGGAGGCCTGCTGCGGCATACGCAAAGATGCGGGGGACGATCCGGATGTGACGGACGGGCTTACGGTTTATGCCAGAGTCAGGAAAATACGGAAGCCGGAAATCGCGATCGACGGAGGCGAAGGCGTGGGCCGGGTGACGCGGCCGGGGCTGGAGCAGCCGGTGGGCAGCGCGGCCATCAACCGGGTGCCCAGGCAGATGATCCGGGAGGGAGTGGAGAAGATCTGCGCCCGCTTCGGATATGAAGGCGGTTTGTCCGTATTGATTTTTATTCCCGGCGGGGAAGAGCTGGCAGAAAAGACCTTTAATCCCAGATTGGGAATCCGGGGAGGCCTCTCGGTTCTCGGGACCAGCGGGATTGTGGAGCCTATGAGCGAGGCGGCCCTGATTGAGACCATCCGCGCGGAACTCCGGGTAAAGGCGGCCGGAGGGAAGGAGTATCTGCTTCTTGTCCCTGGAAATTACGGGCTTACGTTTCTGGATACCAGGTATCCGGGGCTGTCCCGGCAGTCTGTGAAATACAGCAATTACCTGGGGGAGGCTGTGGACGCCGCGGCGGAATACGGGGCCAAAGGGATTCTGCTGGCAGGCCATATAGGAAAGCTTGTGAAGGCGGCGGCGGGGATTATGAATACCCATTCCCGGAACGCCGATGGCCGCATGGAGATTCTCACGGCCCATGCGGCAGTGCTGGGAGCCAAAAAGGAGACGGTTCAGGCGCTGATGGAGTGTATAACCACGGAGGAGGCTCTGGAGATTCTCAAGGAGCAGGGGCTTTTGGAGGCTGTCACCGAACGGCTTTTGGAACGGATGAAATTCTATATAAATCATAGAAGCGGAGGAATGCTTTCCTGCGAAATTATAACCTTTTCTATGAAGCTGGGCGTTTTGGGAGAGACGGCAGGAGCAGAGGCACTGCTGGAGCGCATAGCAGACGAGGCCGGGATGGAACAGAGAGGGGAAGGCATATGAAGCTGGCGGTTATCGGATTCAGCCGTGAGGGCTGCAGATATGCAAAGAAAATTACGGGTTTCATGAGACAGACAGGTCATGAATGCACGGCCTGGGGGAAAGGAAGAGAAGCCCGGGACTGGCAGGTGCAGCCAGTGGAAGAATCCCTGGGAACCTGGACCGGGGAGCAGTTTGCCTCCTGCGACGCCCTGATCTTTATCGGGGCCGCAGGCATTGCCGTGCGGGCCATCGCTCCTTTTGTAAAGAGCAAGGCGGAGGACCCGGCGGTTCTCTGTATGGACGATCAGGCCAATTACGTCATTTCCCTTTTGTCCGGGCACCTGGGAGGGGCCAATGAGCTGGCAGGGGAAGTGGCGTCTCTGTGCAGCGCCGTACCGGTGATTACCACGGCTACGGATGTAGGAAAACGGTTTTCCGTAGATGATTACGCCCGCCGGGAGAACCTTTATCTGGACAATCTGGCTCTTGCCAAACGGATTTCGGCAGAGATTCTGGAAAACCGTGTGGTGGGCCTGCACAGTGAATTTGAAGTTTCCGGCAGGATTCCAAAGGAATTGTCCCTTGGGAAGGGGGGGAACATTGGGATCAGCATTGCCTTGGATGATGCGTGCAGCATCTTTCCGGAAACCCTGCATCTGGTTCCCCGGATAACCGTGCTTGGCATCGGGTGCAGGAAGGGAGCGTCAAAGGAACAGATTGCGGATGCGGTCGGGGAGCTTCTTGGGGAGAGCGGCATTTCCATGCACAGCATTGTCCGGGCGGCATCCATTGATCTGAAAAAAGAGGAGCCGGGGCTTTTGGAGTTTTGCCGGGATTTGGGTGTTCCCCTTCTCACCTACAGCAGGGAGGAATTGGAGCCCGTAATCTGTGAAGACGGATTTTCAGAGTCAGAGTTTGTCCGGTCGGTGACAGGAGTGGGGAACGTGTGCGAGCGCTGCGCTTTGAAGGCGTCCGGCCAGAAGAAGCTTTTCAAGCGCAAGCAGGCGAAAAACGGTGTAACGGCGGCCGCGGCCCTGACGGAGTACCGGGTGCGGTTTTAAAACAGCAGCAGGAGACGCATATGAGACAGATTATTGTATTTGCAGGAACTACAGAGGGAAGGGAAATCAGCCGGTGGCTGGCAGACGAAGGGGTGGAGACCCTGGCGTGCGTGGCCACGGAGTACGGCCGGGAGCTGGCGCAGGAGGGTGGAAGCCTGGAGGTGCTGCGGGGGCGCTTAAGCAGGGAGGAGATGGAAGGCCTCTTTCGGCGGGAGGGCTGTCCTTTGGTACTGGACGCGACCCATCCTTATGCGGCGGAGGTATCTGCAAATATCCGGGAAGCCTGTGAAAATACGGGGTGCGGGTATTTACGCTTCATCCGCCCGCAGGCGTCTCTTTCCGATGAAAACTGTATTGTGACAGGGAGTGTGGAAGAGGCGGTCCGCCGTCTTGCCGTCTTGCCGGGCCGGGTGCTGGTGACTACGGGAAGCAAGGAGCTTCACCGCTTTACACAGCTTCCGGATTTCCGGGAGCGGGTCTTTGCCCGGGTGCTGCCCTCCCCGGAGGCCGCAGCCCACTGTGCAGAGCTTGGATTTCCCGGCTCTCATGTGATTGGCATGCAGGGGCCTTTTTCCGAGGAATTGAATCTGGCCATGCTCCGGCAGATCGGGGCATCCTGGCTGGTAACGAAGGAATCGGGGAAAGCAGGGGGCTTTGCGGAAAAGCTGTCTGCGGCCCGCCAAGCGGGAGCCGGCGTGATTCTCGTGGGACGCCCGCCGGAGCAGGCCGGAGTTTCCGTGGAGGAGGGCATCCGCACACTGCAGAAACGCTTTTCCTTAAAAACGGCTCCGGCCCGGCTGGAAGAGAAGCGGACCGTTGTTTTGGCCGGAATCGGCATGGGTGTGCCGGAAAATATGACAGAGGAGGTACGCCGGGCTTTCCGGGATGCGGACTGTATCCTTGGGGCGGGGCGGATGCTGGAGAGCCTCCGGGATCTGAGGAAGCCTCTTCTGGATGCCTATGACCCGGAGGTGATGACGGACTGGCTTCTGAAACATAGGGAGTACCAAAAGGCTGCGGTGGCCCTCTCCGGGGACGTGGGGTTTTACAGCGGGGCAAAGCGCCTGCGGACGGCCTTTGAGCAGGCGGGCTTTTCGGTAGAGCTGCTGCCGGGGGTTTCTTCGGCGGCTTATCTCTGCAGCCGGCTGAAGATTTCCTGGGAGGATGTGAGGCTGATGAGCGTCCACGGACGCAGGGAGAATCTGATAGCAGCCGTCCGGGGAAATTTTCGGACCTTTACCCTGCTGGGCGGAAGGGATTCGGTGAAAAACCTCTGCGAAGAGCTGCTGGAATACGGCCTGGACCGGACGGAGGTGACGGTAGGGGAGCAGCTGCACTATCCCAAAGAGCGCATCGTCCGGGGAAGGCCGGAGGAGCTTTTGACGCAGGATTTTGATGGTCTCTGCGCGGCCTTAATAGAGAATCCGGATTTTTGCGGGGGAACGGCCCTGTGCATTCCCGATGAAGAATTTCTCCGGGGCGGGGCTCCTATGACCAAAAGCGAGATCCGCTGTCTCTCGGTAGCCAAGCTGCGCCTTCAAGAGAACTCCCAGGTCTATGACGTGGGGGCGGGGACCGGATCCGTTTCCGTAGAAGCGGCCCTGCAGACCCCAAAGGGGCGGGTGTGGGCTGTTGAGAGAAACCGGGAGGCTGCCGGGCTTATACGGGAGAATGCCAGGAAGTTCCAGGTTTCCCATGTGGAGGTGGTGGAGGGGGAAGCACCGGAGGCTCTTGAAGCCCTGCCTGCGCCAACACACGCCTTTATCGGCGGTTCCTCCGGAAACCTAAAGGAAATTCTGGAGGTATTGCTTCGGAAAAATCCAAGTGTGCGGGTGGTAATAAATGCCGTTACCCTGGAGACGGTGGGGGAAGCCTCCCGGTGTCTGAGGGAGCTTCCTTTTGAAGATGTGGAGATTCTGCAGGTACAGGTGGCGAAAGCGAAAACCCTCGGAAATTACCATTTGATGACAGGACAAAATCCCGTGTATATTTTTGCCGGACAGGGAAACGGCCGGGATCGTCAGGGGAGAGAGTAAATGAGACTGCCGAGAATTATGCTGGCCGCGCCTGCCAGCGGAAGCGGAAAGACGCTTGTGACCTGCGGGATTCTACAGGCCTTGGTAAACCGGGGATACCGGGTGGCCTCTTTTAAGTGCGGGCCCGATTATATCGATCCCATGTTTCACAGCCATGTGATCGGGACGCGTTCGGGAAATCTGGATACGTTTTTTACGGGGCGGGAAACCACCCGCTATCTTTTCAGCCAGGAAGCGCAGCAGGCGGAAATTTCCGTAGCGGAGGGCGTGATGGGCTATTACGACGGCCTGGGGGGAATTTCCACGGAGGCCAGCTCCGCAGATGTGGCCAAGGCCCTTGATATGCCGGTGGTACTGGTGGTGAACTGCCGGGGCTTAAGCCTGTCCGTCATCCCGCTGATTCAGGGGTTTGTGGAATACGAGCATCCCAGGAGGATCCGGGGCGTGATTTTAAACCAGATGTCTCCCTCCGTCTATCCCGACATGAAGGAGCTCATTGAGATGCGGCTTCCCGTGCGGGTGCTTGGATACGTTCCCAGGCTGCCGGAACTGGCCTGGGAGAGCCGCCATTTGGGGCTGGTGATGCCGGAGGAAATTAAAGATCTCCGGGAGAAGCTTGGAAAGCTGGCCGGGGTTTTGGAAAAAAGCCTGGATCTGGACGCCCTTATGGCTATGGCCTACGAGGCTCCGGCTCTGGAGTATACGGCTCCCAGCCTGCCCGGGCCGGTCGGCAGAAAGAAACTGCGCATTGCCCTGGCCAGGGATGAGGCCTTCTGCTTTACTTACCGGGATAATCTGCGGCTTTTGGAGGAGCTGGGTGCAGAGTTTTTGGAGTTTTCCCCCCTTAGGGATAAAGAGCTTCCTAAGGGCTGTGAAGGCTTGATTTTAAGCGGTGGTTATCCGGAATTGTACGCGGAGCAGTTAAGCGGGAATGCTTCTATGTGCAGAGCTGTCCAAAAGGCGGTGCAGGGGGGACTTCCCTGTATTGCCGAGTGCGGAGGCTTTCTTTATCTGCACCGGAGCCTGGAGGGAGAGGACGGAAAATCATATCCTATGGCCGGGGTGGTGGATGCGCATGCCTACCGCACGGGGAAGCTGTCCCGCTTTGGCTATGTAATGCTGAAATCCTTGGAAGATCAGATGCTGCTGAGCAAAGGGGGAAGAATCCGCGGCCATGAGTTCCACTATTGGGAGAGCGGGGACAGCGGCGGAAGCATGAGGGCGGAAAAGCCTTTGCGCCAGAGAAACTGGAGCTGTGTACACGGGACTTTGACCCTGTATGCAGGCTTTCCGCATCTGTTCTTTTACTCCAATCCCCAGGCGGCGAAAAATTTTCTGGAATGTTGCGAGGGAGCCTCATGTTTGCGCTGATTGTAGGAGGAAGCGGGAGCGGAAAATCGGAGTATGCGGAAAGCCTGGCCGTGTCCTGGGGAGAAAAGGAGCATCTTCCCCTCTATTACGTGGCTACCATGGAACCCTGGGGGGAGGAAGGACGCAGGCGTATCCTGCGCCATCAGAAGCTTAGAGAGGGCAAGGGATTTGAGACCATTGAGTGCTACCGGAACTTAAAGGAGTTAAAGCTCCCCAGCCGGGGCGTGGTGCTGCTGGAATGCCTGTCCAATCTGGCGGCCAACGAGATGTTCGCAGAGGACGGGGCCGGGGAGGGAACCCTCCCGGCCGTGGTGCAGGGAGTACGTGCCCTGCGGGACCGGTGCTGCCATCTGGCGGTAGTTACCAATGATATTTTTTGCGACGGTGCGGCATATGATGAAACAACGGAGCAGTACCGGCGCTGTCTGGGAGAGATTAACGCGGAGCTATCCAAAGAAGCCGATCAGGTGACAGAGGTGGTCTGCGGAATCCTGCTGCATCAAAAGGAGGCTGTAAATGAGCCGGTTGTGGAACAGCTTTAAAATTGCATTTGCCATGTATTCTAAAATTCCGATGCCCCGGGCAGAGTGGAAGGAAGAGAATATGCGCTATGCCATGTGCTTTTTTCCGCTTATCGGGATTGTAATCGGAGCTTTTGTAATCCTTTGGGGCCACGCTGCCGCCTGGCTAAAGGCGGGAAGCCTTCTTCGGGGGGCAGGGTATGTGCTGATTCCGGTGCTTGTGACAGGAGGCATCCATCTGGACGGACTTTTGGATACGGCGGATGCCTTGAGTTCATACCAGACCCGGGAGCGGAAGCTGGAAATTTTAAAGGATTCCCATGCGGGGGCCTTTGCAGTGATTACTGCCTGCTGCTATTTTCTGGCTCTTTTAGGGATCTGGAGCGAGATCAGCACGGAACAGGCCCTGGTGCTTGCGGGGGGCTTTGTGGTTTCCAGGAGTTTCAGCGCTCTGGCAGTGGCGGCGTTTCCTCCGGCCAGGCAGGACGGTACGGTGGCTGCGTTTTCCGATGCTTCCCGGGAGCGGTGCGTGGAGATTTCCATGTATGTGCTTTTGGTTCTGGCGGCCGGGTACATGTGCCTGGCAGATGTGAAGCCGGGAGCTGCGGCCTGCTTCGGGGCCTGGCTTACCTTTGTATGGTATTACTGCATGTCGAAAAAACAGTTTGGGGGAATCAGCGGGGATCTGGCGGGAGCTTTCCTGCAGATCTGCGAGCTGGTGATGGCTGCGGCTGTCTATCTGGCAGGAAAATTCTGATAAAGGGGATTGTATGATATTGATTGTGGGAGGCGCTTTCCAGGGAAAGAAGGCCTATGCGAAGGAGAAATTTTCGCTGAGAGAGAAGGATTTTACGGACGGAGGCTCCTGCGGCTGGGAGGAAATTTTCTCTGCAGGGGCCGTACTTCATTTTCACGCCTACATCCGCCGCTGCCTGGAGGAAGGCCGGGGCGTATCAGAGCTGGCGAAAGAGCTTGCCGGGCGGAATCCGGACGTGGTGGTGATTGCCGATGAGCTTGGCTGCGGTGTAGTTCCGGCGGATGCCTTTGACCGGGAATACCGGGAGCAGGCGGGGCGCGTCTGCTGTGCCCTGGCAAAAGAGGCCCGGGAGGTGCACCGGGTGATCTGCGGAATCGGCATGGTGATCAAACATGATTGAGCTGTATCTGGTCCGGCACGGCCACACACCCGGAAATGAGCTGGGACGCTATGTGGGGACTACAGACGAAAGCTTGAGCCCGGCCGGCCGGGCTGCTCTCAGGCGGTACCGCTGTCCGGAGGTGGAAGCCGTCTACGCAAGTCCTATGCGGCGGTGTGTACAGACAGCCGGAATTTTATGGCCGGGCGTTCCCGTCTATTTTATAGAAAAACTCCGGGAGTGTGATTTCGGGGAGTTTGAGAATAAGAATTACCTGGAGCTGGCAGAAAATCCGGCTTACCAGGCCTGGGTGGACAGCGGGGGGAGCCTGCCGTTTCCGGGAGGGGAGAGCGGAGCGGATTTCCGCACACGGTGCAGGGAAGGCTTTGTGGAGGCCTTAAAGGAAATCCAAAGGACAAAGAAACGGCGGGCGGCCTTTGTGGTGCACGGGGGGACGATTATGAGCATTCTGGAAGCATATGCCGTTCCCAGACATGATTTTTACCACTGGCAGGTGAAAAACGGAAAGGGCTTTTGCACCTGGTGGGACGAGACGGACGAAGGAGGCGTGAAGCTTTATGAGACAAACGGTTTTGATCCTGATCCTGGGGCTTCTTCTGGATCTGATCTTCGGTGATCCCTATTGGCTTTACCATCCGGTCCGCCTGATAGGACTTCTTATTTCCAAGCTGGAGGCTGTCTTTCGAAAGCTGTTTCCCCGGACGGAGAAAGGGGAGCTGGCAGCAGGTGTATGCCTGGGCTTGTCTGTAACGGCTATTTCCGCAGGCGTTCCTCTGCTGGTTCTTTTGCTGGCGGCCCGGATTCATCCGGGACTTGCCTTTGGGCTGGGCGTTTTCTGGGATTACCAGCTTCTGGCCGTGAAGTCCCTGAAAAGCGAGAGCATGAAGGTGTATGCGGCTTTGCAGGAGGGAGATTTGGAGAAGGCCCGGCAAGCGGTTTCTATGATTGTGGGGCGGGATACATTGGAATTGACGGAGGAGGAGGTCGCCAAAGCGGCGGTAGAGACGGTGGCTGAGAATACCTCAGACGGTGTGATTGCACCTATGATTTTTCTGGCCTTGGGCGGCCCGGTCCTTGGCTTCTTCTACAAAGCTGTCAATACCTTGGATTCCATGGTGGGCTATAAAAATGAAGCCTATCTTTATCTGGGACGCTTTTCTGCCCGTCTGGATGATGTGCTGAATTTTATTCCCGCCCGTCTTTCCGGGCTTCTTTTTGTTCTGGTGAGTCCTTTTGTAAGGCTGGACGGGAAAGGCGCCTGGCGGATTTACCGGAGGGACCGGAAGAACCATGCCAGTCCCAATTCCGCCCACACGGAAGCGGCTGCTGCCGGGGCTCTGGGTGTCCGGCTTGCAGGAAACGCCTGTTATTTTGGAAAGCTGTATGAGAAACCTACCATCGGAGATCCTCTGCGGCCGGTGGAGCCGGAGGACATCCGCCGGGTGAACCGGCTTTTGTACGGTACGGCGGTGCTGGCAGCGGTGATTCTGGTAGGTTTTGTACTGGTTTTGTAGACACCGGGGGAGCGGGGGAAAGGAGTATCTATGAAAAAATCCTGTATTCACATTTACTGCGGGGACGGCAAGGGAAAGACGACGGCTGCCATGGGACTGGCCCTGCGGGCGGCAGGCAGCGGAAGGCCGGTGGTTCTGGCACAGTTTTTAAAGGACGGGACCTCCTCGGAGCTGAATATTTTGAGACAGCTTCCCAAAGTGCAGGTGGCGGTGTGTGAGGAGCAGTTCGGATTTTTCTGGAATATGAAGAAAGAGCAAAGAGAAGCGGCTGCAAAGGCTTACAGGGCGCTTTTTGAACGTGCTGCCGGGGAAGCGCAGAACGGGGCTTTCCTGCTGGTGATGGACGAGCTGATCGCAGCCTATAACCATGAACTTGTGGATCGGGAACGGGTGCTTGCGTTTCTGCGCGGAAAGCCGGAGGGCCTGGAGATTGTCCTTACGGGACGGGAGCCCGCGCCGGAGCTTCTTGATCTGGCAGATTATGTGTCCGAGATCCGGAAGCGGAAGCATCCCTTTGAACAGGGGATTGCGGCGCGGGAAGGGATTGAGTTTTGACTCGTTTATGTAAAAAACGAAATCGCATCTGCTAATCTGCAGATGCGATTTCGTTTTTAACAAGCAGTGTGCAGCTCCAGGACGGAACAACATACAACTCTAATTCTATTATATAAAAATTAGAGTTGTTGTCAAGAAGGATTTTCATTTTTGGAAATTGGATAAGAAAAGTTTTTTCCTATTTTTTGAAATCCATATTCGATAAAACAAGTTCCGGGCTGCTTATTGTTTTCTGTGTGTGATTGTAGTTTTTGAAAAAGCTCAAAGAGCCATTGATGAAATTCTGTAGATGGTTCTGAGGTATCTAAATGGTTTTCATAATAATGCCGCAAAATACCTGCAAAAATGTCCGCCAGTTGTATCGAAACGGTAACAGAGGAACTGACAAAGAGAGGCATTTCTAATATGTGGCGGAATGTTTTTCCAAGCTGTGATTTGAAAAGAAAACCTGTCAGTGCAGCTGCTATTTTTCGATCTGCTTCTTCATGGACTTCGTCATAGATTAGCAAGGCTTTTCCGTAGTGGTGATGGGTACAGAAAAATTCGATTTTTTTCATTAAAAGATAGTATTGTTTGGGCAAATGGTTGTCTGGGGTTACAATTTCTTTATCGGGTTTGTCCATAATAATTGCAAAAATGGTAATATTGAAATTTTCCAGCAAGTTTACCAGAGAATCTACATATTGTTTGTACGGTTTTTGGTAATTGTTGCTTCTCGTATTAATTTGGTGGATTTAATTTCATCTTGTTTTCCGTAAATAGATTCTTTTAGTTTATAAATTTGGTTTGTGATAGGTTTTATGTCTGATTCATGAATGCACACAGCAAGAAGAATAGGATTTTTTGTAGAATCCGTAGGTCTTGGGTAGCCGCTTTCATCTATAAATGCTAACATGATGGTATCCTTTTTATCGTATTGTGTATGTCAGGGAAAATAGATATTACTCCTCATCCTCCCACTGGTAAGGCGTAAGCTGGTACACGTAATAATTGATCCAGTTGGTGTATAGCGCGTTGGCATGGGCCCGCCACATAAGCAGCGGCTGGCTGCTGCTGTCATTGTCTTTGAAATAATCCTTTGGTGTCTTTATATCCAAGCCTTTTTCCTTATCCCGCACGTATTCTTTCTGAAGGGTGAGGCGGTCGTATTCCGGGTGCCCAAAGACAAAGATTTTGCGGCCCTTTTCTGCCATAGCGATAAAGATCCCTGCTTCGTCGGACTCTGCCAGGACAGTAAGGGAGCTGCAGGAGCGGATGGCCTCTGAGTCCACGGTGGTGTGGCGGGAGTGGGGAGCAAGAAATTCGTCATCGAAACCCCGGATCAGAGGTTCTTTCCGGTTTTGTACCCGGTGGCGGTACAGGCCGAACAGCTTTTGGGGCAGAAGCTGTTTTTTTAGGCCGTAGTAGTGATACAGGGCAGCCTGGGCGCCCCAGCAGATAAAGAAGGTGGAGGTGACGTGGGTTTCGGCCCAGTCCATAATTTCCACCAGTTCATCCCAGTAGTCTACCTTTTCAAACTCCATCTGCTCCACCGGAGCGCCGGTGATGATCAGTCCGTCGAACCGGCGTTTTTTCACTTGGCAGAAGGGTTCATAAAATTTGTTAATATGGCTCTGGGCTGTGTTTTTGGATTCGTGGGAGCTGACCGTTAAAAAGGTAATGTCCAGCTGCAGGGGGGTGTTGGACAGAGAACGCAGAAGCTGCAGCTCCGTATCCTCTTTTAAGGGCATGAGATTTAATATTCCTATTTTCAAAGGCCGGATATCCTGGTTTAGGGCTCTCGTTTCATCCATAACGAATATATTTTCCCTTTCCAGAATCGCCCGGACCGGCAGATCGCTTGCTACTTTAATCGGCATAATGCTTCACTCTCTTTCTTTTGTCTTGTTCCCGGAAACAGAGACTGTTTCGTTCAGTATACCATATTTTTTTGTTTTGCAAAAGAAGTTTGTGCGGCATAGATGTTTTCACAAGACGGACAATCGGATATTTTAAGAATGTTTTTATCGGTTTTTACAATCTATTTGCATTTTTCGGTAAACCATTTGACGTTTTCCTTTAAAATAAGTATAATAACGAACAAATAAAAGTCCTGTGTGCATTTGTGCGGGAGACAAGCTTGAAAAGGGATTGTCTCCCGCGTTTTTTGAACGGCGCCATGCCGGGAAAGGAGAGTGAAGGGAAAAATTTGAAATATTACACACAAAGGTTTGTTCCTGAATATACCATTACCATGACGCCTATGGGAATGAGCGGGGGCTATCCCGTAAGGCCCGGTCTCTTTGATGTAAACGGAGCCATGGCTCTGCCCAATGGAGTGAGTTTCACGGTGCATACCCATTTTGGGACTTCCTGTGAGCTGCTGCTGTTTCATGAGGGGGAAGAAGAGCCTTATGCGGAGCTTCCCTTTCCGGACGAATACAAAATCGGGGATGTTTATTCCATGATTGTGTTTGGACTGGATATTGAAAAATTCGAGTATGCCTACCGGGTGGGAGGTCCCTATGACCCCAAGGAAGGTATGATTTTTGACAGGAAGCGGGTACTTTTGGACCCTTATGCGAGGGTGGTCACCAGACAGGGACGCTGGGGAGAGCACCGGAGCCGGGGATACCGGGGCAGAGTAGTGAAAGATATTTTTGACTGGGGAGACATGCCCCAGTCCTCCAGGGAATTGAGTGATCTGGTAATTTATGAGCTGCATGTGCGCGGGTATACTAAGCATCCTTCTTCCGGAGTGAAGCATCCTGGGACCTTTGCGGGGCTAAGGGAGAAAATTCCGTACCTAAAGGAGCTGGGAATCAATGCCGTGGAATTAATGCCGATCTTTGCCTTTGATGAGACCATGAATTCCAGGGAAGTAGGCGGAGAGAAGCTTCTGGATTACTGGGGGTATAATTCCATCGGTTTTTTTGCGCCCAACACCAACTATACTTCGGCCCGGGAGTATAACCGGGAAGGGACGGAATTAAAGGAGCTGATCAAGGAACTTCACGAAAACGGAATTGAAGTGATCCTGGATGTGGTGTTTAATCACACGGCGGAAGGAAATGAACACGGCCCCACCTTTTGCTTCAAAGGTTTCGACAATAAAGTGTATTATATGCTTACGCCGGAGGGCAATTATTACAATTTCAGCGGCTGCGGAAATACATTAAACTGCAATCATCCCATCGTTCACCAGCTGATTCTGGAATGCCTGCGGTACTGGACGGTGAGCTACCGGGTAGACGGATTCCGCTTTGATCTGGCAAGCATTCTCGGAAGGAATGAGGACGGCTCTCCCATTAGCAATCCCCCGCTTCTGCGCAGTCTGGCTTATGATCCCATTCTGAGCAGGGTCAAGCTTATTGCGGAGGCCTGGGATGCGGGCGGCTTGTATCAGGTGGGCCGGTTTCCGGCAAGCAGGCGCTGGGCCGAGTGGAACGGAAGGTACCGGGACGCCCTGCGCAGTTTCCTGAAAGGAGATAATTATATGGCCCGGGATACGGCCTGGAGCATTGTGGGCTCTGTAGATATGTATGGAGGCCATGGGACGAATGAAAGCGGTACTTACGCAGGGTATAATTCCTGTGTGAACTTTTTTACCTGTCACGACGGGTTTTCTCTCTACGATCTCTATTCTTACAATGAGAAGCACAATGAAAGCAACGGCTGGAACAATACGGACGGATCCGACAACAACCGGAGCTGGAACTGCGGAGCGGAAGGGGAGACGGAAGATCCGGAGATTTTAAAACTCCGGTTCCGCATGATACGCAATGCCTGTGCGGTTTTGATGTGCAGCAGGGGGACGCCGATGTTTCTTGCCGGGGATGAATTTGGAAATACCCAGTACGGCAACAATAACTGCTATTGTCATGACAATGAGATTTCCTGGCTGGATTGGGAGCTTTTGAAGAAAAACCGGGAATTGTTTGAATTTTTCAAATTTATGATAGATTTCCGCTATCAGCATCCTGTAATCCGGAAGAAATTGCCCGATGCGGTCTGCGGCATGGAAGGGCTCCGGGTATACGGGGCAGACGGAATCCGGAAGAATTTTCTGGAGAATGCCCACGTATTCGGTGTCTGCTTTACGGGATATGATTTGGAAAAAGGCCGGGATGATGTGGTGTATATGATAATCAATTCCTATTGGGAGAATGTGGAAATCCGCCTTCCACAGATTTATATGGCAGGGACGTGGCATTTGAACGTTCACACTTACGGAGACGGAGAGGGCCGCTTCTTTTACCGGAGCGGCGAAGAAATCCGCATTGACGGTCAGTTTATTATGCGTCCCCGGTCTGTGGCGGTATTTACCGTTTGCTGAGCACTAGATGCTATCGATGACTTCGGCGGCCCGGAGAGCCTGCCGGATGGTATAGCGCTTTTCGGGATCAATATCTGCGTCGGGGCTGAGGCGGAAAGGTGCGCCGTCCAGAAAGGCGTTGGAGAGCTGGTACATGTAGTAGTCGGGGGTGGGCTCATCCCCGGCGAGAACGTCGCCCTGAATCCGCATGTCGTCTGTGTTCCGCTCCTGGCCCAGGCTCATGCTCATAAGCGTTTCGAGCATAATACAGAAGTGTTCCTCGTCCCAAGCGGACAGGTACATGCACTTGCACAGGCCCCGGTTGAAAAAAGGATAGTCTGCGTAGCAGTCCAGCAGCTCCTTAAACCGGGTTCTGTGACCGGAATTTTCAAACAGTTTCTTTTCGGCAAGGGCCGCGATACATTTGTCGCTCCAGCTCATAAGATTTTCCCCCTCGTTTTGTATAAATAATATTGTAAAAGGTTGGGGCTGCAAAGTCAAGACGGAGCATGTGTGCACGGCCGGTCTCTTCGGCAGAAAGTATTTGACTTAAAGCGGACTTCAACTGTTATAATCAAAACAGCAGAAGCCCGGAAGGCGCCC
>ERZ777305.1961-NODE-1961-length-20082-cov-4.245968_pt1 | contig 20082 bp, 21 predicted proteins | sample MGYA00374965_ERZ777305 | MGnify/ENA primary metagenome ERZ777305 (study PRJEB29328, sample SAMD00013331) | mouse gut metagenome | study: EMG produced TPA metagenomics assembly of the Metagenome analysis of fecal microbiota from mouse which was promoted... | reverse complement strand
CCTTATGTAGAGAAAGTAATTATGAAAAGAAAGCAGAGAAATAGCCGTTAGAGTGCAGCGTTCTCTGCTTTCGATACATATATTTCTTTACATAATTATTGTTGCTTCCCAAAAGATTTCAGCCATTCTAAAGTATCCGCATCTGTTGCCCAAGACGGTGTGCTTGGTGCCGTCACAATCGAATGCTTCTCCAGAGCCGCCCGCTGTGTTTCTATGCTTGCTTTGGCATACACTTCCGTAGTGGATATATCCTCATGCCCAAGGAAATCCTTGATATAAAACAGGTTTCCCTTATGGAGATTACGACATGGCCATTGTAAAAAGATATATCGCTTTTTTCCAGATTCAACGCTTCCCCAAGCCGCATCCCCGTACATATGAGCAGTGAAAAAAGCATATGGAAAACTTTCCGCCTTTTTTCAGAGCGTTCCATTTCACGGGCTGCATCAAGAAATTTCTGTAATTCCTCATTTGTAAATATGTGCGGGCGGTATGCCCTGTCTGTCCTTAACCGTGCCATAGCGGGCGGCACATAAGCGTCCCCGCCAGACCTTACAATGTACTGGCAGAGCTGCCTGAAAGTGTTCCGTCGGTTTTCGCAGGTTTTATCCCTCTCATAAATACGTTTGGAAGTCCATGCTTCAAATATTTCTTTTGTAATGGTATTTTCCTGAAAGCCATTTTCTTTCACAAACTTGTCAAAGTGCCATAAATTCCGCATCTCGCATATGTATTTGTTTCCAAGCCCCTGCTTTTCACGGATAAAGCCTGTGAGTTCCTGCGCAAACTGGCTTTCAAAGCACAGTTTTCCGATATATTCATTCATGTGACGTCACCTCCTGAAGTTCCAATGCACATTTAAGCAGGCCGTCAAGGTCTATATGGGTGTAGGCGTCCGTCGAGCCGATTCCAGAGTGCCCGAGGATTGCCGATACCGTGCTGTATGCTTCCCCTTGGCGCACCAGTTCACTCGCCAGTGTGTGGCGGAGTATATGCAGCCCGTGGCTGACGTTTTTTCCCACGCTGATACCTGCGTTGCTGATACATACAGACATGACGCAATAAAAAGACACGGCTTTTTCAAAAGGGGCTTTATGCTTGACAAACACATAGCTGCTGTCAGTCTGCGGCCTGCCATATTTAATCCAGACCATTTACTGGCGCATAGGATGCAATCCCTTTAGAGGAAAGATATTCGGAAAGCTCTCTCCATATTTTCCCATGCACGCAGAGGGACGTTGAGCTGTATCCTGTGTCTTTCAGGTTCTGTTTTGTTTGGTTAATTAGTTCCTCAAGGTTCGTGATTTTTTTAGTTTCCATTTTGAACACCTCCTGTGCCAAGTATATCGTCAGGAGATGAACTGCCTATGTGTTATGTAAAGTTTTGATATATAAAAATGGGTAAATCTCTCGGTATTATGAAAGATTTACCCATTCTCTTTACATAAGTGCTTTCTCTACATAAGGTATTCCGGCATATTAAAAAAAGATGGCTGCTCGTTTGAGTAGCCATCAAGTACATTATGAGAAATCATATAAGCAAATACAGACAACGAAATTTGCTTAATAAACCCTACACTATAACACCAGACTTTTGATTTGTGCTATAATTTACAAGAACGAGGTGATTATTGGTGCAAACATATAAAACGGCTGAGGTTGCCACAATAATTGGAATACATCCGAATACCGTACGCCTATATGAAGAATTAAAACTAATCCCAAAGACCGAAAGGCTGCCAAATGGATATCGAATATTTACGGACTTTCATATAGAGCAATGTCGATTAGTGCGAGTTGCGTTTGCAGTTGAAATACTACAAAATGGACTTAGAAAGAAAATTACCCAAATGATTAAGGTTTCAGCTACCAGAGATTTTGATACCGCACTTTTATTGATTGATGAATATACTAAACAAGTTCTACGAGAACGAAATAATGCTGAAGAAGCCATAGAAATAGTAAAGCAGATTTTATCAGGCTGCGAGAATACTTACACGAAGAACCTAAAACGAAGTGAAGTGTCAAAAGAACTTGGTATTTCAATGGACACACTCCGAAATTGGGAAATGAATGGATTGCTTACTGTTAAAAGGAAGGAAAATGGGTATCGTGTATATACGGATGACGACATAAAACGCCTAAAAGTTATTCGCTCTTTGCGATGTGCAAATTATTCATTGGAAGCCATTTTGAGATTATTAAATCAACTATCTCAAAACCCGGATACAGATATTCGAGTTACGCTTAATACACCAAAACAGTCTGAGGAGATTATTTCTGTTTGCGATAGACTAATTGTTTCTTTATCCACGGCGGAGAGAAACGCATATAGAATCAAATCAATGTTGCAGGATATGAAAATTAAATTTTCATAACCTTCCATTTTACCACCAATGTTTTTGTTGGTGGTATTTTTATATGCGGACATAAAGCAAAGGAGGCATTATTATGCAAACAGTAATTAATGTTGAGCAGTTGTCAAAGTCCTATGGCAATCTGCTTGCGATAGACAAAATCAGTTTATCGGTAAAGCGTGGTACTGTATTCGGTCTGCTTGGAGCAAACGGAGCAGGAAAAAGCACCACCATTGAGTGTATTTTAGGTACAAAAACTGCGGATAGTGGCAGAGTAACCGTTTTAGGTTGCAATCCAAAAAGAGACAGGAAAAATTTGTTTCAAAATGTAGGGGTACAATTTCAAGAATGTGATTATCAACCCGAAATCAAAGTTAGTGAGCTGTGCGAGGAAACAGCCTGTCTATACAAAAATCCATCCGATTGGAAAGGGCTTTGCACCAAATTTGGAATTGGAGACAAAATCCAAAATGCAGTAAAAAGCCTTTCCGGGGGCGAAAGGCAACGATTGTTTATCGTTTTAGCACTCATTCCCAATCCACAGCTTGTGTTCCTTGATGAGTTGACAACAGGTCTTGACGCAAAAGCACGACGTGATGTATGGAAAATATTATCCGATTTGAAAAGCAAAGGTTTAACTATTTTTCTCACTTCACATTTTATGGATGAGGTTGAGACACTTTGTGACGAGATATGTATTCTTAAGCAAGGAAGAATTGTATTTCAAGGTACTGTTGAACAGGCTAAAACAGCAAGTGGCTATAACCGATTTGAGGACGCTTATCTTGCTATTTCCGGTGAGGAGGTTTGTGGAGAATGAAATCGTTTGGAACACTTTATAAAAATGAGTTGAAACTTAATATTCGCAATATGAATATGGCTATTTTTGCGATTATTATGCCGTTGGTGGTTTTGATTATTCTTGGCTTCATCTATGGAACAAAACCTGCTGCGGATGGTGTGGTGTACACTTTTCTGGAACAGTCCATCGGTGCGCTTTGCACAATAAGCATTTGTGCGAGTGGTTTGATGGGACTGCCACTTGTTGTATCAGAATACAGGGAAAGAAAAGTGTTGAAGCGTTTTCAAGTTACACCGGTCAGCCCGGTAAAATTACTCTTAGTTGAGTTTTCAATTTATATTCTGTATTGCCTTGTGTCTTTGATTACTCTAATTCTTACAAGTATGCTCATATGGAATGTCAGAATAACCGGTTCTCTCTTGGCATTTTTGGGGAGTTGGATACTTACTATGGTATCTACATTAAGCATAGGAATGATGGTCGGTGGCGTTGCAAAAAATTCAAAAAGTGCAAGTGTTATCGCCTGTTTGTTGTACTTCCCAATGTTGATTTTTTCAGGTGCTACGCTGCCTATTGAAGTAATGCCTATGACTATGCAAAAAATAGTGTCTGTATTTCCGTTGACACAGGGAATTCAACTAATGAAAACTACTTTTCTTGGGTTGCCTACTGGTAATATATGGTTTCCAATCGTGACAATGGTTGCCGTTACAGTTGTTTGTATTAGTGTTGCCGTTAAGTTCTTTAAGTGGGAATAAACGGATAAAAAACTCAAAAAAGATGGCTGCTCGTTTGAGTAGCCATCAAGTACATTATTCAAAATCTGTTATTTCTCTATCTTTCAGATAGACATTGTGAGTGTGATAAGTAAAACACATCAGCAAATCGCTATCTCTATTATCTTTCGCTTCGAACACAGAAAAGTCATCGGACAAGATAAAAATAAGTCCAAGCAGTTTCTTTATATATCCATTATATGAAGCATAGTTCATATAGAGAGATGCGGTATATCCGTCATCGCCCTCTTTCAAATCTGCGTCAATTTCATAGGTTTCCGATAACTCACGGACTGCCCATATAAATTTATCTTTATTAGCTATACGCTTTTCATTGGGGATAGCCCTTCTGTTCTTCTTCAAAAACTCAAGAAATTCTTCCGCTGACATCAAGTTTTCGTTATCATCGTAATTCTCTTTTTTCATTTCTTCTTCAATTTGTTCAAGCGTCGGTCGGTCAAACCGATTACTGAATATCACTCTTTCTTTCCCCATCCTCTTTTGCTCCTAAGTTGATTATTTGGAGTTTTTTCTTCTTGGCTCTCTCATAAGTCTTGGCAGCACCTCCCCAAGAATGAGTGACGAAACAGATTGCATAGCTGGAATTATCCACCATATATCTGTTTCTTGCGGGAATGGCTGATTTGAAATTGTATTTTTCAAATCCGTCGGGATATATTATCGAATCGAAAAGCTCTTTATCACAAACATTGAAAGAAAGATAAGGAATAACAAGATAGTTATTGATGTGCGGATACTCTTTTTTGAGTTCATAGACACAGCGACCGCATAACCTGTCAAAGCCGCCTTGCCCTCCACTAAGAAAATCTGTCACGCCCTTTTCGATTACCTCTCGTATCGCATTTTTGAGCTTTTCTGCGGATAATCCAAAACATTCATTATGACCTATAAAGGTAGCTGTTGTTTCCAAAGCCATTGTAAATCACTCCTGACATAAGACATTATAACACAAATTTCTTTGAAAATCATCACTAATAGTTGTTTTATCTTCCGTGAGGTTGGTGTATATCGCTTTCAGCATAATCTATACTAATAGTTATAGAAGTACACCAAAGGAGGTGATGTGATGCAGCTTGATACAATCGGCAAGAATATCAGAAAGTATCGTCTTATGAAAAAGTTCCGTCAGGAGGATTTAGCAGAGAAAGCCGGACTAACAACAAATTATATCGGTATGGTCGAGCGTGGAGAGAAAATTCCATCACTTGAAACATTTATTAAGATACTAAACGCTTTGGAAGTATCATCTGATATGGTTCTTGCTGATGTTTTGGAAACGGGATATACCGTCAAGAACTCCATACTAAACGAAAAACTTGCCAAGCTTGCTCCCGAAGATAGAAGCAAGATATATGAGGTTATTGATACCCTATTAAAACACTCAAAGCAAATCGCACCATAAATCACGAAAGTTCGCCATAAAAAGCGGGCTTTCTTTTTTTGATGAGAAAAAAATTATACTTTCGACAAGTATTGCGGGACTTCGACAAATCGGTTGTGGTATAACTATAACTGTTAGTGATAGATAATCACCACAAGACATAGGAGGAAGTATATTGAAGAACATAATTAAGGAAGTTGCAAAAGCACACGGAATAAGCGAACAGGAAGTAAGAAATGAAATGAGAGTTGCTATTAGGGCGGCGATGAAAAGCACAGACCCTACGGCACAGGCGTTTTGGAAACAAATTGCCCCGGACGGAAAAGAACCGCCGGTCGAAAAGGTCATTGCTTCTATCTCCCTGATGGTTCAAGAGAATAAGCTATGTAGTTGAGGTGCAATCGCACCTCTTTTTTAATATAACGAATAGTTGGTGTCGAGATTGCCTTAAAGCGAAAAAGTGCGAAATAGCAGTAATTATATTGAAAATCGGAGCGTTTTGTGCTATACTCTTTAATGAGTTACTATATTCTCGTTGAAACACACTGAAAGGAAGGACACGAATGGCAGTTACATATAAGAAACTGTGGCATATTTTGCTGGACAGAGATATGAAAAAGATAGATTTACAGGAAACCGCAGAGCTTACAAAATACACAATGCGTAAACTGGGCAATGATGAAGCCGTTACAACAGATACCCTTGCTAAAATATGCAGAGCTTTGAATTGTACTGTTGATGATATTATGGAAGTTTTACCCGAAGATAAGTGATAAGTCCGTTTTATGGGACACCACTATTGCTAAAATGATAATGGATATTTGCGACGATAAGTTTTCGTTATAATAAATGGAGAAAGGATTTGTGTTATGGCTACCGGAAATAACGCCAATATCGGCTTTGAAAAACAGATTTGGGACGCAGCGTGTGTCCTTTGGGGGCATATCCCCGCAGCGGAATACAGAAAGGTTATCGTAGGTCTTATTTTCCTGCGTTACATTTCAAGTGCTTTTGATAAACGCTATCAGGAGCTTGTTGCCGAAGGCGACGGCTTCGAGGACGATAGAGACGCTTATGTAGAAGATAATATCTTCTTCGTGCCGGAGGACGCTCGTTGGAGCAAGATTGCGTCGAACGCTCATATACCGGAAATCGGTACTGTTATTGATGACGCTATGAGAGCCATCGAAAAGGAAAACACCACCCTTAAAAATGTGCTTCCTAAAAACTACGCCAGCCCTGATTTGGACAAGCGTGTTTTAGGTGATGTTGTTGACCTGTTTACAAATATGGATATGGGCGACACAGAAGAAAGCAAAGACCTTCTCGGCAGAACTTATGAGTATTGTATTCAGCAGTTTGCGGCTTATGAAGGTGTTAAGGGCGGCGAGTTTTACACTCCGGCAAGTATTGTTAAAACAATCGTTGCTATCTTAAAGCCGTTCAAGAACTGTCGTGTATATGACCCTTGCTGTGGTTCGGGTGGTATGTTCGTACAGAGTGCGAAGTTCATTCAGGCTCACAGCGGAAAGCGTGGCGAAATCGCCGTTTACGGTCAGGAGTCCAATGCCGACACTTGGAAAATGGCGAAAATGAATATGGCTATTCGAGGTATTGATGCCGATTTCGGTCCGTATCAGGCAGATACATTTTTCAATGACCTACACAAGACCTTGAAAGCCGACTTTATTATGGCAAATCCGCCTTTCAATCTTTCCAACTGGGGACAGGAAAAGCTCAAAGACGATGTCCGTTGGAAGTACGGCACACCGCCTGCCGGCAATGCCAACTATGCGTGGATTCAGCATATGATACACCACCTTGCACCTAACGGAAAAATCGGTCTTGTGCTTGCAAACGGTGCTTTGTCCTCTCAGTCAAGTGGCGAGGGCGAAATCAGAAAGAATATCATTCAGGCTGACCTTGTGGAAGGCATTGTTGCTCTGCCGACTCAGCTCTTTTACAGCGTTACTATTCCTGTTACCCTTTGGTTCATCACAAAAAATAAGAAGCAAAAAGGCAAAACCTTGTTTATCGACGCTCGTAAAATGGGTTATATGGTTGACCGCAAGCACAGAGATTTTACCGATGAGGATATTCAAAAGCTGGCAGATACATTTACGGCGTTCCAAGAAGGTACGCTTGAAGATGTCAAAGGCTTCTGTGCGGTTGCCGACCTTCAGGAAATCGAAAAGCAAGACTTCATTTTGACACCGGGCAGATATGTGGGTATTGAAGAAGTCGAGGACGACGGCGAACCGTTTGAAGAAAAGATGACTCGCCTTACTTCTGAGCTTTCGGAGACGTTTGCTAAGTCTCACGAACTGGAGGACGAAATCCGCAAGAAACTGGGGGCGATTGGATATGAAGTGTAATTGGACTACGAAAAAGCTATCAGAAATCGCATATATTAACCCAAGAGAGAGTCTCGGTAAGGGCGTCGTGGCAAAAAAAGTGCCAATGGATAAGTTACAGCCTTTTTGTAGGGACATTCCAGAATTTGTGCTTGAAGAATATAAGGGTGGCACAAAATTCAGAAACGGCGACACGATTATGGCAAGAATTACTCCTTGTCTTGAGAACGGAAAAATTGCAAAAGTTTCAGTTTTGAGTGATGGCGAAGTAGGTTTTGGTTCAACCGAGTATATTGTCTTTCGTGCAATTGACGGCGTAAGTGATGCTGATTTCTTGTACTATTTGATTTGCAGCCCTTTGGTTCGCAATCCGGCAATTAAATCTATGGTTGGTTCATCAGGTCGCCAACGAGTCCAAACTGATGTTGTTGGCAATTTAGATGTAGAATTACCGCCTATTGAGGAACAAAGGAAAATTGGTGGATTGTTAAAGGCTATTGACGACAAGATAGAGCATAATAATGTCATAAACAATAATTTAGAGCAGCAGGCACAGGCTCTATACAAATCGTGGTTCATCGACTTTGAGCCTTTTTCTGCTGATGGAACAATGCCATCTGAGTGGCGTATTGGTTCCGTTGGTGAGATCATTGAGCTTCACGACTCAAACCGGATACCTCTTTCGGGCGCCCAGCGAGCCAAGATGGATAAAATCTATCCTTATTACGGTGCCACCTCGCTTATGGACTATGTTGACGATTACCTTTTTGATGGGATATACCTTTTGCTCGGAGAGGACGGTACTGTAGTCGATGACAGAGGCTTTCCTATCCTTCAATACATAAACGGCAAGTTCTGGGTTAATAACCACGCCCACATTCTAACAGGAAAACTTGGCTTCTCTGTCGAAGAATTGTACCTATTTTTCAGCCTGACAAACATCAAATCCATTGTAACGGGAGCTGTTCAGCAAAAAATCAGTCAGGGCAACTTGAAGAGTGTGCCCGCCATTATTCCCCCAGAGAGTGTATTAAGGGATTTCGATGACCTTATCCAACCTCTATTTTCTGAAATCCGCAATCTGAGATGCGAAAATGCGAACTTGGCATCTTTACGAGATACCTTATTGCCTAAACTCATGTCCGGCGAGCTGGATGTCTCAGACATCGACCTCTAAGCCGCTAAATTATTGTTTATAGAAAGGAATCATTACATGTCAAAAGTTAGTGTTGATATTGAATACATAAAATCAAAACTAAACGATATTGGATATGAAATTTCAGATTGTGTAGAAAGGGAAAACAACGGTGTAAATTGGCAATTGAAATTTAGTAATAGTGGTGCAATTGTTACCATATATGATTCTAACAGAACAAAAAACACTGTTGTTAATGGCAAAGCTGATAAAGATGAAAAAGACTCTTTGAAATTCATAGTCGATTCGTTAAAAGCCAAAGAACTACAAATTGACCCATTAAATGTTGAAATTGTTGCAATGATACGAAGTCGTAAAGAAGATTATTATTACGACTTCAAGCAAATCCCACACGGAAACAACGAGGACTTGCTTCACGACATTTTGTGCTTATCAAATAATATAGAAAACAGAGATGCTTACTTGGTTCTCGGTGTGACAGATGACTATAATGTTGTAGGCGTTGATACAAACTGGAAATCAAATAATATTTTTGATTTTTTAAGAACTCAACAGTTTGCAGGAGACCATCTGCCAGAAATTGAAGTTAAAGACTTGTTTTATAAATATATGCGAATAGTTGTGATAAAATGCAAGAGTTCTAAATATGTACCGTTTTACTTAACCAAACGCTATCATGGAATTAATGAAAACCAAATATATACTCGCTTGGGAGATACAAATACACCAAAAAACAGAAGTGCTAATTATAGCGATATTGAAAAATTGTGGCGTTTTCATTTTGAAAGAGAAAAAGAATGATAAGGAGAGAGATGTATGCCGGGATTATATACCGAAGCCGATTATGAAAATTCAGTAATCGAGCTGTTCAGAAATGATTTGGGATACGAGTACGCATACGGTCCCGATATTGAAAGAGACTTTTACAGTCCGTTATATGAGGAAGTTCTGCTTGACTCTCTGTATCGTTTGAATAGAGGGTTGCCTGATGACGCCATTCAGGACGCCTTGTATAAGCTGAAAAACTTTGAAAACGGAGAGCTTGTGCAGAAAAACGCAGTCTTTATGGACTATCTGCAAAACGGTATCCCAGTTAGATTTTTTGTCGGCGGTGAGGAACGCTCCTCTATCGTCTATCTTGTTGACTACAAAAATCTCGACAATAACTCCTTTATCGTAGCAAATCAATGGACTTTCATTGAAAACAGCAACAAACGCCCGGATGTAATTCTCTTTTTGAACGGTTTACCTGTTGTTTTGGTTGAGCTAAAATCTCCTTCCCGTGAAGAAACGGACGCTTCCGAAGCGTACAGGCAGCTCCGTAACTATATGCAGGAAATCCCGTCTATGTTCATTTACAACGCTATCTGCGTTATGAGTGACCAGTTGACCTCCAAAGCGGGTACGATCACCTCCGGTGAAGACCGCTTTATGGAGTGGAAAACCAAAGACGGCGACTATGAAAACACACAGTATGCTCAGTTTGACACTTTCTTTGAGGGTATGTTCACAAAAGCACGACTGCTCGATATTATCAAGAACTTCATTTGTTTCTCTAATGAGGGTATCAACACATTCAAAATTCTTGCTGGCTACCATCAGTATTTTGCGGTAAGAAAAGCGATTGAATCCACAAAACACGCTACCGTTACAGACGGTAAAGGCGGTGTGTTCTGGCATACACAAGGAAGCGGCAAACCGCTTTCTATGGTGTTCTATGCCCATTTGTTGCAGGAAGCCTTAGACAGTCCTACAATCGTTGTTCTGACCGACAGAAACGACCTTGACGACCAGCTCTACGGACAGTTTGCAAAGTGTAAGGACTTTTTAAGACAAGAACCTATGCACGCAGAAAGCCGTGAACACTTGAAAGCTCTGCTTGCCGGCAGACAGGCAAACGGCATTATCTTTACCACAATGCAAAAGTTTGAGGAGTCACACGAACCGCTGTCTGAACGCCACAATATCGTTGTTATGGCAGATGAAGCACACAGAGGTCAATACGGACTTGCCGAGAAAATAAAGATTACCAAGAACGAAGAAGGCGAAGATGTTGCCAAGCGTGTTATCGGCACAGCCCGTATTATCCGCAACACCTTACCGAACGCTACATACATTGGCTTTACGGGCACTCCTATCTCCTCCAAAGACCGCAGCACCCGTGAAGTGTTCGGAGATTACATTGACATCTACGATATGACGCAGGCCGTCGAGGACGGTGCTACCCGACCGGTTTACTATGAGAGCCGTGTAATTAAGCTCAACCTTGATGAAGCGACCTTAAAATTGATTGACGCCGAGTACGACATTATGGCAGCCAATGCAGATGAGGAAGTCATTGAAAAGAGCAAGCGTGAGCTTGGACAGATGGAAGCAGTTCTCGGCAACGATAACACAATCAATTCGTTAGTTTGCGATATTCTCGACCATTACGAGAATAACCGTGAAAACCTGTTGACCGGTAAGGCGATGATTGTTGCCTATTCCCGCCCTATCGCTATGAAGATTTACAAGCGTATCTTGGAGCTTCGCCCTGCATGGACGGAAAAGGTGGCAGTCGTTATGACCTCCGGTAATAATGACCCGGAAGAATGGCGACAGATTATCGGGAATAAGCACCATAAGGACGAGCTTGCAAAGAAATTCAAGGACAATAACAGCCCTTTGAAAATCGCTATTGTTGTTGATATGTGGCTGACCGGATTTGATGTGCCGTCTCTTGCCACGATGTATGTTTACAAGCCTATGTCCGGACACAATCTTATGCAGGCAATCGCCCGTGTAAACCGTGTATTCAGAGATAAAGAAGGCGGACTTGTCGTTGACTATGTAGGCATTGCCACCGCCTTAAAGCAGGCAATGAATGACTACACCTCCCGTGACAAAAAGAACTACGGCGATACTGATGTTGCTAAGGTTGCTTATCCGAAGTTCTTGGAAAAGTTGTCTGTTTGCCGTGACAAATTCCACGGATATGATTATTCCAAGTTCCAAAACGGCACAGACCTTGAAAGAGCAAAGACTATCAGCGGTGCAGTCAACTTCATTATGGGCAGAGAAAGAGTTGATGAGAAAGACTCTTTCGTAAAAGAAGCACTTATGCTTCATCAGGCATTATCTCTCTGTTCTTCTTTGGTTGATGAGGACAGCCGCTTTGAAGCAGCATTTTTCGAGTCCGTGCGTGTATTGGTACTCAGGCTGACAAACACAGGCGTCGGAAAGAAGATTTCCCTGCCGGAGATGAACGCAAGAATCAACGAGCTTTTGAAGCAGAGTATCAAGAGCGATGGCGTTATCAACCTGTTCTCAGACATTAAAGAGGAGTTTTCTCTCTTTGACCCGAAGTTCCTTCAGGAAGTCGCAAATATGAAGGAAAAGAACCTTGCTGTTGAACTCCTGAAAAAACTGATTGCGGAGCAGGTGTCGGTCTATCGCAGGACGAATGTGGTTAAGTCTGAAAAATTCAGCGAGATTATGCAGCGTTCTCTTAATTCTTACCTCAACGGTATGCTGACCAATGAAGAAGTCATCGAAGAAATGCTGAAATTGGCAAAGCAAATCGCCGCAGCACAAAAAGAGGGCGACAAGCTCGGACTGACTGCCGATGAGCTTGCCTTCTATGACGCATTAACAAAGCCGCAAGCAATTAAGGATTTCTACGAAAACGATGAACTGATTGCCATTACAAAGGAGCTTGCTGATACGCTCCGTAAGAATAAAACGATAGACTGGCAAAAGCGTGAGTCTGCAAGAGCAAAAATGCGTATGCTTATCAAGAAACTTTTGAAAAAGCACAAGTATCCGCCGGAAGGTATGGAGGACGCTGTTCAGACAGTTATGACACAGTGTGAACTTTGGACGGATAATATGATGGACGCATAAGGTAACGGAGGACGATTATGGATACTAAATTTCAATGGACAAACTTCTATATGGAGCTGGCTACCGCTCTATTAGAATATAAAAATAACCGCAGCGAGTTAATTGAAAAACTGAAAACAATTTTCTCAGACGCAGGAATGAACTTTCCATTTAAGGAAAAAGGCAAAGAGACATACGAGGATATTTGCCCTTTTACTATCTTCGGTTCATTTAATAAAGGAATTACCAATACCAATCGAATTGCTTTGTTGGAGCAATTTGCAAAACAGTTTTCAATAAAATCTGCTGTCCCGGCAGAGTTTGATGGTATTCCTGTCGTAATGAATTTAAGTGCGTGGTTCTTCGCATATAAGGGAAACCGTGGAGAACACGATATAGATAATCTGTGGAATTTGCTTGAAAAAGCCATTGCCTACTCTGATGAAGCTTCCGCAGAAAATAAAAACGCTTTCATTGTTGCTTATGACACAGTTACAAAGCAGAAGATGATTAAGTGGAATATTACAATGGGTCTTTATTGGGTAAGACCTTATACATTCATCAATTTAGACTCAACCAACAGAGCCTTTATTACTGATGTCGATAATATGCCGCACTATTTTACGACAATCTTTTCTGATATAAATAAAGGCTTGCCTGACGGAACGAGTTATCTGTTTATGTGTGAGCAGGCAAAAAATGCTCTCAATCAGAAAGAATACGAATACCACAGCTTCCCTGAGCTTTCTTATTGTGCGTGGAAAAGCAGCCAAGCGGGAAAACCGGAAGAACCTCCGACAAAAACCGTTGACTCAAATGTGAAAGAAACAGATTACTGGATTTATTCTCCCGGCGATAATGCTTGTATGTGGGACGAGTTTTTCAAGAATGGCATTATGGGGATAGGCTGGGACGAAGTAACCAACCTGAAAGACTTTGCTTCTAAGGAAGAAATCAAAGAATTTATGAAGAAAGTCTATGACGCAAGCTATTCCTACAAGAATAATGCTCATTGCCTATGGCAGTTTGCAAACGAAATTAAAGTCGGCGATGTGGTTTTTGTTAAAAAAGGAATGCACAAAATAATCGGCAGAGGTGTTGTGACTTCCGATTATTTTTACGATTCATCAAGAGATACATATAAACATATAAGAAAAGTTGACTGGCAAAATAACGGCGAATGGGAACACCCCGGACAGGCTGTTATGAAAACACTTACCAACATATCGGCTTATCCCGATTATGTTCAGAAGCTTCTTGATTTGTTCGCTGAAGATACGCCGGAAGAAGTGTCGGAACAGAAAGAAATCAAGTATCCGCCATATTCAAAGGACGATTTTCTGAATGAAGTATATATGGACGAAGATACATATAACACCCTGACAGAATTGCTTGAAGCAAAATACAATGTTATTTTGCAGGGTGCTCCGGGTGTTGGCAAGACTTTCGCCGCAAAGCGACTTGCTTATTCCATAATGGGGCAGAAAGACACCAGCCGTGTAGCAATGGTGCAGTTCCACCAAAGCTACTCTTACGAAGATTTTATTCAGGGATACAGACCTTCAAAAGAAGGATTTGAACTTGAAAACGGTGCGTTCTACAAGTTCTGCAAGGAAGCGGAAGAAGATAATGAAAGACCTTATTTCTTCATCATTGATGAAATCAACCGTGGTAATTTGAGTAAAATTCTCGGCGAATTGATGATGTTGATTGAGAAAGACAAGCGTGGTGAGAAGATAAAACTGCTCTATTCAAACGAATGGTTCACAGTTCCTCAGAATGTGAGGATTATCGGAATGATGAACACAGCAGACAGAAGCCTTGCACTTATGGATTATGCTTTAAGAAGAAGGTTCGCATTCTTTGATTTTGCACCGGCTTTTTCTTCGGAAGGTTTCAAGAATTACTTGGCGGAAAAGAACTCTCCAAAACTGGAAAGCCTGATAACTGTAGTCGAGTCCCTTAACAATACAATTTCATCAGACGAGTCATTAGGAGACGGCTTCAGAATTGGACATAGTTACTTCTGTACCGACGATGAAATTACCGATGAATGGCTAAAATCTGTTGTGGAGTATGAAGTGATACCGTTAATCAAGGAATATTGGTTTGATGAACCTACAAAGGTAAGAGATTGGTCTGCAACCTTAAGGAGTGCAATAAAATGATACGCATACAAAACATATACTATATGCTTTCATATGCGTTTCAGGTCTTGAATGAGCAGGGATATAAACTGGTGGCGACTGAAGAATTTGATAATGTCGCCGAATTATGTGCAGCCATTCTCATTAAGGGAGTCTCGTTGCAAATCAAAAGAGGATTAGGTAAAGAATATGTGCTTCAAACAGAGTCCTTGTCAGCTCTCCGTGGCAAAATAGATATTTCCGCTTCGGTAAAAGAGCAATCAATGCTTAAAAAGCAGTTGGTGTGTAATTATGACGAGTTTTCCGTAAACTCATATATGAATCGAATTATCCGCACGACTATGGATACTCTTGTAAGAAGCAGTATCAGCAAGGACAGAAAAAAGCAGCTTCGTAAACTTCTCATCTATTTCTCAGAGGTAGAGCCATTGAACCGAGAAAGTATAAACTGGAAGCTGCAATTCAACAAGAACAATCAGACATACCAAATGCTGATTTCGATTTGTTACCTGATACTGAAAGTGTTGTTGCAGACAACTTCTGACGGAAGTACAAAGTTGATGGACTTCCTCGACGAACAGCGTATGTGCAGGCTATATGAAAAGTTTATTCTTGAGTATTACAGGAAGGAACATCCTGAAATAAAAGCGTCGGCGTCTCAAATTCCTTGGGATACCGATGATGATTACAGAGAAATGCTGCCTGTTATGCAGAGTGATATTATGCTGAAACAAGGCGATGAGACATTGGTAATCGACGCAAAATATTACTCTCATACAACGCAGAAGCAATATGATGTAAACACCTTACATTCGGGGAATCTGTATCAGATATTTACTTATGTAAAAAACCTTGATACAGAGAGAACCGGAAATGTGTCCGGAATGCTGCTCTATGCAAAGACAGACGAAGTAGTGTTACCAAACAACGAATACAAAATGGGCGGCAATGCTATTTCTGTAAAAACGCTTGATTTGGACTGCGACTTTTCAATGATTAGAGAGCAGTTAGATGGCATTGTACAGTCTTGTTTTGAATTGGAATAATGAAAAATTGATGAAGCAAAGAGTTTCACTTTATAAAAGACAGGATTGTTCTTTGGGGAAGGAGTTGAAATAAATTTGGAAAACAATAAAGCTATCTTGCTTGAATTTGATGTTGATGAAGGAAAATATATATTTCCTAATACAATATCTGATGCACTTATTGATGCAAATGATGAACGGCTCAATCTGGAAGAACAACTCAATGAAACGCTTGATACGATAAAAGCTCTTACTCCGGAATGTGATAAATATGATTATATTTTAGCTGCCAGCTCAGGAGCTTTGTGCGGTTTGATTGATGTATTCCTTGTGGGCAAACCGGGAGAATCCCCTTTAGGAGAAATTACGGATAAATGGTTTGCCGATAGAACGATTAGTTTTGCTAAATTCTGTGGCTATTCAGGCGATAATACCTCTCTATCGTCTGCGATTGGATACCTTGAGAAGCAATTTAAGATTCCTTATGACCAAAGTGTTGGCGGCGGAATATTTCGTGATTTGATAAATTTGACACCAAGCAATCATCATTTCAAATCATTGGGACATAATCCGACCTTGTTAGGATTGTTCTTTTCAATTCTCAATCAGTTTACCAATACATCGGATTTTGTATCAAATGGAGAACTTATCTCTCTCAATAATTCAGATGGCAAATTTGAGTTGCACGGAGATAATATTCCAAGCAAGATATTTTGCGGGATAGCAAATTGGATTGGTCATTTGATTTCTGATGTGTCAGGTTCTTCAAGTAGTAAAGGCAGAGGAATGGGTATACCTTCTCCAATATGGGCTTGGAGTAATGACGTAATTGCAATTAAGAGAAAACTGAATATTCCCGCATCCGAGTTTGATAAATCGGTTAATGAGCTTGCTTTGAAAATGTTTGAAAAGGGATATGATGTACGATTCCAAACCACGCAAGCAATCCCTGTGTTTATTAATGAAATGGTTGTTAGACTTCTTTATTCAATAAGACGTCTCATCAAATATTTCATTACTATTCCCAAAGAAGATAAAAGTTTGTCTCCACTTTGGAAAACTTGTGAACCGTTTTCTAATGCCACTGTAAAACGAATGCTTACAGTGGCTCACGGAACATTCTGTTTAATAGACATAGGAGATGCCTCGATTAGAGCAATAACCGCTGGTGGAGGCACTTTTAACATTGCAGAGTTCTTCTTGCGATTCAACATTATAGGTGTGGGTCGCTTTACGATTTCGCTTTATGGAGAAATAAAGCGTGGAATACAATCGAAAAAATCTAATGCTGATGTCATATTCATAAAACGAGAGACCATCATTGTCGATGACTATATAGAAGGATTGAAAGCCCTTTCCGAAGCGTATAACGATAATGAATTGCTTACCTTTGTAAATGACTTTCAAACAAGTGAACTGTATGAAGATGCTTTCATTAAGTCAGTACGCCTTGCTGAATTGCGTAATGTACCAAACGAAAAATCGGTAAAGTCGAAGGCAGAAATAGACCAATACTTCCGAGGAGGTTCTTTATGTGCAATAAGAAAAAATCAAAATTAAAATTGGCACAAGATGAAGCTCAAGCAGCTATAAATGAAACCAACAAAAAAATAGAAGAACTTGGCGAACACTCAAACAGCTTATGCGTTGAATTAAATAATATTCAAGAACTATTTGACGAAATTCGCAATATCCCTACCGATAAAAAGTTGGAATGTGAAAAGTTAAAGAAAATTCGCTTGAATTGGAAACAACAGGCTGAAAAAATTGAAAGCGATTATAGAGCGGCAGCAGTAAAAAATGCGGGAGCAGGTGCGGCTGGTGTAGGAGCAGGAGTAGCAGTGGTTGCACTCGGCCCTACGGCAGCTATGGGAATTGCAACAACCTTTGGAGTTGCTTCTACCGGTACGGCTATTTCTACATTGAGTGGAGCTGCTGCTACAAATGCTGCCTTAGCGTGGCTTGGCGGAGGAGCACTTGCAGCAGGCGGTGGCGGTATGGCTGCTGGCAATGCGTTTCTTGCCCTTGCCGGTCCTGTTGGATGGGCAATTGCCGGTGTTGCTCTTATAGCGAGCGGATTGATGTTTTGGAAATCCGCAAGCGACAAGAAAAAAATAGAGGACATCTTTACGCTTATTAGCAAACGTGATGTTAAATCATATAAACTTGCCATAGTTGAACTGAGTGAACGTACTTCAAGAATTAACAATGAATGCAAAATGCTTAGAGAAGCTATTTCCAAGATAGAAAGCTTTGGAACAGACTACGATGCTATGACAGAAGCACAACAATACGAACTTGGAGCTTATCTTAACCTTATGCTGTCATCAACGCAGCTACTTGTTAATCCTATAATGGGATTATTGCCGAAGTTTGCTGATAATGAATTTGATATGTATATTTCTTGGAAAAATAGAAAAGCAGATACCGGAATGTGTAACGATTATAAGCCGCTTATTATTTCTTTTGCGAATTTGCTTTACAAAATTGATTTGGATGATAAAAACAAGAAACTTTTGTATAAGACCTTCAAAAAAAACAAAAAGATGCTCAAGGCTTTGGATGTTAGAAAGAAAGATTTTTCAATAGAAATAATAGACGCTGTTGAAGAAGCTCTCTCTTATTGCTACCAGCTAAAAGAATCGTGATTTGCAGGTGTTAATGATAGTTTGATTATTATACGGTGTAGTAATTGAAATTCGAGTGTCCGATATATTCTGTAAAGCGAGGTGTGATTGAATGGACGATAACGAAATCAAAAAGCGGCTTGCCGGTCGTGCTGCTGAATATATGATGTTCAAGGATGATGAAGAAGATACCGAAGCTCCGGCGGATACTTCCTCTGCCGGTAATGTTATTGTATTCCCTGATTTTGAAAAACTGAAAAACGAAGTCGAGAAAATGCGTACCGAATTATCAATGCTTTTGCTTGAGCGTGATGAGCTTCAGTTCGTTATCTGCAAAAACATCGAAACAGAATATATGCTTAATCTCGGAAGCATAGAGTATAAGGCTTATGAAGCACAATGTGCGGCTTTACGACTGAAAAGAAAAATCGAATTGATTCAGGCAAAGAAGAACAGACAAGAAAAAGTCATCATCTCTGCTATTGAGGAAGTCCTTGACAACGAATTTGCCGAGTATCAGAAGCAGCTTGATGAACAGATAAACAAGATGAATGACGCTCTGAAGCGAAGTAAGGCGGAGGTCTTGACCGATGAGGAAAATAAAGAACTGAAAAAGCTCTATCGTAAAATAGTAAAGGCTTTGCACCCTGATATTAACCCCGATGTTTCAGAAGCACAGGTTCAATTATTTGATAATGCAGTATCAGCCTATAAAAGCGGCGATTTGGGAACATTGAGGATTATCGGCGAAATGGTCGGAAACAATCCGCTGCCTGAACAGCATAAGGACGCTATGACACAGCTTGTCGAAGAACGAGAGCGTTTACAGGGATTACTGAAATCTATAAGAGAGAGCATTGATAATATCAAATCAGAGTATCCGTACACGATGAAGGATATTCTTGAGGATACAGAGAAAACCGAGCAGAAAAAACAAGAACTTGAAAATATTCTTGAACAGTATAACGAACTTATCTCTATTTATAAGTCGAGAATCGAAGAAATGTTGAGGTGAGATAATGGGAGATTTGGTTAAATCCGGCGGCAACGGACTTGTAGGACTCTTGCACGGCAAAGGCGGAGAGCTTTCCATACCCAAACCTTTTGAAAAAGATATATTTCTTTTTGATACATATGTAGCCGGGACAACCCATATTGAAGGTATTGAAGAATTAGAGCCACATCTGAATAACGATGACAGACTTGAATTTTTCAGAGAACCCGATAACCGGTATGATAAGCAAGCGATTGTCATTAAGACTGTTGACGGCGTGAAAATCGGTTATGTACCAAAGCAGGATAATGTTATATTTGCTCGCCTGATGGACGCCGGAAAGCTCCTTTTCGGTAAGATTACCTCAAAGGAAAAGAAAGGCTCGTGGGTCAAGATTTATATTAAGGTATTCCTGCACGAGTAATGAAAAACGAGATGAATTGAGAGAATTTATTATGCCTATACCATATGATAAATTGACCTATAACGACATTCTACATCATCAGGCAGCGTATGAGTGCTTCGACAAAGCAGGAAAAGGGTTGTTTATCGCACTGCTTTTATTTGTGGGGATTCCTCTG
>ERZ777305.1958-NODE-1958-length-20100-cov-13.424345_pt1 | contig 20100 bp, 13 predicted proteins | sample MGYA00374965_ERZ777305 | MGnify/ENA primary metagenome ERZ777305 (study PRJEB29328, sample SAMD00013331) | mouse gut metagenome | study: EMG produced TPA metagenomics assembly of the Metagenome analysis of fecal microbiota from mouse which was promoted... | reverse complement strand
CCCGGCTCCGCCAACTTTTCCCTGCTCATCCCCGGCTCCGCCAACTTTTCCCTGCTCATCCCCGGCTCCGCCAACTTTTCCCTGCCCATCCCCGGCTGTTCTGTCTACGCCCTGGGAAACAGAGTCACTGCTTTTTTTGGAAAAGGAGTACTGGGTCACCTGTAGGTATCCCTCCCGGGTCAGCACCTTAAAGCCCGCGAAAAAGCTCTCCCCCGCCACTTTGATCTGGAGCGATATTTTCTGGTATACCGCCGCCGGATAAAAAATACTTAAGAAACGGCGCACGATCACCTCATACACCTTTGCAGACACAGGCGTCAGTCCGGGCAGGTTATTCAGCCCCTGCCCCGTGGGAATAATGGCGTAGTGGTCCGTGATCTGTTTATCGTTGACATACCGGGTCTTCGCTATGTTTTTATAGCTGCCCTGGGCCAGAATGTCCCTTGCAAACCCGGCGCACAGACCATAGCCCTGCAATCCGCCGATGTTTTTTTGTATCTCCTTGGCCACCGCGGTGGACAGCACCCTGGCGTCCGTACGGGGATAGGTCACCATCTTTTTTTCATACAGCTCCTGCACGATCCGCAGAGTTTCATCGGGACTGATCTTGAACAGTTTGGAACAATCGTTCTGCAGCTCTGCCAGATTGTACAGAAGGGGAGGATTCTTATTCTCATTTTTACGGGCGGCAGACTCTATGACAGCCTCCCCCGACAGCTGGTCTATCAGCGCCTGGGCGTCCGCCTTTGCCTTAAAACCGTTCTCCTTGTAGAGCTTTGGCGAGGCGTAGTAGCGGCTGCCCTCCACGGCTTTCCATTCACCCTCCAGCCTTTTGTCCCCATCGCCCTCCAGGCCAAAGCTGCCCAGCACCCGGTAAAAAGGGGTTTTCACAAAAGCCCTGATCTCACGCTCCCGTTTCACCACCATGCCCAGCACACAGGTCATGACCCTGCCCACGGAGATCACCGCTCTGTCTCTCTTCAGATAGTCCTTCACCGCTCTCCCGTATTTCAGCGTCAATACCCGGGAGAAATTGATTCCCATCAAATAGTCTTCCTTGGCCCGCAGATAGGCGGCATCACTCAGGGCATCGTACTCAGACAGGTCCTTTGCCTCCTTGATGCCACGCAGGATCTCCTCCTCGGTCTGGGAGTCGATCCACACCCGTTTCCTCTCCTTGCCCTTGACCCCCGACATCTGTTCCACCAGACGGTATATGTATTCCCCCTCCCGCCCGGAGTCTGTACACACATAGATCGTGGTCACATCCGGACGATTTAAAAGGTCGCTGACAATGGTAAACTGCTTTCTCACGCTGTCAATGACCTCATATTTAAACTCCCGGGGTATAAAGGGGATGGTGTCAAAGCTCCACCTCCGGAATTTCTCATCATAGATCTCCGGATAGCTCATGGTCACCAGATGCCCTACACACCAGGTTATTATGCAGTTCCGGGACTCCAGAAAACCGTCCCTGGAACTGGTATTCAGTTTTAACGCTTTTGCGAATTCCTTAGCTACGCTGGGTTTCTCCGCAATAAATAGATTTTTACCCAATTTCCCTCTTTCCCGAGCCGCCGTGCCCGCGATATCCTGTAACTCACGCCAGCTTTTCCAGCAATGCCTCCATCTCCTGTACCGGGAGAGGCCTGCCGAAATAGTATCCCTGTATCACGTCGCAGCCGATGGCATGGAGATACTTGTACTGCTGCTCCTGTTCCACGCCCTCCGCAATGGTCTCCAGCCCCAGCGTGCGCACCATGGAGATAATGCTCTCTGTGATCACTCTGGTGGCCCCGTCCGACAACACTGTGTCAATGAAAGATTTATCGATCTTCAGTGTATCAATGGGCAGTTTCTTCAGATAGGCAAGGGATGAAAAGCCCGTGCCAAAGTCATCCAGAGACACTCTGATCCCATACCCGCGCAGTGTCCGCAGCTTGGCGGTCACTTTGTCAAAATCTTCGATCAATACGCTCTCTGTGATCTCCAGCTCCACTTCCTGAGGCTGTACCTGATAGGTGCTGAGCAGCTGCAGAAGTTCATCCACAAAGCCATCCTTCATATATTGTATGGCGGAGACATTGATGGACAGAACCATGGAGTTTTCCTGCTTGCCCCGCCATCTGGCAAACTGGCGGATTCCCTCCTCCATGACCCAGCGCCCGATGGAGACAATGGCTCCGTTCTGTTCCGCTATGGGGATAAACACAGCGGGACTTATCATGCGCCCAGAGCCGTCACGCCAGCGTATCAGCGCCTCCATTCCACGCAGCTGCTTGTTGCCGGCAAAGTACTGCGGCTGATAATACAGCTCAAAACTATGGCTGTAGATTGCATCCTTCAACTGGTTTTCAATCTGCACATTCTGCAGAAATTCATTTAGGATGGGCGTATCAAAATACTGTATGGTATTCTTGCCCATATCTTTGCTCTTGTACATAACGATCTCGGCGCAGCCGATCAGTTCCAGCGCCGTGGATGCCGACTCCGGGTATTCCGCCACACCGATGCTGACGGTGACATTGATCTCCTGACCGCCGCTGAGCAGGAAAGGTTTGCGCATACGCTCCTGTATCCGCTCGTGGATCTTGCCCACAGTCTTCTGCCCGGCAGGGGCATATACCGCCATACAGTAGATGTCGCTGTTCAGGTGGCACACAATCACGTCCTCGCCGGACATCTCTTTCAAAAAACTGCCCACCTGCTGCACCAACTCATCGCCCACGATGATCCCCAGACCGTCGTTGACCTTGCGGAAATCGTCGATATCGATCAACAGCACGCTGACAATCTCCCGCTCCTCCTGTGCCCTGCGCACATACTCTGACAGCAGACGCACAAAATAGTTGCGGTTGTACAGCCCCGTCAGGGAATCATAATACGCCATATAGGTCAGCTCTTCATTCTGCATCTTAAATTTGGTGATGTCGCTGATGCTGATGATCTTATCCTGAGGCGTTCCGTCCTCATCGTAGAAGACTCTGGCCCTGAATTCCAGCCAAGCCCTCCTGTCCCGCAGCATACACTCCGTCACGGCGTCCTGTTTATGCTTTTTCTCCAGAAACAGTATTTCCCGAAGGGCATCCACATACGGTTCGTCTATCATCTCATACAGACGCCCCAGGTCCTTCCAGTCCCGTACTTGAAAATCAAAAAAGCTGTCCCATTTTCCCAGAAGACTGATCTCGCTTTTTTCAAAAGAATAATACAGAAAGGCGTTATAAGATGTCTCACAGATCAGACGATACATTTTTTCCTGTACACTCAGTTTTTGATTTTTTGCTTTCAGCAGATCCAATTGATACCGTAATTCGTTCATTCTTCCCTCATCCCTGTAGCCCACTAAATAAACTACCGCCTTATCTGTTTATACATAAATCCGTATTATATTGTCAGTCTTTTTTGGAAATATAGCCCATTGCCTTCAGCAGTTCCGCGCACAGCACCGCTCCGCCGGCCGCGCCTCTGACGGTATTGTGGGACAGGCCTACAAACTTGTAATCGTACACCGTATCCTCCCGCAGCCGTCCGATGCTGATCCCCATGCCGTTCTCATAGTCCACGTCCAGCGTCACCTGGGGCCGGTTATCCTCCTCCATATAGCGGAGAAACCGCTTGGGAGCGCTGGGCAGTTCAAGTTCCTGAGGTTTGCCGCTGAAATTCACCAGCTTTTCGATCAACTGTTCTTTGGTAGTTTTTTTGCGAAACTTTACGAACACTGCCGCCGTATGGCCGTTCAATACCGGCACACGGATACACTGGCTGGTGATCACAGGGCTGGCGGCGGGCACGATCTCACCGTCCACTATCTCTCCCCACAGGCGCAAAGGTTCCTTTTCGCTCTTTTCTTCCTCGCCGCCGATATAGGGGATGATGTTGCCCTCCATCTCTGGCCAGTCCTTAAAGGTCTTGCCCGCGCCGGAGATGGCCTGATAGGTAGTGGCCACCACCTCATAGGGTTCAAACTCTTTCCATGCCGTAAGTGCCGGGGCATAACTCTGAATGGAACAGTTGGGCTTAACGGCCACAAAACCTCTGGTCGTTCCCAGGCGCTTTCTCTGCGCCTCGATAACCTGAACATGCTGGGGGTTGATCTCCGGCACCAGCATGGGCACATCGGGAGTCCAGCGGTGGGCGCTGTTGTTGGATACTACCGGGGTCTCGGTTCTGGCATAGTCCTCCTCGATCTTCTTGATCTCCTCCTTCGTCATGTCCACGGCGCTGAACACAAAGTCCACCCCTGCCGCGACTTTCTCCACCTCATTGACGTTCATTACCATCAGACTTCTCACCGCCTCCGGCATGGGGCTATCCATCTTCCATCTCTCTCCCACCGCCTCCTGATAGGTCTTTCCCGCAGAGCGGGGACTGGCGGCGACAGCCGTCACTTCAAACCAGGGATGGTTTTCCAGCAGCGCGACAAAACGCTGTCCTACCATGCCTGTAGCACCTAAAATACCTACTTTCAACTTATCGCTCATAATGTTCTCCTTTTATTTGTGTACCGCATCCGCTCTCCCGGCATCACTGCCTGACGGATGCTGGCTATTCTCCTTCCGTGCAGGGATTAGCATATTCTCCCTATAGACCGGCTTTACGACAGCTGCCAGTCGCTGGGCTGCCACTCTTCCTCCAGGTATTCCCTGCTGATGCGGATGACCTCCGTCATGGCCTCTTTCCCCGGCGCGCCCATAGTCAGACGTTTCTCCACGCAGGTCTTTAAGGAAATGGCCTCATAGATATCCGGCCCGAATTTATCACTGATCTCCTGCAATTCCTCTAAAGGCAGATCGTCGATGGCACACCCCTTATCCAGACAGTATAGCACAAGTCTGCCGATAATGCTATGGGCATCTCGAAAAGGAACGCCTTTTCCCACCAGATAATCCGCCGCATCGGTGGCGTTGGTAAACCCTCCGGTGGCGCTCCGGGCCATTCTCTCCCGCTTAAAGCCCATAGTCCGTATCATGCCGGTAAACAGTGCCAGACAATTCTGCACGGTCTCCATGGCGTCAAAGGCCATCTCCTTATCCTCCTGCATATCCTTATTATATGCCAGAGGGAGGCCTTTCATCGTGGTCAACAGGGATGTCAGCGCTCCGTATACCCGACCGGTCTTGCCTCTCACCAACTCCGCGATATCAGGATTCTTTTTCTGAGGCATGATACTGCTGCCGGTGGAATAGGCATCATCGATCTCCACAAACTGATACTCGTTGGAATTCCAGATAATGATCTCCTCACAGAAACGGCTAAGGTGCATCATGACCATGGACAGGGCGGACAGAAATTCGATCAGATAATCCCTGTCGGAAACAGAGTCCATGCTGTTCAGCGTAGGCCCTTCAAAGCCCAGCAGCGATGCCGTATACCCTCTGTCCAGCGGGTAAGTGGTCCCCGCCAGAGCGCCCGCTCCCAGCGGGCAGTAGTTCATCCTGTGATAGATGTCTTTCAGACGCTGGCGGTCTCTCTTGAACATCTCAAAATATGCTCCGAAATGATGGGCCAGCGTGGTGGGCTGGGCTTTCTGCAGATGGGTGAAACCCGGCATATAGGTCTCCGTATTGGCCTCCATGACATCCAGGATCACACACATCAACTCTTTCAACAGATCGTCCGTAGCCAGCACCTGCGCTCTGGTGTACAGACGCATGTCCAGCGCCACCTGATCATTGCGGCTGCGGCCGGTGTGAAGTTTCTTACCCGGCTCTCCCACCCTCTCGATCAGATTGGCCTCCACAAAACTGTGGATATCCTCATATTTTTCATCTATGACCAGAGTTCCGGCCTCCACGTCCTCCCGGATGCCGGTGAGCCCCTTGATCAACACATCCCTCTCCTTAGGGGAAAGTATCCCCTGCTTTGCCAGCATCACCACATGGGCTATACTGCCCTCGATATCCTGCCGGTAGAGTTTCTTATCAAAACCGATGGACGCGTTAAAGGCATAGACCTGACTGTCCGTATCCTTTGTAAAGCGCCCTCCCCATAAAGTTGCCATATATTTTTCCCTTTCGATAATGATTTATATGTTTATGCCGCTTTGTACCACAAACCACACACTCCGGACGCATTCTTTTCAAAGAATTTGACCCAGAGCATTTTACTCATCATACCATGATTGACACTTTATTGCAAGAAACGAATATCTTAAAGTAAGTTCTATTTTTAGAGAAAGGACTCACTAGGATGGAGAAAAATATTCTGGAGCTGAAAAATATCAGCTATTCCTATCACAGCCTCCACGGAGAGACAAGGGCGCTGGACGGCATCACCTTCGGGGTCCGGGAAGGAGAATTCCTGGCGCTGGTAGGCCCCAGCGGCTGCGGCAAGTCCACCTTGCTGTCCATTATAGCCGGACTGCTGCCCGCGGAGGAAGGCACGATCCTGGTGAACAATCCCGACGGCTCCCTGCGATATCCCAGGGTGGGTTACATGCTGCAGCGGGAGCATCTGTTTGAGTGGCGCAGCATCTATAAAAATGTGATCCTGGGGTTGGAGATCAACCATATGATGACACCGGAGCGTCTGGAATACGTGGACTCTCTGCTGCGCGATTACGATCTGGAAAAATTTCGCGACAAGCGCCCCAGCGAGCTTTCCGGGGGGATGAAACAGCGAGCCGCCCTGATACGCACACTGGCGCTTCAGCCCCAGCTGCTTTTGCTGGATGAGCCTTTCAGCGCCCTGGACTATCAGACCCGGCTCACGGTGTCCAACGACATCTGCCGTCTGATCCGCAGGACCGGCAAGACCGCCATATTGATCACCCACGATCTGTCGGAAGCGGTGAGCCTGGCTGACCGGGTGGTGGTGCTGTCCGGCCGCCCAGCCACTGTAAAGAAGGAGATTTCCATTCACTTAACCCTGCAGGACGACTCCCCTCTGGCAGCCCGGAACGCGCCGGAATTCAACGAATATTTCAATCAGTTATGGGAGGAGATGAAAGTATGAATGTTTCACATTCAAATGCCGATCAATCCAATATTACAGGCGGGTCCTGTGATGCGCATGCGAAGGCATCGGCTAACCAGGAAGCTTTTGTCCGGGAACACCGCAAACATCATCATCAGATAGCCTTTTACCGGATTTTTTTCTTCCTGCTGTTTCTGGCGCTGTGGGAGCTGAGCGCCCGGCTTGACTGGATCGACAGTTTCTTTTTTTCCAGTCCCAGCCTGGTGGCAAAATGCCTGTGGGGTATGATCCTGGACCGCTCTCTGTTCCTGCATGTGGGTGTCACGCTGCTGGAGACCATTGCCAGCTTTCTGCTGGTGTTTCTGATCAGCCTGCTGGCCGCCACCATGTTGTGGTATTCTCAGAAACTGTCTGAGGTGATGGAACCCTACCTGGTAATCCTCAACAGTCTTCCCAAATCAGCCCTGGCTCCCCTGTTCATCGTGTGGCTGGGCACAGGCAGCACCACCATTGTGGTAGCGGGGATCTCCGTGGCTCTGTTTGGGTCGATCATCAGCTTTTATACGGGATTTCAGCAGGTGGACAGTGAAAAGATCACCCTGATCTATACGCTGGGAGGCCACAAAGGGGACGCGTTTCGCAAGGTGATCCTGCCCGGCTCCATTCCCATCATGCTCAGCACTACCAAGGTCAATATAGGGCTGGCGCTGGTGGGCGTCATCATCGGGGAATTTCTGGCCGCCAGACGGGGACTGGGATATCTGATCATCTATGGCAGCCAGGTGTTCCAACTGAATCTGGTGATCACCAGCATCCTGATCCTCTGCGTCATAGCCATGGGATTTTACAAAGGAATCCAATATGTTGAACACCGTATTAAAATACAGTTGAAAATGTAAGATTGACTTTTTATACCATGTGTGCTAAACTCTTCACAGCGTCACTTCAACGTTTTAAAGCGTTGCTGTTTCGCAGTCGCAAAACATCACGCGGGTATGTCTCCCGGCATGCGGGGAGGCAGGGGGAGATTTTGCGGCCATACATGTGTCTCCTGCCCTGTGCGCCTGCGGGAGACATACAAAATACTCACTACGAAAGGATTTCTTACCATGTTAAAACTTGTTATCTTGATTCTTTACTTTGCGGTACTCATCGGCATCGGCCTCTACTGCCGGAAAAATGCCACGGATGTCAACGGCTTTGTATTGGGCGGGCGCAGTGTGGGCCCCTGGCTGACCGCCTTTGCCTACGGTACCTCCTATTTTTCCGCCGTAGTGTTCGTGGGCTATGCGGGACAGTTCGGCTGGAAATACGGGATTGCCGCCACCTGGGCGGGCATCGGCAACGCCGTCATCGGCTCCCTGCTGGCTTGGGTGGTGCTGGGCCGGCGCACCCGGATCATGACCCAGCATCTGGACTCCGCCACCATGCCCCAGTTCTTTGGCCGGCGCTTTAACAGCAGGCCGCTGAAGATCGCGGCCTCCGTCATCATCTTTATCTTTTTGATCCCCTATACGGCGTCTCTGTACAACGGCCTGTCCCGGCTTTTCGGTATGGCTTTTGATATTGACTACTCCGTATGTATCATTTTGATGGCGGTACTGACGGCTATCTATGTCATTGCCGGAGGCTATATGGCTACCGCCATCAACGACTTTATCCAGGGCATCATCATGCTCTTCGGTATTGTTACCGTCATTGCGGCGGTGATCCGCGGCAAGGGCGGTTTCATGATGGCTCTCGAAGGACTGGCTCAGGTCACGGACCCCTCCGTCACTGACACCCCCGGCATCTTTGCCTCCTTCTTTGGCCCGGACCCCTTAAATCTGCTGTTTGTGGTGATCCTGACCTCCCTGGGAACCTGGGGACTACCCCAGATGGTACAGAAATTCTACGCCATCAAGAATGAGGAATCCATCAAAAAGGGCACCATCATCTCCACGCTGTTTGCGCTGGTGGTGGCGGGGGGTTGTTATTTTCTGGGGGGATTCGGCAGGCTGTTCTCGGACCAGATTGACATCAAGGCTAACGGTTTTGATTCCGTGATACCTACTATGCTGCAGAACCTGGGGCCTGTGCTGATCGCCCTGGTGGTCATCCTTGTGCTGTCCGCCTCCATGTCCACTTTGAGTTCTCTGGTCATCGCCTCCAGCTCCACTTTGACCATAGACTTTTTAAAGGAAACTTTTTTGAAAAAATTGGACGACAAAAAACAGCTTTTGCTGATCCGCGTTCTGGTGGTGGTCTTTATCGCAATCTCCGCCGTTCTGGCGCTGATCCAGTACAAGAGCTCCATCACCTTTATCGCGCAGCTGATGGGCATCTCCTGGGGCGCGCTGGCAGGAGCTTTCCTGGCCCCCTTCCTGTACGCTCTGTACTGGAAAAAGACCACCAAAGCCGCCTGCTGGGTATCCTTTATCTTCGGTTCCGGCCTGATGCTGGTGGAGATGGCTGCTCCCCAGTGTCTGCCGTCTATCATGAGAAATCCCATCAACTGCGGCGCCATAGCCATGTTGGCCGGGCTGTTCATCGTGCCGGCGGTAAGCCTGTTCACGCCAAAGCCCGATCGGAAACTGGTGGAAGAAACTTTTGCCTGCTATGACAGAGATACCGTAGTCAAGCAATCCACGGCATTGGGCAAGTGAGAAAAGGCATAAAAGAAGATAAATTTCCGCGAAGAAATAGCACGGATGATAAAAGCAGGACTTGCCGAACAAGTCCTGCTTTTAAGCGCTGCTTTTATGAGAGATAATCCATTCTCACCGATTTATCCTCTATTCTGCTGAGCCACCAACCGGTCCGCACCGTACTTCTTGCGCAGGGCAGGTTTCTCAATCTTGCCCGTAGCGTTGCGGGGAACGTCGGCAAAGATGATTTTCTTGGGCCTTTTATACCGGGGAAGTTCCTCGCAAAAACGTTGAATCTCCTCCTCCGTACAACGCATCCCCTCTTTTACGGCGATGATCGCACCGGTGATCTCGCCGAGGCGCTTGTCCGGCAGGCCAATGACTGCCACATCCTTCACCTTATCATAGGCGCTCAGGAAGTTCTCGATCTGCACGGGATAAATGTTCTCACCGCCGCTGACGATCACATCCTTCTTACGGTCCACCAAAAAGATAAAGCCGTCCTCGTCCTGCATGGCCATATCCCCTGTGCAGAGCCAGCCGTCCTTCAACGTAGCCGCCGTGGCATCCGGGTCGTTATAATAGCAGGTCATAACTCCGGGACCTTTTACACAGAGTTCCCCTACGTCTCCCTGGGACACGGGCTGCCCGTTCTCATCCACAATCTTGCACTTCCAGCGGTAGCCGGGAACGCCGATGGCCCCCACTTTATGAATGTTTTCAATCCCCAGATGCACGCAGCCCGGCCCGGTGGACTCGGACAATCCGTAGTTGGTATCATACATATGGTGGGGAAAATATTCCCTCCAGTGCTTGATCAGAGAGGGAGGCACCGGCTGGGCACCAATATGCATCAGCCTCCACTGCTCCAGCTCATAGTCCTCCAGTTTCAGATCTCCCCGGTCCAGACTGTCAAGTATATCCTGCGCCCAGGGCACCAGCAGCCATACGATCGTGCAATGCTCCTTGGACACTGCGTCCAGTATGATCTCCGGGGTCGCGCCCTTGAGCAGCACGGCCCTGCTGCCCGCGCACAGACTGCCCATCCAGTGAAACTTGGCACCCGTGTGGTACAGAGGCGGAATACATAAAAATACATCGTTGCGGTCGGTCAAATGATGCCTCTGCTCCATCTGCGCCGCCTGCATCAGACTCTCATGATTGTGCAGGATAGCCTTGGGAAAACCTGTGGTTCCCGAGGAAAAATAGATAGCGGCATCATCGTCCTCCTCCAGCCGGATAAGGGGCGGCTGGCTGGAGCAGTCCGCCACCAACTCCCGATAGCTCTCCGCGAAAGTGGGGCAGCCGTCCCCCACATAGATCAGAAGTCTTCCCTTGCTCAGCTGCCCTTCTATGGACTCGATACGGCCGATAAACTCCGGGCCGAAAAACAGGATATGTACCTGCGCCAGATCCGCGCAGTACTGGATCTCTTTGGCGTCAAAGCGGAAGTTAAAGGGCACTGCGATGGCTCCCGTCTTCAGGATGCCAAAATAGATCGGCAGCCATTCCAGACAGTTAAACATCAGGATCGCCACCCGGTCCCCCTTCTGTATTCCTCTCTCAATCAGCATGTTAGCCACCCGGTTGGCCTTCTCGTCAAACACGCTCCAGGTGATCTCCCTTCTGTAAGGCTCTGAGGAAGTCTGCTGCACCAGATCATACTCCTTCCAGGTAGTACGCTTGGTATCCTTAATCATGGGGTTCAACTCCACAAGAGCCACTTCCTCCCCATATAACTTGTGATTTCTCTCCAGTAAATCCGTAACCGGCATAATAATTTTCCTCTCTGTACTTTTTTTCTGTGACGCTTTAAAGCGCTATAATTCATATTACTATACCGACAGGCAAAAGTCAATGCGTGGAGAGAAACGGGATCTGGTAATTATCCTGGTTAATCAGCTTGTCATCTCCCTTACACCGTAGGCAAGAAAGAAAATCATTGTCATTGTTGTTATCGCAATACCGCCACGCTATAGGAGGGCAATGTGACCGTATCTCCCTTGAGGGTCACTTTTCCTCCATCCACGGAGAGATATCCTGCGATCTCGGTATATCCGTACTGCTCCCTGGAGAGTGTAACTTCCTTTTTATCCGTCTCAGACAGATTGTAGAGCAGGTAGATCGTCTTGCCGTCAAAAGTCTTGGAAACAGCGGCGATGTCTTGATCGGTGATCTCCTCCAGCCGGGCCACCGTTCCCCGGGCAATCTCGGGATTCTGGTTTCGCAGTAAAATGGTATCCTTATAGAAACTGTAGATGGAATTATCCTCCTTCATCTGCTCCTGAACACAGGCAAAGCGGTTCTCCTGCGGCTCCATTTCCGCCGGACCGTCGGTCATGCCCCTAGTCTGGGTATCCTCATTCCAATACATGGGCGCGCGCTTGTTTTCATCCCTCCCGCTGCCGGTCATACCGATCTCTTCACCATAGTATACAAAGGCACTGCCGCTCATCAGGACATTGAGAGTGACAGCCATCTTGATCTTTCGCTCGTCATAGCGCATATAACCTGCCGCCCGGGCCAGATCGTGGTTTACGAAAAACGGCGCGTCGATCCCATCCTCCCTGTAATCCCGTATGGCATTCTGCACCCGCACCAGCGCCTTGGCATATGCCTGAGCGCTGTTAGTCTCCCCATTATAGGTCAGCGTTCTGGTGATCACGCCGCCGGAATCCGCAAATTCAAAGTTGAAAAAACTGTCAACACCGCTGGAGTAATACTGCGCGTACACATTCATGCCATCCCAGCATTCGCCTACTATATACGCGTTGGGATCAATAAACTTCACATAATCGTTCACCCAGCTCAATACCTCCACATTCCGGACGGTATCATCCCCGTAAAAATGTTTCACAGCATCCAGTCGGAAACCTCCCACGCCTTTAGCCTGCCAGAAACTCATAATATCTTCAAACTCTTTTCTAACTGCCTCACAGTCAAAATTCACATCCGGCATTCTATCTGAAAACGCACCCTCATAATAATACTCCGTGTTCCCCACCTGATAATAGGTAGGGGAGGAGGGTTTACCTTTTACAAAATTGTAATAGGCGTAATAGGGACAGGCCTCTGCCGAAGGCTCCTCTCCCTCTCCAAGCTGCTCCAGATACTCGCAGGCCGCCGTAAACCAGGGATGCTCCGAGGATGTATGATTCAGCACCAGATCAACGATCAATTTAATCCCCCGCTTATCACACTCCTGTACCAGCTTTTCAAAATCTTCCATGGTGCCGTATTGCGGATCGATAGCCTTGTAGTCTGTCACATCATACTTGTGATAGGAAGGAGAAGGCATGATCGGCATCAGCCAAATTCCGTTAAATCCAAGTTCTTCCACATAATCCAGCTTGGATATCACGCCCTGCAGATCGCCGATCCTGTCACCGTCGCTGTCATAAAATGAGTACACAAAAATCTCATACCATGTGCGGTAATTGTCATCGATCACCTGTTTTTCTCTGACACGCCAGTCCTCACCCTTGCCACAAGCCGTCAGACCGTTCAGCAGCATAGCGATGAATAGCAAAATTACCACAATTCTTTTGCCCAATTTCTCTGTCAGCCGCATTCATCCTACCTCCTATTCCTGTTTCTCACCCACGGATTCATAACTTCAATTTATCCGGAGTCTATTATGCCGTTGTCGCAACATCTTCCTTCAACCTTCTGACCTCACCTTCAAGAAAATTGACCCGCATCATCAGCATTTCTTTCTCATTCTCGACTATTAATGCGTCATTCAATCTACGACTTAAGTCCAGATGCCCTTCCGCAATAATTTGTATATTGCGGTTGGTTTCATTTTCAAGAGTCAGGCGAATCTCTTTTAGATTTCTTTCAGTCTGCCTGGCCTCTTTTCTTTGTTCACTCATATCGTTCCTAATTTGAGCTGTCTCTTTCTTGATGTCACGCATATCACCCTTTAATAGAACTGTCTCTTCTTTTAACCCGCTTACATCTTTCCCTAGGCGAACCGTCTCTTCTTTTAGCTCATGCATTCCTTCCATCAATTGGATTGTCTCTTCTCTTAACTCGCACATTCCCTCTCTTAATTGGGTTGTCTCTTCTCTTAACTCACTCATTCCCTCTCTCAATTGGGTTGTCTCTTCTTTTAATTCACTCATTCCCTCCCTCAATTGGGTTGTCTCTTCTCTTAACTCACTCATTCCCTCTCTCAATTGAGTTGTCTCTTCTTTTAATTCACTCATTCCCTCCCTCAATTGGGTTGTCTCTTCTTTTAACTCGCACATTCCCTCCCTCAATTGGGTTGTCTCTTCTTTTAACTCGCACATTCCCTCTCTCAATTGGGTTGTCTCTTCTTTTAACTCGCACATTCCCTCTCTCAATTGGATTGTCTCTTCTTTTATCTCGCACATTCCCTCTCTCAATTGGGTTGTCTCTTCTTTTATCTCGCACATTCCCTCTCTCAATTGGGTTGTCTCTTCTTTTATCTCGCACATTCCCTCTCTCAATTGGGTTGTCTCTTCTTTCAGTTCGCTCACGTCTCTTACAATAGGCTCTACTGCTCTTCCTACAATTTGCGTAATCATATCTAAATCTTTTTGTTCCAGCATTCTGTTTTTCCTTTCTTTTCAGTAAAATAATTCCTGTATCACATTTTTGTACGCAAACTATGCTATTGAAATTAACACTCAATAGCATTCTTACTCACAGATCCGTAGAACGTTTCCGACAATATAAATTATCTATAAATACTTTTCCCTCTTAATTTTGTAAATTAATTTTACATTGTTTCCTGTTCCTTGTCAATCATGCTTTCCCTGTGGTTTCGGAGTTCCCGGAGTTGAACAGTGCTTATCAATTTTCACAAGTTCTTCCTTTTATATTGATTCTGCCTGTATTCTCAACTATTATATAATAGAACCACCCACACAGACTGGACTTTCCGGCGGTCACACAAAATATACCCGGACACTTATCGGGCAGGAGAGGCTATAACATGATCATAGATATACACACCCACATTTTTCCACGACATATTGCGGAAAAAACAATAGAAAAGCTGGGCCGGGCGGCCCACATCCGTCCCCACACGGACGGCACGCTGTATGGACTTCTGGTATCCATGCGTCATCACAGAATCACATACAGTGTAACTCTGCCCGCTGTGACCAATCCAAACAGTGTGGAACACCTTAACGACACTGTCATCAAAAAACTATTGCCCCTGCAAAATCAGGGCATCCTTCCTTTCGGCGGTATGCATCCGGACTTCCCCCATGTACGCCGGGAACTGCTGCGGCTCAAAAATGCCGGAATAAAGGGTATAAAACTACATCCCGCGTACCAGCGGGCTGATCTGGATGATCCCAGAAATCTGAGAATCCTGTATGAAGCTTCCGATCTGGGATTGGTCGTGCTGACCCATGCCGGAGTGGATATCAGCGTAAACGGGTATGACTATGCCTCCGTAGAGCAGATACTGCATGTGATTAAAGATGTGCAGCCGTCTAAGCTGGTACTGGCTCATATGGGCGGCTGGGGCAACTGGGCACAGGTAGAAAGCGATCTGGCCGGAGCGCCGGTGTGGTTGGATACCGCCTTTACCTATGGCAGACTGGACACCTATCCCGGCATGGAACCCTCCCCTCACGAGAACACGGTGCTGGCTCCGGCGGATTTTACACGTCTGGCCCGAAAACATGGTACGGATAAGATTCTCTTCGGCACCGACTCCCCCTGGCAGGACCAGGGAGAGTATGTATCCCGGCTACAGGACATAGGCCTCAGCGGAAGAGAGACGGACGCGATTCTGTGGAAAAATGCGGCAAGACTGTTGGATCTCTCCGACAGCAAGAGCTAAAAGTCACTTCACACAGGCATTATCTTCCACCGTTAGGATCATGACTTTCTGGACCGGCAGCTGCGCCGGCTGCAGAAACGGGAAACAGCCATATCGGCTTGCAAGCCGGCACAGGACAAATGATGCGCTTACCGGTACAGATCTCTCTTGTCGATCACGCGGACAGCCTTGCCCTCGCTGCGTGTAATCGTCTTCGGCTCCACTACTTTTACGTCCACCTTGATACCCAGCATGGACTTAAGACCCGCCACGATCTTTTTCTCTCTCTGCTCCACAGTCAATGTGGGAGTCTCCGCCATCTCCGGAGTCAGTTCAACCTGTACCTCGATGGTATCATTGTTGCCGACACGGTCAACCAGAATCTGATAGTTGGCCTGATACCCCTGATTCAGCAGCACCGCCTCGATCTGGGAGGGCCACACGTTGACGCCCTTGACCACCATCATATCATCGCTTCTGCCCATGGGCTTGTGCATACGGATATGGGTTCGGCCGCAGGAACATTTCTTTCTGGTCAGATAACACAGATCTCTGGTGCGGTAACGCAGCAGCGGAAAAGCTTTCTTGGTGATACAGGTAAACACCAGCTCGCCCACTTCCCCCTCCGGCAGCACCTCCCCCGTGTCGGGATTGATGATCTCCGGGATAAAATGATCCTCTTGAATGTGCATACCCGCCTGCTCCTTGCATTCAAAGGACACACCTGGGCCGGATATCTCTGTGAGTCCGTAGATATCATATGCCTTGATGCCCAAAGATTCCTCTATATTATGACGCATCTCTTCCGTCCAGGGCTCCGCGCCAAAAATACCTGCTTTCAGCTTGATCTTATCCCGGAGGCCTCTCTCGTTGATGGCCTCCCCAAGGTTGGCTGCATAGGAGGGCGTACAGCAGATGATCGTTGAACCCAGATCCGTCATAAACTGTAGCTGGCGCTCCGTGTTTCCTGAGGACATGGGCAGTGTCAGACAGCCCACCTTATGGGAGCCTCCGTTTAATCCGGGCCCCCCGGTAAACAGACCATATCCATAGCATACGTGACATACATCCTCTTTGGTTCCGCCTGCCGCCACGATAGCCCGGGCACAGCACTCATCCCACAGGTCTACGTCCTCCTGCGTATAGAAAGCCACCACTCTGCGGCCCGTGGTGCCGCTGGTGGACTGGATGCGCACACATTCAGACAGCGGTACGCCCAGCAGCCCGTAGGGGTACTGATCCCGCAGATCATCTTTGGTGATAAAAGGCAGCTTATGCAGATCCTCTATGCCATGGATATCTTCGGGTTTTACCCCTGCCTCCTCCATCCTGTCCCGATAAAACTTTACATTCTCGTATACATGTTTTACCTGGGCCACAAGTCTCTCGCTCTGCAATGCCTTGAGTTGTTCCACCGGCATCGTCTCAATCTCCGGCTGATAATAATTTCCCATCTTCTCTCTTCTCCCATCAGTTTAATATAAGCTCTATCATCGCGCTGCCAACGGTTTTCCCGCCAGAACCGTCCCCCGTTTCAGTCCGCGATACAGACAGAACGCTATGTACTTCTTATGCGGCAAAGTTCCTGCCCAGAGCAAAAGCCTTTTTATTCAGTTCCAGAAATTTGGCGGGAACGCATTCCTCGATTGCCCGCTCCCATTTTTCCGTCGGGATATCAAAATACTTGGAAAGCCTGCCCATAAGTACGATGTTCACCGCCTTGGCCGAGCCTGCCTGCTCCGCCAGGGCCAGACAATCCATAGCGTCCACCCCGATACCCAGAGCCTCCAGTTTGGACACCAGATCCCCCGGATATACCGCTGCGCCCGTGATCACAGGCATGGGATCGATCTCCTGGGTATTTACCACAATCCGTCCGTCCGGTTTTAAGTACTCTACATAGCGGGCTGCCTCCAATTTTTCAAAAGACACGATAAAATCTGCCTGCCCCTTGTCAATGATGGGAGAATATACTTTCTCTCCAAACCTCACATAAGTAACCACACTGCCGCCGCGCTGGCTCATGCCGTGTACCTCGGATACCTTCACATCATAACCTTCCGTCAGGAGCAGATGGCCCAGCAGTTTGCTGGCCAGCAGGGAACCCTGCCCCCCCACTCCCACGATCATAATATTTTTTGTCATAATTTCCTCTTTCCCGCATATCTGTAGTTGACAAGTCAACTACTGTTGACAAGTCAACTACTGTTGACAAGTCAGCTACTGTTGACAAGTCAGCTACTGTTGACAAGTCATCTACTGTTTTACCTGCGATATTGCACCAATCAGTATTTGAAACGAAAGTTTCAAAATTTCCTCTCTCCCGCATGACTGGAGTCTGAATATGCCTTATCCGGTCATACCCATGTTTATCATGCTATTTCCGTGCGCAGCATTATCAATCCTGATCCTTGAGCGCTCCGAATTTGCACAGCTGTTTGCAGACACCGCAGCCAACGCACAGAGTAGCGTCGATCACGGCCTTGCCGTCCTTGATGCTGATAGACGGACAGCCCAGACGCATACAGGACTTACAGCCCACGCATTTGTCGCAGTCCACTTGGAGAGGCTTTTCATGTTTCACATATTTTAAGAGAACGCAGGGTCTGCGGCTGATGATAACGGAGGGTTCCTGGGCCGCCAGTTCCTGTTTCAGCACCCTGTCGCACTCCGCCAGATCGTAGGGGTCCACCACCGTCACCCGGTTAAATCCCATGGCACGGCAAAGCTCTTCCAGATTGATCTTGCCCGCCGGGTCTCCCTTGATATTGTAACCGGTGGTGGGATTTTGCTGATGCCCGGTCATACCTGTGATGGAATTGTCCAGAATGATCACCGTTGAATTGCTCTGGTTGTAGGCAATATTGGCAAGCCCGGTCATACCGGAATGCATAAAGGTGGAATCGCCGATCACCGCCACGGTCTTCCCTTCACTCTCCTGTCCCAAAGCTTTGTTAAAGCCGTGGATGGAGCTGACCGAGGCGCCCATGCACAGCGTCACGTCCATGGCGCTCAGCGGTGCCACCGCTCCCAGAGTATAACAGCCGATGTCTCCCAGAACCGTACATTTATTCTGCTTTAAGGTATAGAACAGCCCTCTGTGAGGACAGCCGGAACACATCACCGGCGGCCTGCCCGGCAGATTCTCAGCCAGACTCTTTACCGGAGACAACGCCACACCCAGTTTTTCCGCCACCATGTTCTGGGAGTACTCTCCCTCCATGGGGAAAATATCCTTGCCGGTAACAGCAAGTCCCAGCTGTTTACAATGATCTTCAATGATCGGGTCCAGCTCTTCCACAATAGCCAGTTTATCTACTTTAGCCGCGAAATCCAGTATTAATTGCACAGGCAGAGGATTGACCATACCCAGCTTTAAGATGGATGCTCTGTCCCCAAAGACCTCCTTGGCATACTGATAGCTGGTAGAGGAGGTGATGATACCCAAAGCGGTATCCCCCATCTCCACACGATTGACGTCGGAAGTCTCCCCGTATGCGATCAGCCTGCGGGTGCGCTCCTCCACCAACGGATGGCGCTTGATGGCGTTGGCCGGCATCATCACATATTTCGCGATATCCTTTTCATAGGGTTTTACCTGAGGCTCCACCCTCTCCCCGGTGTCCACAATACTCTGGGAATGGGCTACTCTGGTACACATCTTAATGATGACAGGAGTATCGAATTCCTCGCTGATGACAAATGCCAGTTTGGCAAAGCGGTATGCCTCATCAGAGTCCGCAGGCTCCAGCATTGGAATCTTGGAGGCAATGGCATGATGGCGGCTGTCCTGCTCGTTCTGGGAGGAGTGCATACCCGCATCATCCGCCACACAGATCACCAGCCCCGCATTCACACCGGTGTAAGAACATGTAAAGAGGGGGTCCGCCGCTACATTCAGTCCCACATGTTTCATGCCGCAAAAAGCTCTCTTGCCAGCCAGACAGGCCCCAAAAGCCACTTCCATAGCGACTTTCTCATTGGGCGCCCACTCGCAGTAAATCTCGTCATATTTGGCCGCCTCCTCAGTCACTTCCGTGCTGGGAGTGCCGGGATAACTGGACACCACGCAGCAGCCAGCCTCATACAAGCCCCGGGCCAGCGCCTTGTTTCCTAACATTAACTGTTTCATATGTACCTCTTTCTGAAAATGTTTCTTTTTTTCACACTAACAAATCTATTATACTTCAATAATTTAAACCTGTAAAGCAAAAAAGTTTTTCACAGAATACTTTATAATAATTAAATAAAGAAATGTACACAGGCCAGCGCAATACCGATGGCGGCCATAACAAAAGATATAATTGTAATCTTTTTATCTGTCTTTTTATGCAGCCGATCAACTACATCCTGCACCGCAATTTGATTTTGTTCAAATATCTTCTCCAACTCTTCCTTGTCTTTCCGTGTTTTTTCCAGAAATTTTATCAATTCGTCGATTTTCTGTGCCTGCTCAGCAAGCAGTCTGTCCTGCTCCTCGTCCTTCTGCGCGTTCTCCGCAAGCAGACGGTCATGCTCCGCGTCCTTTGCCGCCTGCTCCGCAAGCAGCCTGTCCTGCTCCTCGTCCCTCTGCGCGTTCTCCGCAAGCAGGCGGTCATGCTCCGCGTCTTTCGCCGCCTGCTCCGCAAGTAAGCGGTCATGCTCCGCGTCCTTTGCCGCCTGCTCCGCAAGCAGTCTGTCCTGCTCCTCGTCCTTCTGCGCGTTCTCCGCAAGCAGGCGGTCATGCTCCGCGTCCTTTGCCGCCTGCTC
>ERZ777305.1951-NODE-1951-length-20231-cov-27.891604_pt1 | contig 20231 bp, 27 predicted proteins | sample MGYA00374965_ERZ777305 | MGnify/ENA primary metagenome ERZ777305 (study PRJEB29328, sample SAMD00013331) | mouse gut metagenome | study: EMG produced TPA metagenomics assembly of the Metagenome analysis of fecal microbiota from mouse which was promoted... | reverse complement strand
TCCGACTTATACCCCAAAATTCGATGTTTTCAAATTTTTGTCATGTACTTAACAGGCGTATATTTAGTGTCAAGAGAGTTGTCACATACTCCGGGAGCTTGATTTTTATCTTTATTTTCCGAAGATACATTATTTTTTATCTGTCTACTATTTCTTGATTTGAATGAATCAAATATTCCCATAGTGATTTTCGGTACTAAAATTAGTCAAAGATAATCTTTCCTTTTGAATATCCGTAGTTTGATTCAATTATCAAAATTACTTTTTCGGAAAATGATGCCCATTCATGGCAATATCGGGTTTCGACACAGATTTCTGAGTCTTTGATTTGGTAAAGATTATCTCCGATTTTCTTTACCTCAACAATATATTTCCCAGTATCAACTTTTGTTGGTGTCAATATATATTTGACTTCGATGGTCTTATCATATGAGCCAACTGCCTTTGTTCCAGTCGGTGCTTTGATTACAGAATATAGTTCTGATATATCGTAGCTACTTTCCGCAAAAGCGAAAGAGGACGCCATCATGAATATCAGGCACAATGCGATAGTCTTAATATGTTTCATATCCTATATAATTTTAATTACAATGAAATTGGATGCGTAAGGTAATGATGTGGAGTGAAGAAATTTGGGAGATTTTTCTGACTGGTTGACGCGATAGAAACAGTAATTCCAGCCTTGTCCCATATCGGTGTATAACGCCTCTTTCACGCCCACATATAGTAATGCATCAATGAAATTTCCAAATGTTACGATGCCTTGACTTTCATAGAGAGCCAACCGATTGTCGGAATCAAGACATAAGGCGCGGAATACGTTTCTATTTCCAAGTGGGCGTGTTGTCTTAACAGCGTTGCCATTGTGAATCATCATCTCTTGCGCGAACCCCATGCCGCCTTCTTGTGCAGCACTATCCAATGCAGAGGTATAATCTTTGTAATGAAATTGTGGACCTGAAACAAGAGACCATGTGAATGCTCCGGTATTACGCTTGCAGCGATAACCCTTGAAACGCTTGCCTCCGGCGACGTGATCTCCTGCCACATTCTCGTGTCCTTTATCAAACTCTGTCCCGGTAAAAGCACCTGCAAAGGCTAAGATGATTGAATCGTTCTCTGGCGAAGGAATTTCGCCACACACCATATCCATTTGCAAGCCAGCCATATTCGGTGTAAGACAGATTAGGTCTCCATACTCCGTTTTGATGTGTGAAACAGCCAGTACGTCAGCATCGACATTCGTAAAATCTCTGATAATTGACTCTTTTATATCTGGATGAAGACCACGAGCCACGTCAATAAACAATTTCACACGGGCTAATACCTCACGACCTCGGTTACGCCACCATGAAGTGCGTCGCCCCGGCGTCTTGGCATTGAATGCAATTGCATCAATGCCAAGATGCTTTGCCTGATACAAGGCACGTTCATTGTGGTATTTCTGAGAGATTATGGTTATCGAGTCCTGACAATAGACATCGTGTATCTTCGCAATCGAATTGAGCGTCCGGGTGCCGTCATAGTCAAGAATAATCCGAGTAGAATCAACGCCTTGCTTCATCAAGGAATCACGCATTGCCACAGGCTCATCATATCCATTTTCAGTGTTACGATAATCTCCGCCACTGACGACAAGCCAATCAACCTTACCGGCTTTATACAAGTCGGCTCCCGCTTTTATGCGGTGGTCAAAATAGTAATTGCGACGCCCATTCCATGTTGAAATGGGCGAAGTTCCCAGAATTAACCCAACCTTGCGATGAGGGATGCTGTCCACATCATCGTACAACCGACCTTTCGCATTGTTACCTACAAGTATATCGCATATAGCTACACCTATGAAGCATAGTAAAACAACGCCACCTATTATTGTCAATCTTCTGATAATTTCTTTTTTCATTTAACTATTGTATTTCTCTTTACAAATGTAAATGTTCAAGGTCGAGAGAATCCACCATATTGCCTGTTTCGTCGAATATCTGCAAGAAAGTATATCTGCCGGCAATATCAGGGTCTGACACATAGCGATATGACTGAAATATCATATATCCTTCCTCGGAGGTCGAACCAATGTACCCTTGATTTGCCGGGACATACCATGCTTTACGTTTGTCTACATCGATGAAGTATGAGAACTCATTCCTCATATCCGGACACCCTTCTACAATCAACTGAAGAGGATCATAGTTGTAAATTGTCACCCTGCTCGTGACAAGAATCGAGTCAATTGGTACAGGATAAAATTTGTTCCCGTCTCCCATATACCAGCAATGCCAGTCAGGTCGAGTAGTCTGATACAGTTTGATTTCCTCCTCTGTTGTTTTATTCTTTATCCATAGTGCAACTTCAGGAATGTCGTATTCATCTTTTGCTGAATCGACAACTTGAATATACAATGCAACGGAATCGTTTTGGGCGACAAGATCCTTGTCGGAATCAAAACCAGTACGTGCACCTTTATTTGTACTACTCTGATTGCATCCCCACAAAATTATCATGCAAACAAAAAGAAAGAGAGTGTTAGCTGTTGCTCTCATCGGCTGAATCGTCATTATAAACTGAGTAAAACAATTCCATATCTTCCAGATTGGCGTTATTACCAAACAAGCATGGGCTATTCCGTGTAATGTTGTAAGCCTGAGCCAATCGAAGGAACTCCTTAAAAGCAATTTTATCGTATGGATGTGTCTTCAGATGTGCGATATATACCAGTGCCACACGATTTCGCATATCGTTGTAGAACAGGTTATACATGGCTCCGTCATTGCTTCTACTGCCTAAAATATTTATCTGAAGTGCTACTCGCCACATCCTCCATAATTCGCCCAATAGTGGTGAATACTTGTTTTCCCGGAGTAACTTATCAATTACAGCGACCATTTCTTTGTCACTTCTTTGCGGATGGCGATAGTTACAATAAGCAAACTCACGGGCCAGAACACACTGCTTGGAGAAATCCGGCTCCTCAAGAGTCATTCTCAATAGTTCCTGTCGGAATGAAGCGGTGTCAGCCAGTGCTTTGGCGTGAATCTCTGAATACTCCTCAAGGATTGTTTCAGGCTTAAACTCCTCGTCTGATATATGGTTTTCGATAAAGGTTGTTGAATATTTGTTGTACGCCTCGTAGAATTTATCTACGGCAGGGTTTCCTTTGGAATTTGGTTTGACACCTTTTCTTATACAAGCTGCGGCCGTCTTGGAGGCGGCAAGTAGAGCCTCTCTGATTTCTCGCTCTCCAATTCCGGAAACATTTATTGAGTCGAGTGCATCGGCTTGCGCCAATCCGAAGTTCGGTTCTGACATATAGCGTTCAGCGGTACTAACGTCATACGCCATAGTGTTGAAAGCCAATGCTATATTATAGCATTGAAGCAACGAATCAGCAAAATGACTGAGCGTTAGAGTGTCCGGCATTTCCGGATAACGAATATTGTGGCTGATCGCCTCAAATCCTTCGCCGTCATCTCCGATATTTGGAGCCCATTGGTCTCCTCCCATCGAATCAAGATAAGCCTGATAAGGGAATGACGGCATTATCAGTTCTCGTTGGACTTTGTTGTTACCATCACAAGACAGCAATATCCATAACAAAGGAACGATGGCAATTATTTTGAGCAGACATTTCATAAGGGAAGTTAATCAGAAATAATCGGGAAGTCGGAGAATTGGATGTCAAGGCTGTCGGCTTTGTGCTGCCACATCTTATTGTCCGGCTCAATGCGCTGCATTTCCAGTACGGCCTCCGGATAATTCATCATTGCCGAATGGCGCATTGCTTCAATGGCTTTTTCTCTATCGGGGGAGGTGCCTATTCCGGCAGCATAACACATGGCAAGATGCCATCCGGCGCTCGGTGCTCCTAATTTGTAGGCTAACGAGAGATATTTGAACGCATCATTTCCTCTGCGCTGATTCAGGCAGGCCGAGCCACAAAAGAGAGCGGCTTGGGCGTTTCCTGCATCAGCTGCTTTTGAAAGATAAGAGACCGCTTCCGCCTCATCTTCGTAGTAAAGTCGCATCCCTTTAGTAGCAAGAGCTACCGGGTCATTCATAGCAATACCTTTGTCAAGCCAATAATTCAGTCGATTGGAATACAATTTTGTCCTGTCCGCATTACTTTTATTGGCAAGATTGAGACTGTCAACTTCTTCCTCAGTCCATTCATAGCCATCGGGTTCTATAACATCTTCCACCTCAACATAAATAGTGGAATTTTCGTCATAAAACTCAATCAGTCGGTGCATAGCGGCAGTATCTCCTTGCTCTGCGAGGGTTTCCCATTTTGCGAGTTGCACACTATCCTCTGTGTTGTTGAGCCCGGTTTGTGCATAAACGGCTACAACCGTAATGAGCGATACTAAAATCGCAGTTATTGTTATTTTTCTCATATTGAGTGTTGAGTTGTTTTGACAGTCAATTCAATTTTTTTTCGGGATTGGTACCTCTTTCTATTGTATGCCTTTTTCACGGATTATTGCCAGGCTTTTCAGATCACGACTTCCTGCAAAGTATTTGTCAAGCACTTTTTCAAAAACATCACCGGGCGACACATAGTCAAATAGTGTCATCGATGAACCGAGTTTCATCCAGTCGGTCGAACCGAAAACCTGTCCGGGGTCGGAAGCCGGAAGTTCAAGAAGTGCTGCGCAAATTTCGCGCAGCCGGCTGCCCAGCAGCTGGTCATCTAAATAGGCGCGAGCCTCGTCAGCGCACTTGATAGCGTAGAACTTCGTGTTGTATGAATGACCGAAGCCCACTATCTGAGGGAAGATGTACCACATCCAATGGCTCATCTTACGGCCATTCTTAATTTCTGAAAGAGCCTTCTCATACACTCCGAAATCTTGAGCATTCTTGAATCTCGCCAAATAATATCTATCTGCCATAATGATTATATGTTATATTTCTATTTTCTATATACCCTTATCATCACAAAGGTAAATATATTTTTGAACAGTCCCAGTATTGGAATGATCCGAATCCAAATCAGAATCCAATGGACAAAATAGAAACTGGTTTTCTTGATTATTCCTGAGTGTTTGTGGTGAAACCTACCGGGCGACGATTCTTTTGAGCCTCCATTTGCTTTGCGTTAATCTGCTGATAATTGCTACGTACCAGTTCTTTTGCATCAAAGAATGAGTCAAGAACAGCCTTTACGAAAGGTACGTTGTCAGGACACACAGGATGAAGCATTATGTCTCTGCGGCTATGGAAACCGATAACTCCTTCCTCATTAGGTGCCGTAAGCACAACAGTCGGACCGAAGTTAAAATTGGCCGCGTTGACAGCCTCTCGGATTTTAGGCATATCCGGGTCGTCTGCTTTTACACCGGCCCACATCGGATCCCACACACGGGCGTACATTCCTCCGAACTCCATATGAAAGTTCTCTCCCTGATACTGCACAGATATGGTACCGTCCTAGTTAGCAGTCGGTTGACAGCCGATGTTAACAAGTGTCTTGAACATTAACCCTATTGTGTCAGGAGCGGCAGTAGATGGCTCTTCTTGTGCTTCTGTGTTATGTGCTTCGTTCATAACGTTATAATCTTCTGATGACAATCTACTTTCTTGTTTTTCTTGCCGCCATTCGACAAAATGTCGGATGGCTGAGATAATGGCGATAGCGCCAAAGAATATATAGAGAAAAGTATCCATGCCACCTTCATCGGTTTTCGATTGTATGAATGACTGATTCAAGTACCTTTGGATACATCCGGATAACTTGGTCGGCCGATACACCGCAGGAGTTGATTAGATAGCTGAAGGCATCCATGTGGAGCAGATAATCTTTCATATTTAACTTGCCGGTACGGGCGTGATGCTCCATGACTGAAGCCATCAATCCAGCGATGAACGATTCGTGCATTGCCGATTGTTCATTTGCCTCATTAGCGAATGCGAGTTGAAGTTTGCAGTCTTTTACGAAGTCTTCTAATGGTTCTCCGTTAAGAGCGGCAAGTAATTCCACGTCTCCTGAAAGCAGCTCCATCGGACAGAATCGGCTTGTGGCTACAACGCCATCAGAGTAAGGCATTTCAATAGTTATATTTTTGCCTTTTCCAAGCACTTCTGCATCGAAGTTCAGTTTGATTGTTTCCATCGCTCAATATCTTTTCACCTCTTTAACCGACCCGGTCACTCCCATTCTCACTTTGAACGCCTCCTGACATTCGTGGCAGCAGAACTGATGCCATGTCCGGCCATATCCGAAGTTTGCGCCGAGCAGTCCGGCTGCTACACCGCCTGTTGCCATATTAAGGAGTGCTCCACCTACCACGGCTCCTGTCTTGGCTAGGACGTCGCTTACATTACCGTTGGTTGTCTTACTTGTATTGTAGCTGCCACAGCTGGGGCATTGAAAATGAGTTGCCATATATGCTGATTTTAGATGTTGTTTATGATGTTATACCGAATTCGTTGAAATGGTAAATGACTATTTTGTATGCCGGGCGATTTCTTCGCTAAGTTCTACAAGAGCACTGTAGTTGTGCCTATTGGCCACTATGCGGCTCATGACGTCGTTAGCCCATCCTGAATCATCAAGATGTTTGTCTGGATGGGCGGCAACGCTGAGTTCTTTGTAGAGTCGTCGGGCTTTAACCATACCTTCCACCACATTCCGGCTTTGGTCTTCCTTTATGGTTCTTCTGAATTTGACACGATGAAGAAAGCGGGTAATTAAGTTCATCTGATGAAGTATTGATTTAGATTGGCGTATTTTTTCAAGGCGTATTCCTTGCAGACCCCGGTAGTCTTACCCTTGATTACCAGTGTGTCGAACCCCATTGCCATAAGCTGACGCACAAACTGAGGGTTATCGGTGATATATGATGACAATTCGTTGATTTCAGACTCACGGAGAGCAGAGTCATTCTCTATCGTGATCTTGAAGCCGCTTCTCATCCAGATTGAACTCATTTCGTGGGCAAACTGACTTTTCCCGGCGGAAATTGACACCTTGCAAAGTCTATTGAACTCGCCGGTAGTAAAGTATTCCTTGAATGCCGCGTTCATCTGGCTGATGATTCTTACTCTTTCAAACGAACCATCGAGAAACGAGTTGATGAGATTCAATATAAGTGTCCTGATTCCCATAGTTCAGTTTATTTTATCGGCGAGATATGCCTTGTTGTCAATCATGATGACGTGGCCAGAGAGAGTGGTAAGCCAATCCTTCTTGATGCTGATAGACGTTGTGGATACGCAGAACATTCCATTGCTTCCGGAGCCATAGGCGTAGCTGTCGAATGTGATACCGGAGCTGGTGATTGTGCCCATGCGACGAAGTGAATAATCAGTCTGATTGATTGTCAGGCGGTCATAGCCGACGGATACGGTGAAGTTTGTAGAACGCTGATTCTGCACATCGTATTTGACACGATAAGTGGTGGCGTTCACTGCGACTGCGCTTACAAGGAGGACGAGCAGAAGAATAAACTTTTTCATTTCAGTAGTTTTTTAGTGTGTTACATCAGGTTATCCCATGATGGCTAAAAAGGTAAATGTGGTACTTGAATTTTATTTCAGGATTTCAAGTGTCGATATTGATCCCTTGAAACGCTCAACAATCTTCTTCATCCCGTTTTGAAAAAACAGCTCCGTGTATGGATGCTCCTTCACTATGTTCTCACTAAGCTTTCTCAAAGCCATTACCTTATCGAGATGTTCTCCGACGCTTGCATACTTCAGCGAAAATCTGCCCGATAAAGCTTTCCAATATTCCACACCTAACGCTATATCGTTTGTGGCGCTGAAGAGAATCATGGCATATACGAGACCCGGAAGCAATTCCTCTCCATACATTACGAATGTCTCTTCAAACAACTTGCCGTTGCCATCTCGACCGCTGAGTGTGACACGGTGATGGTTATGCGCTTCAGTCGATAACTGCCAATAGTGAATATCTTTTACTACAGGCCAGAACTCCCATTGACCAATCTTTATAGAAGACTCTTCTCCGTTTTGTAGAATGTGGATACGGTCTTCGTTATATTGGCCGTAATCCTGCCAGCAGGATAGTGTTTCTTTTTCACCATGGAACTTCTCAAATCGAGCGTTGTCACCGCATTTGAGGATACTTCTACCTATCTTTATTTCTCGGAGGGCACCAAAGGCGGTCTCTATGCCGATAATTCTTTTGTCGTTTGCCATATTCATGCAGTTAATGTTTACATATATGAATACCGGCATCCGAGAAAGGTAAATGTTATGAAACTTCTTGATGGCGTCTGTTTCATTCCTTCACCTTCTAGATATATAAGTACTTCGGATAACGGCCAAGAACGCATAGCGTCACGGGACACCCAAATGCGGCGCATGCGAAAACCGGTGAAGTCGGTGGCGTCATAGTGAGACCCGCCGGTGAGCGACTTGTCGAGTTGTCGAAGTTCGGTGTGTCCTTCGACTTGCAGTGGTGTCTGTGAGGGGATCACATGAATTGTCACCCGGTGAGATTTCTCCGTGTCGAGGAAAGTGAGCAAATCGTCGGCTCCAGCTACCATCTCAAGATTGTCACGGTTGCCGTCCCATGGCATATCGATATACCAGCGGTCGTCGGAATCCTGCACGAATGTGAGGGTGTACTCGCCACGGCCATTGCTGAGGACACCTTTTACGAAGTGATGTATCGCACGGAAATTGTTGATGAAATCTGTCATGTCTGATTCTGTTTTTTAGTTTGACCTTGATTTTACGATGTAAAATTACATCGGCAGGAGCCTCAAAAACAGAGTAAAAAAGTTTAAACAGATTTACGTATTCAAAACACCTTGTATATTACAGAAATAATTCCATGGCAAAGGGAATCGGGACACCTTGGAAATCGCGCATCAGCTTATCGAATGTAGCGTTGTTTTCCTGCCCGCACTCTCCTTCACGGTCAATATCGGGTAGACGCCCACACAAGCTTAACACAGAAAGACCGAAATTACGCTCTGCCTGGACAAAGCGTCCGTTACGGCGTATCGTCCTATCGATTGGCAGATAGTCAAGCAGTGTTTTGACCATATAATAGTCCAAAGCACGAATTTTGTCGCGCGATGCCCCCTGTGTAAAATCGCTGACAAATGCTCCACTTGAGAACTGTCTGCGGTCTACTGCTTGAAACATTCTTCGAAGAAATGCCCCGTTATTAATCTTGAAATGCTTGCCTCCGATGGAAATATCCATTGCAACAGAATCATCTCGGTTGTATTCCAACTCCTTACATAACCTGTCGAATTGCTCTACACACGAGAACCTTAAATCCGACCTGAGACCATAGTAGTATTTAAGGAACAGTATAAACTCAAAAACCGGTTCCGGCTCAAGTCCGAGTTTCTCAATTGATCGTTGCAAGGGCTCATGCTCCAGGAATCTGTTGTCGTCAATATTGGTTTTCTTTATAAATCTGTTTCGCTGATAATAGTAGCGGAGTTGCCATGCCTCAAGCGGGATTCCATATTCGTCCCAGTCAATATTCTGAAGGATGTAAGGCACGAGATAACGAACTCGTCTTGTGACCTCTTCGGCTTCATCGGTAAATGCAATTCCAAGCTGTCGGGTGAATTCATCAAGCACAGACGAATCCAGTTCATCTACAGTTTTAGGCGAGACATTACGACGAATGATATTGTTGAAATAAATTGATGTGGTCTCTTGAATATCAGATTCAAATTCATCTACCATATTGACAAAATCATTTAATTCTTTTCACCTGCGGGTGCTGAAAAGACTTAAAAACGTGAAGTTTGTAGTCCTTTGTTTCTATACGGTCGCACCATGTTTTGAAGTTGACCGAATCTTTTAATTCATTGAAGAAAAAGTAGGTCAGGGAGCCATAAGTCTTGCCATCCTTGGCTTTGTACTCAAAGTTGCGTTCGTTGGACTTACATGCGCTGACCACATACATCCTCGCTCCTGGAGTGTATGCCTTTGGCTTCGGCATAGAAGTCCAATCGGCTGTCTTTTTTACATCTAGTTTCTCGTTTGTACCGCGAGTTGGGGGCAGGTCTGCCTCTTCCGTGCCGGGGGCTCGTTCCATATCATCGCTGTAACAAGCGTCTATTGCGATGAACAATTCTCCATTTGCTCCCAATTTGTTCTTAATGGCAGAAAACAGAGGGTTAAGCTCGTCATCAATCAGATGATTCTCTCCATTATAAAAGCGGCCTTTTACTTTGGATGTGATTGTCTTGCAGGCATCGTAAGGCACAATTGCCTCGTCAAATCCTTTTTTGCCCTCATCTCCATTTATATCCACTACGGGCTGCCCATGTCCGGAGAAGTGAAAATAAACTTTATCGCCCGCTTTACATCTTTTAGCGAGCGATTTCAGTTCTCTTACAATGGCGGCCTTAGTGGCTTCGGAGTTTACCAATGTCTTCACGTCGCCATAACCCTTATCCTTCAGTGCCGGAGCAAGCAACCTTACATCTGCGTCACCATGAATCTCCGACCAGCCGGTATATACAGGATAGCGTCCTATACCCACAAGCAATGCACGGTTATCGGCAAACAAACCGACAACCGACAGACATGTAAGTACAATAACGATGATGAGTCTCATTTGAGTTGCTTGATTATACGGTTATATTCATCTGGCTCACTTGAATTTGCGACCATGGTTTCCAGAACTTTGACAGCATCGCTCTTTCGATGAAGTTTCAGATAGGCCATGGCGAGATTCATGCCGTCGATGTGCCAATCCTGTGAGTCAATCTCGTCGGCTTCAAAGATGGCCGTCATATCTGGTAATTGCATTTCAATCTGCTCGGCTGTCAGTTCATTTAGATCAAGATACTCAGAGCCATCACTACGGTCGCCATCGATTGGCTGATAAGTTAAGCTGTAGACTACATCACATATATGATTCTGCGACGAAGTGTAGAGATTCCAGCCGATTCCGATTGCCACAACGAGCATCGCGGCCATGGATGAAATCCACATCATGCGCTCAAGGAAGATATTAGGGCGGACAATGCGTGGCTTTTCATTCTTCCCTATTATCGACTGAAGCTGTGCTTTTGTCAATGACTTCATTGCATGACCGAACTCGATGTTTTCCTGCTCGGCCTCCTGACAGATGCCTCTCACTGAAATCAGATACACCTTGAAATCAGTAGCGAATTTTTCATCTGAATCAAGTCGGGTTCTAAATTCAGCTACTTCTGCCTTCGATAGCGTTCCGGCTATATATTTGTCAAAGAGTTCAATTCTTTCCATTGCGATTGCGTTTTTTAGGTGTGACATCGAATCCTGCACGACGCAGTGCCTCGGTGACGCGATTGATGAGGTCGGTCATGCACTGGCTCTTCTTAGCCTTGGCGGTCTGGGCATTTTTTAAGCCGGTTTCTTCGGCAATATCCTCCATCGTGGCATCAGTGTAGTAGAACAATCGGATGATTTTGCCACAAGGCTCAGGAGTATGGTCCAACTCATTGCCCAAGCGAGATAATACCTCCGGATTGTTGCACAGGGCTGCTTCCTCTTCGGGCATCTCCTTTATCATATCTTCAACCTTACGAGCCAAACGATTATTGCCGTTTCCCTCGTCTTCATCAGATATAATTACGAAGGGATTGGTAATCCCGCCATGACGTTGCTCTTTGGAGGCCATATTAAGTCCGATGGTAAGGATATAGGCGTTCCAGTCCGTGTCGGGTCGAACTTTGCCCCGCTTTATATTATCCTGCACGGCAATGAATGCCTCTTGATAGAGGTCTTCGGCCGTATCAAGCCGCATGGAGGGGTATTGCCGTGTCAGCTTTCGCACGAACGGCTCCCTCAAGCGGTTGTAGTATTTCCGGACTATATCTTCAAAATTTTCTTCCATTGTCTATTCTATGAGTATAAACGATGACCAGACATCCTTATTTGCCGGGTCATGCGAAAGTAGTTCTTTTCTTGCATTATAAAAAGCGTCGTGGACACTTTTCCCTATCGCCGCCTGACGATAGAACTCGGCCATGAAGTCGGCGGCTCCATTGTCCTTTACCTGACGGAGAGAACAAATGAGGGACGCACTCCCGGCGATGCGGAAAGCGCGTTGCACCCCCCACACTCCGTCAGCCGACAGTTCGCCGAGCCCAGTCTCGCAAGCCGACAAGACAGTAAGATTCAACTTGGGGAACGAAAGTGTCTCCACCTCCTCCGAGGTCAGTATGTTGTCCTCATCCTCTGTGATTGTCTCAGCTTTCCATGATAAGTTACCATTACGCATAACCAGGCCGGATGCCGACGTGCGATTGCCCATCAGCAAGCGTCGTGCGATATTATGGTCAAAGTCGGTGGTGTCATTGAATGCCTTTATCAGTTCATTCTCTCCGCGATAGAAGCCGTGGGTCGATATGTGGAGAGTTGTTATCGGTTGGCCCGACAAACTCTTGACATAGGCTTCGGTCGCTTCGTCATTGAACACCCTATGGTATTCGCTGATACCGTTGAGGCTCTCTGCTATACGATATAGTTCCGTCTCGACTCCGGCGAGATCGTTCCAGTTGCCTCTATAGCCATCATCAAGCCCGCGGGCCTGACCATTAGGTGAATTGTGGTCAGCCACACCGATTGCTTCCACTCTGTTGCCGATACCCTCGCTCTTACGAATGTCCGATAGATGAAACGCCCTGTGCATTTCATATTTCTCACACATAGGCACTCCATCCTCATCTTCGGCAAATTCAATCGGAATAGTGTTCAGAATGCCGTCGGTGGAGAAATATATTCTTTGATTTTGTTTGATATAAGGCCTGAGCTGTGACCAAATAATTTTTCCAATCTGATTTTTGCTCTGGCCATTCGCCTCTCCAAATTCAACAAAAATTATGGGTTGACCATGCTCAATTATAAAGCTTCCGAGACATGACTTTCCGGCATCTTCATATTCCACAAAATCTATCATCTGAACTGTTGGAGATATTTGCTCCAGCAATGTCGCAGTATTGTAACGGTCAAAGCGGAGATTGAATTTCTCCTGATTCAAATAATCATCAATCATATAACGCTCACGGGAGTCTATAGCTTGTTGAAGTGAGTGTGCACGTTCTTTTTCTGCTGAATTTATAGCCCGGGTGAGTTCTGCTTTGAGACCATGAATCTTCGCGATTTCCACCTTCGCGGAATCGTTATCAGTCAATAATCCGAGAATCTCATTATGTGTATGGAAGAGCAATCCTTTTGAAAATAATGTATAGTCCAGAGCCAATTGAGCTAAATCGGGGGCAAACTTTATAGCAGACACAACCTCATCCCTTCTTGACCTGAGTTCCTTATCCAAGTTGCGGCGTTCGTTGTTGCTAATGAACAGCAACTGACGAGTCAACTCACTCTTATAGTCTGAAAAGACTTTGTCTGCTATACTTGTAATTTTTGAGGACCACTGTCTGGCATAAAAGCGTTGACGCATAAGATTGACATGTGAACGCTCTTTCGGGAAATTTTCATATAAGGAATCCAACGCCTTCTCAGCCTCAGTTATGTTACCTTCCAGGACCTTAACCCGGTATTCATAACAGCGAGTGTCGAAATCATTTGGTCGTTGTTTCCGGTATATGTCAAGATTGTATTTTGCGCCATCGAGGTTCCCTGTTTGAAGATGAAAATGCAACCTGTCGGCAATAGCATCAAGATAGGCATCCGAAGATTCACCATGCAACTTTGCATTTCTAAGTTGTAAATCAAGATAATATCCCCTGCGTATATTCTCCCCCTCCGTTTCATCAAGTTGTGCCAGATATTTCAGGACTCTCAATAGCTGAGGGTCTCCTGGCGCATAATCAAGCATACGAAAATATGCAGATTCAAGATATTTTCGGGCTGTTTTATAGTCGCGGATATCCATCAAGTAATATCCTTTCTGCACAAGCAGTTCATTAAGGAGTCTTGGCTCATTACCAATCAGCAAATTAAAGACATTCTCGGCACGCTCAAGGGCTGATATAATCTTGAAGCTGTTTCCCTCGCTGGGATACACTTGAGAATTAAGAATATGCCTTACCACTTCGGTATACGTAACCCAATCAATGTATTTTTCGGCCTTGCGAAAATAGTCGGCTGATTTTACTGGGTCGCTGAATGTATATAATACACCCAATGATTCGTAATAATTAAAAAGAGCTTCAATGTTGAGCTCACTCAAGGTCAGATATTTCTCCAATGCGAGAAGCGTCGTTTCAGCCAATTCAACAAATCCGGTCTGGCGTAATATATTGGCACTATTCACCCCTGCTGCGAAGAAATCATCGAATGAGGGCGCATTGGCTTCAGCTTTCTTGAAGTACGAATGGCCTGTATCGTGATTCCCTTCAATCCAATACAGTTCACCCAAAATATTGCTAACGAAAAAGATCAGACGGTGGTTCTTACCCATCCGTTTTTCAGCTTCATGAGCAAGATGTTTTGCTTCGTTATGATTGCCCGAACGCTGATATTTCTGAGCAAGGGATATGAGATACTCACAAGCCGTGGAGTCCGATACTTCGGGCGAATGTAACGCCGCCTCTTTTGCAGGCAGTAATAGGCTTATAGATTTTTCGTAGTTTTTGTTTTTTCGCTGTAAGCTTTCAGCACACTGATTGCTCCAGAAGACAAACTCTTCGGAATTTTGACCGAAGTCACGTCCTATTTCCCTTGCTGTCTGAGTATAGGCAGAATCTGCCTCCATATATTTATAAACCTTGTCATAGACATTTGCTAAAATAAATCTTACCGGAACGAGACCGGCATCGACAGTAGTCAGATACAGCGCGTCATTTACGCCGGATTTCTCTATGGCTATGACACCCTTTTCTATTAATCCTATTGCCGATATGTAAGCATCGTAGTGTTTAGAGTCTGCCAGCGCATTGCCTTCAATTTGATTTAATAGTCCATTCCCAACCACAATTGGTATTGCGGCCAATTCCGTTTCTGACTTTGAACTTGCCCATCTGTTCATCTCCTCCTCAGTATTGCTGCTTTCAAGTATGCGAAAATACTCGATCAGGAGTGATTCTGCGTCAACTGGTTGTGGTTTAACCCGTCCGAAAGCAGTAAAGGCCACCATCAAAATGGCGGCCAAAACGGATGCTGAAGGAAGTAACAATCTCATTTGAAAAGATAGTCAGGTTGTTTCGTTACAATAGTTTGTTGAGATTGGAACGGTTGAGATGAATAATTGTAGTATACTTGCTTATAACCAAGGCTTTCCCTCAACTCTGTCACGGCATTATCTAATTCCCAAAACGAGACATGGTCTTCATTGTTTATAATTTTCTCCAGACGTTCAGATTTATCACACGCTGTTTTAAGGATGCTGAGATATTCTTCGTTTTCCTCCTCAACTTCATCCAAACGTTTTTTTAGTCTATCCATTTCTTGTTCAAGAGCCCGGATTGTCTGGCCAGATTGTTCCAACTCATTTTTTAATTGAGAAATTTCCCGATTGGCACTATCAAGCCGACTCTTTTCTACAAGTCCTATTTCATCGCAACTAACAAGTACAGTTGCGGTCACAATCATGAAGAGTATAAATTGAACCGTTTTCATCCTATTCCAGCCATTTGGAAAGTTCCACTCTTTCGGGGTCAGCCTGCTCGGCCATTTTCATGTATTTGTCGGCCTTGACATTATCGTTTTGTTCGCGATACATGCGGCTGAGCATGATAAGTGCGCCTACGCCCTGAGGTGATTTGGCGAGCTTGTCTGCATTTGGCTCGACAAACGGAATTATGCCCTCCTCATTATCAATGAAACAAGTCCTAAGACTCATCAGATAGCCATACTGAGGCCACAACTCCTGCTGCTCGGTTGCCGGAATCAGCTCATCCAACAGATTTTTTACCTTTGTTTCGTATTCCGGATTGCGAGTCTCCAGATATGTCCATAATAAGGATGTCTGAGGATATAAGTCGGCGGCATCAATAGACTTCATCTTTGCCGAAAAGTATTCCATAGGCTCCACGGCACTGTTCCCGGTTCCGTTCAATCTATTCCATCGAGAAAGCTCGTCAATGGCATATTCATAGATAGCGGTGTTATCTCCATCTTTGCCGACAGCGTTATTCATTGCCGTGATATTTTCAATTGGCACAATGCTGTAAGGATTAATGTGATATGCCTCTTTAAAATAGGCTATGGCATGTGGCATATTGTTTTCCTGCCGTGCCTTGACACCAAGATTCATCATCTCTTTATAGCCTATGGAATCAATCTCCACCGCATCAAATCCTTCATACTGAATATTATGGCTATCATCTTGTAGTTTATAGTTCACAGGCAGTACATACCAGACATTTACCTTCTCGCCATTCAAGACACCTGGAGTGAAACCCTTCATGAGACTGACTACGCGCACTGCTTCGGCATCCAAGGCCGGGTCTACCGATTGGAGAACCTCGACATTGGTCACGTTGCCCTCTTTCGTTACGACAAATTTAACCAGTACCTTGCCCTGAATGTTGTTCTGCATCGCGCTTTCAGGATATACGAGATTCTGCCCCAAGAACGACATAAGGCCACTTATGCCGCCGGGGTACTCTGGTTCGCAGTCAAGAGACTGCAATTCATAAACAGAGGTCTCCTTCCCATTGACGTTGACAGAGTCTGGGGTCTTATCCTCGACAATCATAATCTCCGTAACCTTTTGCTCTGATTGAGCAGATGCGGAGAATGCTGCAATACTTGCCATGAACACAAGTATTGCAGCGAGAGTGAAATGTCCTGGTTTTAGTTTCATAATTGTTTTTTGTAAAAAATGGTGTGAGATATCGAATTACCCTACATTCAGGCCTTGGCTTGCCTACGAGATGGATAAAACAACAGCCCCACACCATGAAGCGTATAGAATCGCCAATCAGGTTGACGGCTATATGCAACAGATGCAGGTGCTATCGTTCGATTATCTTCATCTCGTTTCAGACGGCCAAGTTTGAATGTAGAAGACAGTCGGCGAATAACACCTTCATATGTTTGCTCCTGAATCCATTGTCCGGCAGTAGCCTCACCGCCGTGAGATTTGCTATCCGAACAGTATAGTCGAATCCAAGTATGCAAATTTACAAATAATCTGCCAAACATACGGGCTGTTGTTGATGTTTTATCATGCTGAGCCACTGATTTTCATCGAATCAGCCCAACAAGTGGTTGTCAAAGCAGCTTTGCCTCTATATCATTATACCAAACTTTCCGAAAGGTAAATAAAAAGTTTTATTTGCTTTGAAAATCAAAGCACGCCATTTACAGTAGATGTATGAAATAATGACGCACAAACCTTCTTTTTGTAGTTTGTGCGTCATATTAAAATTATAGATTGCGATCTGCTTAATACTGACAATACTATGGTATCGCGTTGTATAGTTCTTGAAGATGCTTGTCGAAGTCGGGGTCTCGGTTGAGCTTGTAGGCCATACGTATGTCTTCATTAGCTTGACGGAAGTCTCGGAGATATATGGCGCAACAGGCGCGTTTGTAATAGGTATAGGGATCCTCTGTAAGACCTCCCTTCTCCAGAGCTTTGGTCAGGTCGGCGCGGGCTGCTTCAACATCTTCAAGCCCCATGTTGACCTCGGCTCGGTTCAGATAGTTTTCTCCAGACTCGTTGATACCGATACTCTTTGTGAGGTCGGCTTTGGCCTTTTTCAAATCGCCCTTGTCGGCATAGAACTTCGCTCGGTTGTTGTATGAGGTTTCGCTTGAAGGATGATTCTCAATGGCTTCATTGAAGTAAGTCAGTGCATCCTTCAGATTGCCTTGAACATAAGATAGTATGCCCATCGCATTGAGAACATCCTCATCATCGGGTGTTTCTTCAAGTATCTGGCTAAATAACTCCTGAGCATAATCAAGTTCACCTTCTCTCATCATGGCGTACGCATAGTTTTTCTGATATGTCTCCATGTCATAGTGGAGTGCAGCACGAGCATCAGCAATATTCACCCCTTCAAATTTCCAACCTACAGTGTTTCCTTGAGGTTTGATTTCGAGATCGGTCAAATCGGCATTGTTGCGTATGGCCGGGAAGACCATCCGGAATTGGGTTGTGGAAGCAAGGGGAACAATCAAGGTCTCTTCCTCATGGTCGGCGGTCGAGAAGGAGGTCATGGCATAGTTCTTGTCATTTGCCACATCTGTCAAGGCGTATGATTTTGTCTTGTCCTCTGTCTGGAACGATACCTGTGCAGGATTGCGCGTCATATCAAGGTTCGAGTACGACAAATAAGCAATGGTCGCATCCGGTTTGAACTCTATGGCGTTCAGACGAACATGAGGAGCGTTGGAAGCCGGAACATTGACAATCACGAAATCTGCTTTCTTGTTGAACTTCGGATTCTTCTTACTGAACTCATTATCTTTAATCAGAGCCAATATTTCGTCAGACATCTTTACTCCAAAGTTGAGATTCTGACCGCCACGATGGAGGAATGTGGCAACGGCTATGACATCTCCGTTCACATCTACTATGGCACTTCCGCTACTGCCCGGAGATATTGGGGCAGTTATCTGCACAATTTCTCCATGTGAATCGCTTCGCAACGCCGAAATGATACCATCGGAAACGGTCTGCTCCAGACCGACAGGAGAGCTGACGTTATAGACTTTATCTCCTTGTTTTAACTCCGAGTTGGCAAAACTGAGGTATGCGAATTTTTTCTTATCCGGATTCTTGATGTTGAACTTTACAATATCCTTCTTTTTGTTAGAAATAAGCACTGAATCCACTTCAAATTCCAACCCTTCCGAAGTTTTGAGGATAACCTTGGTGGCTCCGTCAAGGACATGATAGTTTGTAAGACAGGTTCCTTTATCGTCGATAAAGAAACCGGATCCCTCTCCAGATGGTGAGCCGTATTCATCGAAGGTATAAATGGTTACTGTAGCCTCCTTAGTATCTTCAATAATGTTTTGAAGCGAGTTGAAGCACCCGGTGCATACAAGTATCAGCCCAACTAATATGGGGATGATATTAGCATAGTGTTTCATCGTTACTTTGTTAGTTTGGGTTTATGTATCTTTATGACTTTTTTCTTGAAGGATGCCTTCGATGTAGTGGTAGTTTTATTTACAGCCTCAGTTCCCAGTTCAAAAAGCCTGTTTAAGTCGTAGTTGCGAACTTCTCCGAGAGCTTTCACGTTTTGCCCGACAGAAAGCATACCAGAACCGGTTGCATTAAATTGCAAGACAAATGGCAGGTCATAACCCAACTGCTTGCTGGAACACGTCCCTTTGAAAAGAACTCCTTCTTGCTTTACCGGGTCAATCCATTCATATGTAAGTCCGGAAACTTTGAACATGATAGGGTGCATGGAGTCTTCAGTGACAAATCCATGTTCATCAGATTTGCCTTTTTCGCACCTGAATATCAACGTATTTTCTATTTCCAAAAGTTTCACATTCTCATAAAACCCCTCCGATTTCTTCTCCGGTGAAAGAAGCGGTTTGTTACCATCTTCAAGTTTGGAGTATTTTACATTGGCAAACATCAAAGGGATGACAGATTGGACTTGGGCAGCCATACTCATAGTGAGAATAATGAACGCAACAAAGGTTTTCATTCGTTACTTTCTCAATGGTGGTTTCTTTGAGGTATTTAATGCTCTCTTGGGACGGCTGTTGGACTTAGTCGGAACAGAGGTTTCTCTTATCACACTCTGATTGGAATAGAAATCTTCCAACTGCATTTCTTTAAGCCATGTCTTGCCGTCCTCTCCGGCTTTGCGCATATCAGTTACGCAATCTATATCTTCGAGCTGCGCCTTGCAGTAGCCACGGAGATAATATGCGCCTTCCCGCTCTGAAGCTGTTGAAGACGGGAGGTTGATAGCCTTAGTGAGTTCTTCGATTGCAGTACGGAGGTTATTCTGAGCCATCTGGCAATAGCCTTTCATGTAATATGTATTGAAGTCTCTGTAACCGATTTTGTCCATTACCTCTGTAAGAAGTTTTGAAGCACCATAATAGTTTTCCTGTTGTATCATGGCCACGGCTTCTTCAATCATAGGTTTGGCGGTGCCGTAATTGGTAGTCTTCTGCATAGAGAAGTTGGAAGTTTCCAACTTAGCATTACATCCAGCATCAAGGCCGAGGTATGTTATCGCCGCAGCGTCTGGAAATGTTTTCAGGAGTTCACTGCCGGAGTATAGCTTTAGAGTTTTATCTTTATCAAAAACAAGTTTCAAGTTCTCAGTGCCGGATGCCCCATAAACTCTATGCCAATTATTAGAGGGTGTTTAATAATGAATGTTAATATTCGGGAGCCGATTTAGCAGCAT
>ERZ777305.1950-NODE-1950-length-20232-cov-3.705804_pt1 | contig 20232 bp, 23 predicted proteins | sample MGYA00374965_ERZ777305 | MGnify/ENA primary metagenome ERZ777305 (study PRJEB29328, sample SAMD00013331) | mouse gut metagenome | study: EMG produced TPA metagenomics assembly of the Metagenome analysis of fecal microbiota from mouse which was promoted... | reverse complement strand
CGCCTTCGAAGTTTCCATAAATTATTATTTGCCGGTGGGAGCTCTCACGCTCCTTCATACCGGTTAAAATCCTTCCTTCGATGCATACTCATCTCTATTTTATGCATCCTTCAATGCCTTTTTCCTATATATTATCTCCGGCTCACTGCCTTCCTCCACAACCTCTTTGCTGATAATACATCTTTCAATATTTTCATCGGATGGAATTTCGTACATAATATCTGTCATACAGCTTTCCATAATGGCTCTAAGTCCTCTGGCTCCTGTTTTTCTCTCCACCGCCTTATCTGCTATGGCTTCATAAGCATCCTCTTTAAATTCCAGCTCTACGTCATCTAACTCAAATAATTTCTTATATTGCTTTGCTATAGCATTTTTAGGCTCCTTAAGTATTCTTACCAGGTCTTCTCTCTTAAGTAAATCTAACGTAACCACAGCCGGAACTCTTCCTATGAACTCTGGTATAAGTCCGAATTTCATAAGGTCCTGAGGCATAACCTGACGCAGCAGCGCATCCTTATCTGCATCCTCGCCGCTACCTATATTGGCATTAAAGCCAATAGCTTTCTTGTCAATACGTGACTCTATAATCTTGTCAATACCGTCAAAAGCTCCTCCGCATATAAACAAAATATTTGTTGTGTCTATAGGAATAAGCTCCTGGTGAGGATGCTTTCTTCCTCCCTGAGGCGGAACTGAGGCAACCGTACCCTCCAGTATTTTAAGAAGCGCCTGCTGTACTCCTTCACCTGATACATCCCTGGTAATTGATACATTTTCTGATTTCTTTGTAATCTTATCTATCTCATCAATATAAATTATACCATACTGAGCCTTATCCACGTCATAGTCTGCTGCCTGTATAAGCTTTAAAAGTATATTTTCTACATCCTCTCCTACATAGCCAGCCTCTGTCAACGCCGTAGCGTCGGCTATGGCAAAAGGCACATTTAACAGCTTCGCAAGGGTCTGGGCTATATATGTCTTTCCTGAGCCTGTAGGTCCAAGCATTAATATATTGCTTTTCTGTATTTCAACATCTATATCCTTACAAGTCATTACTCTCTTATAGTGATTATATACCGCCACAGACAAAAGCTTCTTCGCTTCATTTTGTCCGATTACGTACTCGTCAAGAAATTCCTTGATTTCTTTTGGCTTAAGCAGATTTATATCTGCTAGCGCTCCCTCGCCGTGAGCATATTCATCCTCAAGCTCCTCCTCAAGAATATCTGCGCATATGTCTATACATTCATCACATATATATACTCCGTTGGGGCCTGCAATAAGCTTTCTTCTTACCTGATTTCCAAGCTTTCCACAGAAGGAACAGCGAAGCTGCTTTGTATCCATTTCCTTATCCTTTCCTGCCATAAATGCCCTTTCACCTCATTTCCCTTAATTTTAATATATTTAGCCGGTTTTTCAAGTATCAGCCCTACTCGGCGCTTTTCTCTCTCTTTTCGATAACCATATCCACAAGACCATACTCCTTAGCCTCTTCTGCCGTCATATAATTATCTCTCTCTGTATCTGCCTGTATAACCTCAAGAGGCTTGCCTGTATTTTTTGCCAATATTTCATTAAGCTTCTTCTTTGTCTTCAATATCTGCTCACAGGCTATCTGAATTTCCGTCGCCTGTCCCTTAGCTCCGCCTAAAGGCTGATGAATCATAACCTCTGCGTTTGGAAGGGCCATTCTCTTACCCTTAGCTCCGCTTGACAATAAAAATGCCCCCATGCTTGCTGCCATACCTATACATATGGTAGATACGTCGCACTTAATGTAATTCATGGTGTCATAAATAGCCATACCTGCCGTCACAGAGCCTCCCGGACTGTTTATATAAAGATGAATGTCCTTGTTCGGGTCTTCTGATTCAAGGAACAATAGCTGCGCTACTACTACGCTGGCTGAGGCTTCGTTTACCTCCTCCCCAAGAAAAATAATTCTATCCTTTAAAAGTCTTGAATAGATATCATAGGACCTTTCTCCCCTGCTTGTCTGTTCAATGACATAAGGTACTAAACTCATGTTTTACCGCCTTTCCAACAATTTAAAGTCCTTACCTTTTAAATGTTTAAATTTTTACTTAAAAATTCTGTTTAATTAACAAACGTTTTTCCGTTATTAATAATTAAGCGCTTACATTTTCAACTATAAAATCTACAGCCTTCTGTACTCCTATATCCTGCTTCATATTTTCCTTATCTGAATCGGTTATCATTTCCTTAAGCTTATCGGATTCCATATTGTACATAGCTGCCATTCTGTCTATCTCTGCATTTATATCATCTTCTGTAATTTCAAAGTTTTCTGCCTTAGCTACTGCCTCAAGCACAAGTCTTGACTGTATTCTCTTTAATGCCTGCGGTCTCATCTCACCAAGCATCTTCTCTGACGTAAGACCTGTAAACTGGAAATACTGCTCAACTGAGATTCCCTGCGACTGGATTCTTCTTGCAAAATCCTCTGCCATCTGACGAACCTGAAGGTCTATCATAGGCTCAGGTATCTCCATCTTTGAATCTTCAATTAATGCTTCGATTGCCTTATTTTCTACCTCATTCTTAGCATCTGCTTCCTTCTTTTCCAAAAGTTTCTTTCTTATATCTTCCTTATATTCATCAAGTGTATCAAACTCTGACACATCCTGTGCAAAATCATCATCAACCTCCGGAAGCTCCACTGCCTTTATTTCCTTTACAGTAACCTTAAACATGGCAGCCTTGCCCTTAAGATTTTCAGCCTGATAATCCTCAGGGAAGGTAACGTTAACCTCTGTCTCCTCGCCTATATTCTTTCCTATAAGCTGCTCCTCAAAGGTGTCTATAAATGAGTGGGAGCCTATGGTAAGAGGATAATCCGTACCTTTTCCTCCCTCGAAGGCTTCCCCGTCAACAAAGCCCTCAAAGTCAATGGTAGTTATATCTCCGTCCTTCACTGCCCTGTCCTCTACAGGTATTGTTCTTGAGTTCTGCTTTCTTACGCTCTCAAGCTCTCCGTTTATATCATCCTCTGTAACCTCAACAGAAGGCTTCTCCACCTTGATTCCCTTGTAGCTTCCAAGCTCTACCTCAGGCTTAGTAGCTACCTCCGCAGTGAAGATAAAAGGCTTTCCCTTTTCTATCTGCACTACATCTATCTTTGGCTGTGATACTATATCAAGCTCACATTCGGAAGCTTTCTCTGCATATGCCTCCGGAATAATCTCGTTTGCCGCATCCTCAAAGAAGATTTCTGCCCCATACATTTTCTCAAGCATCTGACGAGGCACCTTTCCCTTTCTAAAGCCCGGAACGCTCATCTTTCCTTTATTTTTCTGATAAGCCTTTTCTACTGCCTTTTCAAAATCCTGAGCGGAAACCTCAATAGTAAGCTTCGCCATATTCTTTTCTAATCTTTCAATCTGTAAACTCATTTTATAATTTCCTCCTTAAAAATGCACAAATGCAATGGCATTGTATGCACATCATAAAATGCATAGCAATAATGCCATGGCATTAGTATATTCTACCATAGGGTTGGGGAATTGTCTAGTGTTCATTTTGTTGGATTTACTGTTTTAATTTATATTTTTATAACGCTTATTTTCATTGATATTATTTCTATTTTTTATTATAATAATCTCATAATAAAAAACATAAAACAAACTAAATAACAAAGGCAGGTATAAAGAATAGTTATGATTAATTATGAAACAGTCCGTAAAATAATTATTGATGCAGGAGAAATTATACAAAACGTTCCTGCAGAAAATAGTATTTATACCAAGGGTATTGCTGACTTTGTCACAAAAACCGATATTGAAGTTCAGAAATTTATAATGAAAAAACTTCAAAAAATATTTCCTAATATAGGCTTTTTAGGCGAGGAAGAACAAATAAATATTAAAACCGGCAGCAGCCAATGGATACTGGACCCGATTGACGGTACTACAAACTATATATATAAATATCAGCATTCGGCTATTTCTTTGGCACTACGCAATAATAATGAAATATTATATGGAATTGTGTATAATCCTTTCACGAAAGAATGTTTTACTGCGATAAAAGAAAATGGGGCATATTTAAATAATCAACCTATAAAAGTTAATAACACATACAAAATGGCAGATGCCTTAATTGCTACTGGAACATCACCATACCATAAAGATATGGCATCAAATTTATTTATAAAAATACAGGAAGTATTTATCAAATCTTTAGATATAAGACGTACAGGCTCTGCTGCATTGGATTTGGCTTATGTGGCATGCGGAAGACATGATGCTTATTTTGAATACAAATTAAAGCCATGGGATTATGCTGCCGGATGTTTATTAGTAAAAGAAGCCGGTGGTTTAGCAGAGAATATCACTGAGGAAAACATTTCTTATGAAAATCCATCTGATATTATAGCCGGCTGTAGCAGTGAGCTTTTAAAACAGCTTCATACTATATTGACAAATCATATCTAACCAATATAACACATCATAAGAATAATACTGCCAATAATCAAATATATCAATTAAGATGAATACTAGAGGCAATCAAACTGCCTCCGGCCTTATCAATTATCATATGAAACCTATGTTAAAATAATTTTACAGACGTTTTTTCATAGTCTTTAAATATTTTTTTCAGCCATTATATTTAATTCTTCCAAAGTTAAATCTTTTAAACACAATAATTTATCTGAACCATGCCAGTCGTTATTTTCACAATCCCCAAATTTAACAGTATGTACAATTGCATCCTTACACATATGCACGTTATGAATTACATTTGGAGATGTTATGGTATAATCACCTTCACGCATTTTTTTTACAAAAATCTGATTATCTTTTAATTCACAAAAGTAAATAGTTCCTCTCTGAACTATATACATTTCTTTACAATTCATATGAAAATGCGCATTTTCCCAACAACTCTTATAAGCCTCTGTTCTTATATATGAACTATTATCGGCTCCAATCAATCTATAACGGATTTCACCGTTTTCCATATCAGTATGTCTGGTTGATATTCCATTCTCGGCAGCCTGTTTTTCGGAAATATCTTTCATATATATATCCTCCCATACTTATTTTGTTTTTTATACATATAAATATATCATAATTTTATTTTTTATCATAGTACTTTCTACCTATAAAATTAATAATTCTTTCTAAGACAACTACACAGAATATATATCCAAACTCTCTTAATATATCCGGTAGACATATATCAGTATCCATAAATATTGGATTAAAGATAATCAAACGCAATGTATTAAGTGCAAATAAAATAAGAATTAAGCTTGCCAGCTTCCCTAACCTCTTTGCCTGATATATTAACCATCCAAAGTTTTTTCTAGATGGTATAGCCCTGTAAAATGCCTCGTCAAATATTTGATTTATTTGTAATGCCAAAGAAGATTTTGGGTCAACCTCATATGTGTTTCCATATATAGCTCTTTCATAACCCGGTCTCCAGTATTTAAAATGGCAAAAAGTAATATCATCATTTTCCAGCAGAATCGTTGTCCTAAGTGAAATATCAACTATATTGTCTCTTACAATTCGAATTTTAAACTGTTTTCTATTTTTGGATGCCAATTCATATAATTTCAGCATTCCATCCTTTAATACATTATTTAAATGTTCATCATCTGCTCCTTCCTTTCCAATTTCTCCTGAATATTTTCCAACACATATAATCTCCACAAAAAGATTAGGATATTCCTCTAAAAGTTCAACTAGCTGTTGTCCTTTTCCCTGCAAAAAACTCATAAATGATTTTGCATGAAAAACAGATAATTTTAAAGTTATACATGTATTATTAGAAACAAATTTTTTAATATATTCATAAACCTTTTCAAATGAATTATCCTCTTCATGTAACTGCTTTATTTCAATTCGTTTATATTCTTCAAATTTTCCATAATAAATAATATTTTTTAACTTATCATATTTCAAAATATTTTTATCTATAAGAAATTTTAAATAATTTTTATAGTAATTTACATCAGTCTGGCCCATCCATGGCGCTGTTGCCAAACAACACGAAAAAGATGTAATATCATCATCTCTATTATTATAATTTTTTATAGACTTATATTTAATAAAATATGCAACTATATCAAGAATATCTTCTTTATATAATCGTTCAGTCCTGTCTATATTTACTAAAATCTTTTTTGCAGTTTCATAATCTTCTAATGAAGGTTTTGCAGTTTCATAATTTTTCTTTTTCATTGTTTTACTCCTTTCAAATAACCTAATTAATAAAATAATAATTAATTTTTTACTATGTGTTACATTACTATATAATAATAATTTTTCTTTCACATTTATTTAAAAAATTCAAAAAGATTTAAACACCTAACTTTTATAAAAAAATAAATCATTTAAAAATTAACATAAAATAAATATTTCTTACTTGCTTTTATTAAATCTAGTATTGTTAATATTACATAACTACGTCAATAAATTAATATATTTTAATTTATATTTTGCATACACTTATTTTCTATAATTTATTAAATGTAATGAACACAATTAATATACATAAATATATTTTCGTATTTCAAAAGATAAAATATTTATTGCTTAATATATCGTTAAAATTTCTCCATCAAGCACCTCCTCTGTATAAAAACTATTTTAACACTTTTTAAAATATTCTTCTCTCTCATCTTACGTTTTTTAGTATACATCTCCATGTCTTCCATGCATTAATGAGATTCTATAACCATTTTTCCAAAAAAAATATGATTTTTAATCATTTCATTAATACTTTTTTCATCTCTAGATGCTGCAATTGCTACGTTCATCTGTGTTAATATTGATATTTTTTCTTTTATTTCACCAGTATATCTTATATTATCATATCCTTCACTTTACAACAATATTTTTTTCCAAAAATTCACAATTTCCGTACTATTATGATGTTTTTCGACAAAATACAGCCTGTTCTTTTCTCTATAATACTCTGACAATATTTTAAATGTCCCAATCAAAACATCATAATACCCGCAAAATTCTATAGTGCCTATCCATATAAATCTTACCTTTAGCAAATTGTCTCTTTTTATTTTATAACAAAAAGCATGAATATTTGCAGCCACTTTCATAAACAAATATATCTTTTATAACATTTTGAACTTATTCACTTTCATATTCGTTTACAACCTCTTCACCCTCTCCACCATCTCATCCGTAACAACCGCTTCTTCATCATATCTGGCAAAATTATACTTATCTATAAGCTCCATGCTTTCGTTCTTCATATATTTTTCCGATACAAGCATAGCTCCCGCCTCATTGGGAGTCATGCTTTCTTCTATCCTTATCCCCCTTCTCACAGCTCCCGCTATCTTCTTTTCGTAATGGTATCTTACCTTCTCCACATTATCCATATACTTATATTTCTTCTTTTTTCTCCTGACTGCCTTTCCCTTGCCTGCTGCCGCCTTTTCCTTTACATCAACATATCCCTTTGCCAGACGCGCGCCCTTGTATATCCCGTTTGTTCCGAAGGAAAACTTATCCATAAGCCTCCTTACTATATTTTTTATAAATTTCGTAATTGCCCGCGCTGCTCTCCCTGCCTTATTTGCTATTTTTGTAATTTTATTTCCTAGTTTCTTTAAATTTTCTTGTATTTTTCTTGTAATGAAAAGCATAATTCCTTCTAATTTATGAAGTATCATTCTCACGACATAGTCCGGCACAAAAAATAAGTATATACCTACAGGTATACACACAAAAGCAAAAATCATACACAAACGGCAGACAAAATAATTTGTATAAAGGGTAAGAAGCGTAAACCCTATCCCTGCAAAAAAAACACAAAGTCCTGCCCTTCTCCGCCTGTTAAAAAAAACTTTTAGCCTGCCAATTAACTTATTTTTATGCTTCATACGCCGTCACCTCCTTTAAGTCTATGACAGCCGCCTCATTTCCTTCCCTCATAAGCATTTCTACACGCTTTTCTATACTTTCATCTACATATGTTGAAAATATAATTACCTCTGTATTTCTTAAATTCCCGTCTGCCGCCTCATCTATTATTCTTCCGATAGAATTGCCGTAAATGGTTCTTGCCATAGATAAAGCTTCCAGTATCTCTATATATTTTCCATAGCCTGTTCCCATATATACCTTTACGCTCTTGGCGCCACTATCAGTTTTACAGTTTGCTATAAGTCCAATCTGCCAGCCCTTTCTTATTGCCTCTCCTGCAAGATATGCAGCAAATTGCATAGATTTTTCCTGTATTTCAGCAAATTTCTCCTCAGGTATACCTGTGTTTCCTGCCTGAAAATTAAGACACAAAAGAATTTTTCTTCCCAAAACAAAATCTGCGTCATTAACCATTAATCTTCCCATTCTGGCAGTTGACTTATGGTTTATTATATTTATAGAATCACCATAAGTATATTCCCTGACCTTTGCAAATGAAAACACATCCCTTATAATTGGTCTGTTTGACAATGCGCTTACCTGAATACACTGATTTATCCTTTGAATATCATCTATATGAAGCTCCTTTGGATACACTCTTATCTCTGCCTCGCTGTCAAGATACGCTTCTATCCCCATAAAGGAAATCTTTGCAGACTCAAGCCTGTAGTGTCCGCGTTTTTTTAAAATAACCCTGTGATGTCTCTTAATTCTTGTGTAGGGCATAACAAAAAAGCGGCTGATAAATTCCTGATTTATCTCATTGCCGCCGTTTGCTCCCGGCATATATAATTTTGTGGTAATGTGGGTTTCCACATATACTCTTAGCAAAGGGAAAAAGCCATGATTTGTAAGCTCCTCAATAAGTTGTATCTCCTGTCCCTCAAAGGCGCCCTTATCTGTAAAATATCTTTTATATTCAAGATTTTTAAGGGCATATCTTCTCAATATTCTGTATAAAAATAACAATAAAAAAATACACAGGACTATTGCCGTAACTATTCCTATAGTCACTAATACTACCCGGATAAAAACATCAAATTCCTTTACATTGCTTCTGCCATCGCTGACTAATCCCATATAACTACAACTCCTCCGTAGGTACCGGCACGCTGTCTATTATCTGCTCCATTACCTCAAGCTCAGCATTCTCCTTTATTCTTTCACTGTTTTTAAGGATAATTCTGTGTACGCATACATAAGGAGCCGCCCTCTTAATATCGTCAGGCAGAACATACTCACGTCCTGCTATTGCTGCCAGACCTCTTGCCGCCGATATTAACGCCAGAGCGCCTCTCTGGCTTATACCAAGAATAATTCTGCTGTCCTCTCTTGTTTTTTCAACTATATTTACCACATATTCCACAAGCTCGTCTGCTATTCGTATATTTTTTACTATTTCCATAGCATCCGAAATATCTGATTTTACTGCCACAGGCTCTAATTCCATAAGCACATCCTTAGTCATATGTGTTTTCATTATATCAATCATAGCCTGATGGTCAGGGTATTTCATAGAAAGCTTTACGGCAAATCTGTCTATCTGCGCCTCGGGAAGAGGAAATACACCTTGCGTATCTATTGGATTTTCTGTTGCAATTACTAAAAATGGTGATTTTAACTGATATGTGACGCCGTCTACGGTTACCTGACGCTCCTCCATAGCCTCCAGCAAGCCTGCCTGCGTTTTCGGAGTTGCCCTGTTTATCTCATCAGCTATGAGAATATTGGAAAATACAGGCCCCCTTACAAATTGAAACTCAGAGGTCTTCATATTAAAAAAATTTATGCCTGTAATGTCCGCAGGAAGCAAATCCGGCGTCATCTGTATTCTCTTAAACTCTCCGTCAATAGATTTTGCCAGTGCCTTTGCTAACATGGTCTTTCCGCTGCCCGGCACATCCTCAAGCAAAATATGCCCTCCTGATATCATGGCTGCCAAAACCATTTCTATGGTATCATCCCTGCCTATAATAACCTTTTTTATATTATCACCTATGCAGGCTGCCATTTCCCTTACATCACTTACGCTGTTTATCACCATAATAGCCCTTATGCCCTCCATAATCATTATATCTGTTTTTCTTCAAGCAGCTGCTGACATCCCTTTAAATAAAATAACTGCTATTAATTTATTTTTTCCTCATATGTCTCCAAAACCTGCTGCGCGCCTGTATTGTATGTAACCACAAGCTTATATACGTTATAGTTCACACCGTTTTTTTCTGCAGTTGATAATTCTGTGTGTGTAGATACTATATATTTTGACGAGGTACATTTTATCTTTACTACGGAGCCGCTTAAAAGCTCTATATTCATATAACCCAGCGAATATGTTTTTGTGTCATGTTGTCCGCTGCTTGTGACTATCTGCCTTCTGGCTGTGGTTGTCTGTTCCGTATTGCCTCCGGTAGGATTAGGCGTATTGCCTGAAGCAGGCTTTGATACATCAGGCGACTGTACTGTCGTGCTATTCTGCCCTCCATTGCTGTTATTTGCGTTTCCGTTTCCTCCGCCATTATTGCCGTTGCTTCCTCCGCCATTATTTTCTCCGTTATTGCCCTCATTTTGACTGCCTGAGCCGCTATTTCCTGCATTGTTATTTCCTGCGCTGCCATTTCCATTATTATTTCCATTATTGTTATTTCCTACACTGCCACCGCCGTTATTACTGCCGTTTCCATTATTTACCTGACCTGACGCAGCGCTGTCTCCTGACGGCTCATTGGCAGTCTCAGTATTTTCTATAACGCTTACTATAACCTTTATTTCCTTTGTCTTGTCGCCGTATATAAACCTGTATACTGCCTCGTAGCTTCCCACCGTATGAATATCCACTGCCGACGCGTCAACCCACATCTGGAAATCCTCATACTTTTCTGTGTTTGAAACCTCTATGCCTGTGGAATAATCAATCTCCTTACCTACATATGTAACAATATTTTTTATTGATATTTCCGGCTCATCCTGGGAAAAATCTGCTATTCCTGCCGCTATTCCCTTTTCAACGCCAAAGAATGCATCCGTTTTAGGACTCTGTACTGTATCCTCCTTGCCGCAACCTGCAAGCATAAGCATAAACACAGATACACATATCAATACTTTTTTCCTCATATATATTTTCCTCTCTGAATTATAATAGTAAACCCGTCCATGGAGCTGTCGCAATAACAAAAACATATATAAAATATTGTATAATACAACTGCGTATTAATACCATATCTTGTATGATTAAAGCTTATTGTGACAGTCCCACTGCTAAATGAGAACGCCGCCATTCCCTTTTCAGGAAGCTCTAAAGCTTTTTAACTCCTTCTATCTATATTGTATGGCTGACGCCAGTTCCTCTGATTTATTTTTACCTGCAAGCTCCTCCACAAGGGCAAGGCCTAAATCTATTGCCGTTCCCATTCCCCTGCCTGTTATAATATGGCCGTCCTTCACTGCCCTGGCCTCCATTTTGACCTCCGCTCCCGTAAGATAATTCTCAAAGCCCGGATAGCATACGGCCTTTCTGCCTTTTAATATACCCAGCCTTCCGTAAATCTTCGGCGCGGCGCATATGGCAGCCAAAAGCTTTTTCTCCCTGTCAAAATCAAGTATAGCCTGACACAGCTTCTCACAGCCGTCAAGATTATTTGTTCCCGGCATGCCTCCCGGTAAAAAAATACCGTTATATTTCCCTAAATCAATATCCTCTAAAAGCATATCTGCCTCTATGGATATATTGTGGGCTCCTGTTACCTTTTTATTTGAGCTTATGGAAATCATATTTGTCTCTATATCTGCTCTCCTTAAAATATCTATAACGGCTAAAGCTTCTACCTCTTCAAAGCCGTCTGCAAGCATTGCTGCAATCTTTGTCATTTTATTTTCCTCCAATTATAATTTATTCTGACTCAATGTACTATTGTGGTATTTACTGCTGAATGTTACGTCCTCGCCAAACCAGTCCGGCGCAGTAAATACATTTGCCATATCCTCTGTTTCAAACTCTACCTCAGCCAGTATAAGCCCTTCATGGTTCCCTTCAAATATATCAAGCTCTATGGTACGGTCTTCATATGGAATGAGGTAACGCTTCTTTTTTATAACTGCTCCGTCTGCCTTTGCAAGAAGATGCTCGTAGCTCTCCCTTGTCAGGGGCAGATTATATTCCTCCCTTACCATAAGTCCCTTTGACTTGTAGGTCATATAGTATTCGTTATCTGACCTTCTCACTCTTACCACCGGCTCCGTACAAAGATATGCCTGCTCAATTTCCCGGTATGGATACTTACTATAACATATCGGCAGCTTATCCCTTTCAATCAAATACTTTCTCTCTATTTCCAAAATTTTTCACATATAATTCAATTATCCTTTTTTAAGAAATCGAATTATTCTCCTTTCTTAAGGCAACGCTTCCGGCTTATGACTTGCCGGATATCAAATACCCTTCTTTTTCTCAAATGTTCTCTCAAGGTACATTATTAAAAGCTTCTTATTTCGTCCTCTGTATCGTCTGCCGACTTGTCTATGCTCTTTATAACCACATAATATCCGTAATCCTCGTTCACCCTTATAAATACCCTGTCTCCTGCCTTCTTTCCCAGCACTGCGCTGCCTATAGGAGATTCCGTGCTTATCATTCCCTTAAGAGAGTCGCCTCTTATGGTAGTCACCAGCTTAAAGCTTTGCGTTTCATCGTCCTCCTCAAAGTAAAGCTCAACTATATTATTAAGGCCTACCTCATCCTCCTTTGAGGCGTCGGATATTACCGTTGCTGTCTTTATCATCTTCTCTAAATATCGTATACGGCTCTCATTCTTATTTTTATCCTTTTTTGCAGCATGGTACTCAAAATTTTCACTTAAATCACCGTGGGCCCTTGCCTCCTTCACCGCCTCTAAGGCTTCCTTTCTTACAACGCACTTGCGGTACTCTATCTCCTGCTTCATCTTATCTATGTCGCTTTGCGTAAGCTTATCGTACATTTTATTAATCTGCCTTTCTAAATATCCTTCCATTATAGTTTACAATTAAAATCAGATTTTTTCAAGGATATGTCACAAAACTCTTGACAATATATTTATTATTTTGTATTATTTTTAATGGTTTTCTGCTATAGCTATACTTTAGCCTTGGCAGCAGCCTGTATATAATATGCGGATGTGGTGGAATTGGCAGACACGCTAGATTTAGGTTCTAGTGTCCCCGACGTGCAGGTTCAAGTCCTGTCATCCGCACTAGACGGCGCGAATTTGAACTGTGACGGTTCAGGTTTCGCGCCATTTTCCGCACTACATGATTAACAAATAAACAAGGACTGCGGCAAAATAACTGAAACTTAAGTTATTTTGCCACAGTCCTTACTTATTTTACCTATCTATATACAACCTCAAACTCTTCGCAAACCACCATCATTTCTTCCGTAAATTCAAGCCCTGTTCCTTTCAGTTCTTCCGTAAAAAAATTCCTATGGACATTTATCCAGTAATCTAACGACCTGTCTCCCTCACCCTCTAAATACGCATGCTTCTCTGAAACCTGATTAAAGGGTATAACATATACTTCTGTAGTTCTGATTATACATACTGCCTCATTCTTTGAATTCAATATAACGCTGTATTCTCCTGTCTTTGGTATTTCTTCTCCCTCAAGCTCATATATGGGATATGCAGATGATGTGGCTGTTTTTTTCCCTGACATTACAAGCTGTGCAAGCACATCAGCGTCATCCCCGAATGCCCATGCGTCATATGACACATTGTCATAATCTGCCCCAAAAGACGAATTACCATAAGGTTTCGCTTCATCTCCCTCATTAGCTTTGTCTGTTTTATCGCTTATATATTTATTCCACATTTCACTTGCTTTCATATGTTTTTCTCCTGTATTTTTTTTACTATATTATTTTTACTATACTATTCTGCTGTTTCTTATTCTTCCGGATTTATTTTACCAAAACTTTCATGCCTTTGCAACAGTCCTTATTCCAAATTGCTTCTCAGCCGCAAAAGTATCTTTTTCTCCATTCTGCTGACCTGTACCTGGCTGATACCCATAATTTCCGCTACGTCCATCTGGGTTTTATCCTGAAAATACCTTAAAACTATAAGCTGTCTGTCCCTTTCGCTTAAATTATCAAGCATCTCATTCAGCATAAGATGATTGATAATCTCCTCATTTTCATCCTTTTCCTTTACAAGCCTGTCCACAAGATAAATCTCATTGCCGTCATTCTGGTAAACTGACTTATATATGGATTCAACGTCTGCTCCTGCATCCAGCGCCATAACCACCTCCTCCACCGTCAGCTCCGTTGCCGCGGCAAGCTCCTCTATGGTAGCGTCCCTGCCCATTTCATTTACAAAGGCCTCACCTGCCCTTATTATCTTCCAGCCGTTTTCCTTTATGCTTCTTGAAACCTTTATCATGCCATCGTCTCTTAAAAATCTTTTAATCTCGCCGCTTATCATGGGCACGGCATAGGTACTGAATTTTACGTCATATGAAAAGTCAAACTTATCTATTGCCTTCATCATGCCGATACAGCCTATCTGAAACAAATCCTCCATATCGTGGCCTCTGCCGTTAAATCTTTTGACTACGCTCCAAATTAATCCTACGTTGTCTGAAACCAATAAATCTCTGGCTTCCTTATCCCCATTGTGTGCCTTCCTTAAAAGTTCAATGGTTTCCATGATTTACTGCTCCTAAACTTCACCTATTTTCTTTTTCATTATAACTGTTGTTCCTTCACCTACCTTTGATTCTATGTACACCTCGTCCATAAAAACCTCCATAAACATAAAGCCCATTCCTGACCTGTCCTGCTCCGGCTTTGTAGTATATAAAGGCTCCTTTGCCTTTTCCACGTCGGGTATACCTACACCCTTGTCCTCAACTATGACCGTGACAACATTATCCTCTATAATACAGTCAAGATACACGATTCCCTCTCCCTCGTCATAGCCGTGTACTATTGCGTTGGTTACCGCCTCCGACACTGCCGTCTTTAAGTCCGCAAGCTCCTCCAGTATAGGATTTAGTCTTGTGGCAAAGGCTGCCACCGTCACTCTTGCAAATTTTTCATTTTCGGATTTGCTCTCAAATTCTAAATGCATTTTATTTTTATACATAAATATTTATACTCCTTTTATTTTATAGTAGCGGGTGTCGCAATAAAAATTCAATATGGAAGATATAACGCTTAACTATAACTGCATTTTCAATATCCTGTATATGTTTTCTTAGTGCGACAGCCTCTTTATACCTTATACTTCGCTTACCTTTTCCACTATCTTATATATGCCTGAAATGGTAAGCAGCCTATCCACAGACTTATTTATATTTGTCACTGCAATAACTCCTCCCACATTTTTCAATATCCTGTGTCTTCCCAATATAACTCCGATTCCCGAGCTGTCCATAAACGTAGTATTTTCAAAATCAAATATTATATTTCTTATTTTTCCGCTGTAAATCTGCCTGTCTATCTCCTCCCTGATAGGCACTGAATTGTGATGGTCAAGCTCCCTTGCCAGCTTTACAACCATTGTATCATCAGTAATACTGTAGCTTGTCAATTGTTTCTCCATAATAATCCTCTTTCCTCCATATTAAATGCATATATATTATATATTGATATCACCTAAAAAGCTTTGCTTATTCGACGAAATATCCCATGAATATAAAACAAGGATAAGCCAGGAATTTTCCTGTCTTATCCTTTGTGTGTAAGTGTCTTTTTTTATTTTAAATAATTTGCTGCCCAGCCTGCAAAATTAGTTCCCGGCCCAAGCTCTACAACCTTACTGAAATATGATTTAGCCGTATCGTCAACTGCTCCGTTGTTAAGGCTGACATAATTTTTTCCTAAATGATAAAGTATCTCTAAATTCTCCGGCTGAAGCCTCTCGCATATTTTAAAGGCTTCTATGGCGTCATTGTACCTTGATGAGTTTTCAGCCTGATACGCCGCATTGTAGCTGCTTTTATACGCCTCCTCAAAGCTTTTCTCCTTAAGGGCGTTATACAACGCCGTATATTCGGCGCTTTTTCCCTGTAAATCTCCTATGTCTAAAAGCTTCATTGCGCAGCCTGCCTTATCATCCTTTGCAAAAAGCTCTGCAGCCTCAAGCAAGGAAGTGTAAGCTGCCGTTATATCCTCCACCTTTGCAGCCTCCGAAAGGCTTTCCTTAAGTCTCTCATTTTCCGCCGTCAGGGTATCAAGATTGCTTTGCAGCTCTCCTAAGCTTATATTAAGCTTTGATATATTTTCCGAATATTCATTTATGGTTTCCTTATAATCTGCCGCCGCTCTGTTCTCCTTGGCAGGCGTAATAAGAAAATATACCATGGCGGCGCCTATAAGTATGCCTACAACAACGGTAATAAACTGCATAAGTCCGTAATTTACATCCTTATAGCTGTTTTCCGGTATTATTACGTCATTGCCGCTAAGAGGCTTCTTTTCCTTTTGGCCTTCCGGCTTCTTGACCGTATCAGTAACCAGATTAAGCTTTTCTATCTCTCCCAAATACTTCATGCTAAGGGTATTTTTCGTATCTATGGCTAATGACTTGGTCAGATATTTTTTGGCTTTACCATATTCATCTCTTTTCATATACAGCAGCGCCAGAAGCTGATAAGCCTTTACCAGTCTGGGATTAAGGCTTACAACCTTTTTAAGCTGTATAATAGCCAAATCATCGCTGTCCTCCTTTGCATAGGACAATGCAGTATTATACTTTTTTATGGTCGTATTCATTGACTCCAGCTTTGTGGGATTAGACTGAACCTCCCTTATATAATCATCCGCTATATTTTTTTCAGGCTGGATATTCTTGCTTATAACCCACTGGCTTAACGCTTCTACTACCTCTCCCATCTCATAATACACAAGACCTAAAAGATTTCTTGCCTGTATATTTTTCTTATCCATACGCACACTGCGTCTAAGAATATCGGCTGCTCCCGACAAATCTCTTATCCTTGCCTTCTCCAGTCCCATATTGTAATAGGTATTGGATAGCTTTATTATCCTTTTATATATCTTTACGTCTGCTCCGCAGCCATTACAAAGGTTTGAATCAGACAGAACGCTTCCGCATCTATAACATCTCATAAAGTTTCTCCCTATTTATCCTCTTCCCTCTCTTTTATCATAGATAAAAGAATATCTGTCATATCTGTAATATTATTGTTATATATTGCATCCTCCGCCTCGTCAACCTCAAGACTTGGGTGAAACTTTTTTATTTCCTCATCAAAATTTATCATTATAACCTCCATCTTATCTGCTAATTATTTAATTTCTCTATATAGCCTTTTATCTCTCCTATAAGATAAAGTGAACCTGCCACGTATAAGCAGTCTCCCTGCTTCATGGTTTTTATTGCTGCCTTAAATGCCTCCGCTGCCGAATTGTAAACAGTTACCCCTGACGCTCCCTCATTCTTAAAAATACCGGCTATAGTCTCCTGGTCGGCAGTCCTTTTTGTATCAAGTCCTGCCACATATATATGTTTCCACACAGCCCCCTCCAAAAGAAGCTTTATCATGTGGTCATAAGCCTTTTCCTTTACAACGCCAAACAAAAGACAGACATCTCCCTTATGTCCGGCATCTGCTACTGTTTCCATAAGTCTTTCTATTCCGGATACATTGTGGGCTCCGTCAAGATATATATCTCCCTGTGTAAACGGAAGGCTTATATGCTCCATACGTCCCGCCCACCGGGTATTTCTAATGCCATTTTTAATTTTTTCTAACGTAATAGACTTAAAAGCTTTATCAATATTTCCTGCCGCAGCTATGGCGCATATGGCAAGAGCTGCATTTACTGTCTGATAAAGCGCTGGAAAGCTTACTGTAAAGCAGGCATTATCATAATACATACAATTTAAAGAAAAATCAACACTATAATTGTTCTTTTTTATTAATTTAATATTTTTTTTTGTTATTTGGCATACGCTGCATCCATGTTTTCCCGCTTCCTCCTCTATAACGGCGGCAGCCCTTTTATCTGCGGCGTCATATATCACAGGAACCTTGTCCTTTATAATGCCTGCTTTTTCCATGGCTATCTGTTCTATGGTATCTCCAAGTATCTCTGTGTGCTCAAGGCTTAATGACGTAATAACAGACACCAGCTGTCCCTCTATTACATTAGTAGTATCAAGCCTTCCTCCAAGCCCCACCTCCAAAATCACGTATTTAAGATTACTTTCCTTAAAAACTAATAAAGACATTAGAAAAATAAACTCAAAAAAAGAGGGATGAATTATTTTTTCCTCCTTATGCACGTGTATTGCTTCGTACACTCTGTTAAATGCACTCAAAAACACTTCGTCAGAAATATTCATCCCATCTATCTTTATACGTTCGTTAGGCTTTATAAGATGAGGTGATGTAAAAAGTCCCACATGAAAGCCTGCTTCCCTTAAAACACTGTCTATAAAGGCGCACACAGAGCCTTTGCCGTTGGAGCCTGCAACATGAAAAATCCTTAATCCTTTTTCCGGATTTCCAATAAGCTTAAGAATATTTTTTGTATTCTCAGGTGTAGTCTTCGCTACAAACCTTGGAATCCCATATAAATATTTTACTGCCTCGTCATATTTTTTCATAGGTTCTTTTCACACTACCATTCTACCAATATATATACATTTATTCAACTATTTAACTTCGTCAAATTAATCCTTATAACGACAAGCTATTTTTTGCGCTCTCATCTTCCTCCAAATCATACCGCTTTGACACAATTTTATCAACCTTTCTGAAAAATATAATTCTGTCAAATTCATCTGACACAATATACTTTATGCCGTCAATAAAAATTTCCGCTCCCGGAAAAATCTTTTTTTCCGCGATAATCTGCGCATCCTTTCCTATGGTAATCCTTCTTTCAAGCTCTCCTATAAGCGCCTTCAGTCTGTATATTTCTGCCGAAAGCTCTATCTTTCTTCTGGTGGTGCTGATAAACATCTCTGTCATTTCCTCACCGGTTTTAGCCAGCTTACCAAGCAGCTTCTCCACCTTTGACTGCTCTGTCTGCAAATCCTCAAGCTGGTCGGCATACTTCATTTTTTCCACATGACAATCGTTTGGAACGCCTACCTCTATAACAGTAGTTACTCCCTTCCTGCTTCCTATAACCTTTGTTTTCACATATCTGTTTGCCTTAATTCTTCCGCCTATAATACGCGCAGTCTTGCCAAACACATTTATATCATTGTAAGCCACTATGGTTGAATTTATTATGGAGTCCGCCTGTATGCATGCGTTTGACTCTACATAGGCATTTTCAATAAAGGACGCAAACACATTATCAATGGCCTTTATTACTGCCTTATCCCCGCCAAGTATTCCTCCCTTTATCAGGATTCCCTTGCCTGCCTCTATATTGGCATCCTCCACAAGTCCGTCTATAGTAATATTTCCTGATGCCTTTACTACCATATTGCTCTTTACATTTCCCTTTATGTAAAGGTCTCCTCTTAAATCCAAATTTCCCGTAGACAGGTCAACGTCGCCCTCTATAGTATGGGTATTGCTTACGTTAAGGCGTCCCATTGAAAGCTCTATTTTCCCTGCATACTCTGCATAATACTTGTTTTTGTCCTCTGATACATAAAAGCCCTTACCTCGAAGAGGCGGCATATCAAGGGCTTTCTTTCCCGGAACAATAGTTCCCTTAACGGTTTTTCCTTCAGTGCCGTCTATCTTTGGTATGTATTCCGCTATAAGCTCATCCTTTTCGGTAATCTCTATAAGACTCAGATTGTAGTAATCAACACTTCCGTCAGGTTTTAGCTTAGGCTTCTTTGATGGGTTTGTATTAAACTTAAAATCAAAATATCCGTTCTTTGCCTCCCCCGGCATTATACCCTCGGCAAACTTTATATATTCGCCATACCGCTTAAGTCTGACAACCTCCTTAAGTATATTCTTATTTACTCCAAACACAACGCCCTCATCTTCTATAAACTCCAACAAATCCTGCATATTATAAAAATCATCTGAAGGGGGCTTTACCAAAAAAATATCTGCGCTCATCTGGTCGTCATTTATATTTATGTTGACATATTCCGAATACTCACCCACACAAACACCTCCTCTCCTTATTTTTAGTAATAATATATAATCTATGCTTTTATAATTCAATTTCTTAGTCAATCACCTATATTATAACAGATAGCTCTATGAAAATAAAGCAAAATTTTTTGACAGGACAAATTTTGTTATATTTATACTTATGGTCTGCCATGCTCTATGTCCCGTGGTGTGGCTGTGGCTAAGGTATGGTTGGATT
>ERZ777305.1949-NODE-1949-length-20235-cov-18.602626_pt1 | contig 20235 bp, 15 predicted proteins | sample MGYA00374965_ERZ777305 | MGnify/ENA primary metagenome ERZ777305 (study PRJEB29328, sample SAMD00013331) | mouse gut metagenome | study: EMG produced TPA metagenomics assembly of the Metagenome analysis of fecal microbiota from mouse which was promoted... | reverse complement strand
GTAGTGCGGAGCGACGGGGCATGAGGAGAGGGCTGGAAGAAGGTATGAAGAAAGGCTTGGAAGAAGGCAAAAAAGAAGGTATAAAGGAAGGTATAAAGGAAGGCAAAAAAGAAGGTATAAAAGAAGGTATAAAAGAAGGCATAAAAGAAGGCAAAAAGGAAGTTGCTCGCAGCTTGAAAATGGCAGGTATACCTACTGCCATTATTATGGAAAGCACAGGTCTGTCGGAGGTGGAGATTGAGGATTTGTAAAGCGGTAGATGAGTGTTGCCTGAAAAGAAAAAACGATTTTCTTTTCTGTTATTGAACTGCACCTGGGTATCAAAATTCTCCTTTTGAAGAATTTTCCCTTGCCACAGATAGCTGTATCAAGGGCAAATCTTAAAGTATCCGATAAAAATGGGCGTATCTCTCATCAACTTCTATTTCGACGATTAAGTTCGGCTAGGATAGTGGTAATTCCCGGAATTCTTTTTATCTTTGACGCATATTAGTAACTAACGCCTATATAAAATATAATGAGATACTTAGACCCTAAAGCCGATTTGACGTTCAAGCGCGTCTTCGGCGAGCATCCCGATTTGGTGATGAGCTTTTTGAATGCCTTGCTTCCTTTATCTCCGGGTCAGGAGGTGACTGAAATCGAATATCTCCCCGTGGAGCTTGTCCCTGACAATCCTTTGCGTAAAAATAGTATTGTAGATGTCCGTTGCCGCGACAATCAGGGTCGCATTTTTTTGGTTGAAATGCAGATGATATGGAGTTCTGAGTTTAAGCAGCGTGTTTTGTTCAACGCTTCCAAAGCTTACGTTCGCCAGCTGGATACGGGGGAGAATTATGAACTGCTGCAACCCGTGTATTCTCTGAATCTGGTGAACGATATCTTTGAATTGGATTTGGATGATGAGTTCTATCATTATTACCGTTTGGTTCATACTGAACATACCGAAAAGGTGATCGAAGGCCTGCACCTGGTATTTGTGGAACTTCCTAAGTTTACTCCTCAAAATTATAGTGAGAAGAAAATGCAGGTTCTTTGGTTGCGTTATCTAACTGAGATCAACGAACGTACGCGCGAAGTCCCCAAAGAGTTTTTGGCAAATCCTGAACTTAAAAAAGCTGTGAAGGCTCTTGAAGAGTCTGCTTTTACCGATGCCCAGCTTGCTGGCTATGAGAAGTTTTGGGATATAATCAGTGTGGAGAAAACCTTGTTCAGTAGTGCGGAGCGACGGGGCATGAGGAGAGGGCTGGAAGAAGGTATGAAGAAAGGTCTGGAAGAAGGCAAAAAAGAAGGTATAAAAGAAGGTATAAAAGAAGGCATAAAAGAAGGCAAAAAAGAAGGTATAAAAGAAGGTATAAAAGAAGGCATAAAGGAAGGCATAAAGGAAGGCAAAAAAGAAGTTGCTCGCAGCTTGAAAATGGCAGGTATACCTACTGCCATTATAATGGAAAGCACAGGTCTGTCGGAGATCGAGATTGAGGATTTATAAGGCGGGAGATAAGTATTGCTTGAAAAGAAAAAATGCGCCCCCCCCTTTTTGCTAGTGAACTGCACCCCCAAAGTTAGACACTAAAACTTTGGGAGTGTAGTTTTTTTATTATTGCTGTCCGGTAAAAAACGACAAAATCATATATTCTCTACAAATATAATAAGTTACACCTGTTTTACGAAAAAGGGCTTGTCATTTGAGGCGATGTGAAATTGGTAGCATTAAGCATCAAAAAGCCCTTAAAAGACATCTATACGAGTCTGTTTCATGCTGTATGAGATAAAAATAGTCCATTTCCTATCATGTCAAAGTTTTACCGGACAGCAATATTTTTTTATGCGACCTTCGTTGGAGTATGTGCCTAAGGCAAAAACCGGTGTACTTACTGAGGTGTTGCTATACATCCCGATATTCCTTCACACAATCAAAGCACGGACACCCTTTCATTGGGTTCAAATCCCGATGTCCCACAATCAACGCTTTGGGAAACTGCCGTCGTAATTCACGCAATAAAGCAAGCAGCGAGCCCCGTTGTTCCATTGTGCGAGTATCCTTGGGTTTGCCATCCGCATTCAGTCCACCTTCATAACAGACACCTATTGAATGGCTATTATGATTACGGCAGTGTGCCCCGACCTTTTCTAACGCACGTCCCCGGTGGATCTCCCCGTCGCGAGTAATGTAAAAATGATAGCCAATATCACGGAAACCACGGTGCAGGATATGATCTTGTCGGCAAGCCTCCGCCGAAAGGGATTTTCCTTCCGGCGTGGCACTGCAATGAATGATAATCAGTGTAATAGTTCGCATAGATCTATATGCAACTTTGTACTCCGAGCAAGCCCCCAACAGCGGTGGCAACGGTGATGATTACTTTGATAATGAAGCTCCATACAGAGCGGGAAGAGGATGATTTGCTCATACAATAACAGGTTTTAAATAAATGGATAACAGTTTTCTTTTCTCACAAAGCTGCAAACTACGCAACTATGCACACTACTACACAGACTCACACAGAAATAAATAATCGACTATTTTAATGACTGCCAATTAAATTACTAAAGTTTTGCAAGGACGCTGCATAGCTTCTTGAAAGGAGGGAAAACCATGCGGAATATACCGACTTGCGAAACTTGAATTAAATTATAATCTGTGGAAACCGGTGTAATCAGTGGTGAATCTTTTAAGCAGCCGGGTCGGGTGCTTCGCCACCTCCGTCTGGTTTCGGATCAGGGTTATCACCCGAATCAGAACCACTTCCGGTAGTTGTCGGTTTCTGATATTCCGCCAGCTGCTTCAACTGACTGTCGAGTTTCAAGTTGGTAGTTGATAAGTTACCGGTGGCACGAGCTTTCAGACGCATGCCAGTAACATTTTTCTCCAACGAGAACTCTTCCAGCGTATCGGCTGCCTTACTGCGAATACCCACACCAAAAATGGCAAGATCATCAATTTTCACACATTTGCCGTCCAGCAACAACTCCTTGATACAATCTACCATATCCGAAAGCACACCTTTGATGACACCACCGGAATATGGTGAATTGTGCTTCGACATGTGTTCGGCAAGCTTTGCCAAATCAAACGTCTCATCGCTTACTGCACGGGCGAACCACTTACCCGCATTCAAGCCTTTCTTCTGCTGGTTCTGATAAATTTTGTAACGAATCATAAAACAATAAATTAAAAGGTTAAAACATCGTGTCTTCGGGATTCTTTTCCCTTCCGACGATACAAAGATAGGCTGCCGAAAATCCGGAAAATCGCTTATATGCATTTATGTCCGTTACTTGTCAGTTATGTGCAGTTAACGTCGGTTATTCAACCGGAAAGCGTTGCGTATGTGCAACTATTTTGCTATATTTGTAACATTAAATCAAACTCTTATCCATCATGAACGAATTCAGAATACGTGCCTACGGGCGCATGGAACTGGCGCAACTCTATTCTCCCGAACTTACTGATATTGCCGCTTACCGAAAAATGAAAAAGTGGATAGAGCGGTGTCCCGGACTGCTGCAACGCTTGTACGACTTGGGCTATCAACCGGAGCACCGTTCATATACGCCTTTGGAGGTGAGGGTGATTGTGGATGCATTAGGAGAACCTTAAAGCGGTGCTTTAAGAGGGCTAAAGCTTAGCTTTATGCTCTCTAAAGCGCCGCTTTAGTATCCGTAAAACGCTGTACCGTTATTGGTTTGCGGCGGGGGTACAGTGGGTACACTTTTTCGGGGCTCCCTCACACACGCACACATGCGCGTTCATATACTCCGGTGCTATCTCCCTTCACTAATATGCCTCGCTTCGTCAGTCGTTTCAACCAAGTGATGGCGGTATTTTTCTTAATTCCGATGGATTCTGCTATCTCTATCATTTGTGCACGAGTGAAACGGTCGCCCAACTGCGAGAAGAGGAAGTCGCGGTCGGCATTGGAACGCCGGCTGATTTCCGTGGAAGGAAGGAACGAGAGAATGTGTGTGGCATGGCGGTAGAGCGGTTCCGCAAGACGGAGCACTGCGTGGAAATCGTCAGGGGTGATGGCAAGCTTCCAACGGGTGATGATGTTGTCTTTGATGTTATCTTCGGGAATGCCCTTATCCGGAGTCAGTCCCGAGGAGGGAGCGTTCTTCACTTGGTAGGGATGCGGGTTTTCGAGGGCACGCAGCAGGGCCACTATCGACATGATGCGGCATAGATTGACAGCCAGGCGGGCGATGGAGCTGTACATCTCCCTGCCGTTGGCTATGCTCGAGCGTTGGAAGAGGTGGGAGAATTGCGTGTTGAATTCTTTTTTCTGCTCCTCGGTAAGACAGAGCGTATGTATTCCATGTGCTTTTATCTGTTCCACTTCTTTTTTCCATTCCAATCCGAGGTTGGTAAAGATTTCTTCGAGATCCAGGTCGTCTTCCAAAAATTGGTTGATCCATTGGTCGATGCCGTAGAGGTAGTAGAACAATTGGCGGGAGAAGGCTCCGTCTTCCGTGGTGGGGATGAAGGATTTCACTTGCGACGGTGTGCCGGAAATGTTGAGGGAGATGTAGCTTTTCTTCACTTCACGGTATTCCTGGTCGGTGCGGCGGTTGTAAGACAGGCAGTCGTGGTCGAAGGCTTTGCGGAGGGTATCGCTCCAATGTCCATGGTCTGCATTGATGGCGGTAGAGAGGGTATCCGCTTCAGATTCGCAGATAAATCCTATTCCGTCAGAGTCCATAATATTTTGCAGGATACCTGTGCCGGTGTTGTTACCCGAAATGATGAACATCTTGTTGGCGGGCATTTCCGGTGCGTCCACTTTCGCTCGTTCTTTGCCCAATGCCTCGTAGGCGGCTTTCTCTTTCTTGTAGATTTTCATCTTTGCTGCCACTTCCGCACGGATTTCGTCGTGAATGGGAGTGGCAAGCAGCCGGATGTAAGAGAGGATACTCTTGCCGGAAGCGGAAGGAGCGATGGCAAAATACTGAAGGCAGGGATGCAGGAATTTGCCGCTATAGGAACAGCGCAAGTGTGGGGCGATGGTTGCACCCAGGGCTGTCAATGCTCCTAAAAGCATAACGTCTTTCAGGGCGTCGCTTTTGCCATAGGCAATGATACGTTGTAGGAGTGTGGGCCAGTCGGCTTTGGGGAAGGTGGGCAATTGTTGTTTCGGTTCGCTGCCCGAGAGAAGTTCCTCTTCTTCTCTTTCCTCTTCTTGGGTATTTTCCTCCTTTCCGGTATTTTCGTCATTGTCTACCTTATAACGCGCGCACGTGTGTGTGGAAAAAGTTGCCCCTGAATCTTCTGTACCCTTTGTACCCTTCGGCTTGTTCATTACGCTGTCTTGATGGAGCTCGACTCCTGCGATTCCGGCAAGGTGGAAAGCCGTGCCTAGATGTACGTCACCATGTTTTGTGGCGAGCGCGTTGGAGAATACCCGTTCGGTGTGTTCGCGCTGGTACTTGGCAGACAGGCGACAGAGACGGTGGAAATAATTGCGCCCGGCTTCGCCGCAGTCTGTGGCGATGGCAAATGCCAGTTGTATGTATTCGATGTAAGTGGGTGCGATGTCTGCTCCTGCTGTTTCAACTGTCTCGGTGAGACGGCGTAGTGATTCGATGTTGTTCATTTTTTCTTAATTTTCTTATGTTAGATGTTTCTGAATAAAGCTTCGGGGTCGTGGCTAAGAAAGCAGGATCTCACAAGGTCTTTGCCGGAGAAATCTACTTTGGTCTTTGTTTCGGAGGAAACAGATGTTTCTGTATTATACGCTGTCTCTACGTACTGCATTGCCCAACTCATACATTCTGTGATTTGTTTGCCGCCAGTTGCCGTGGATAAATGGTAGGTGGGGACAAAGGCCTTTACACCCAGTCCGCTGGGACTGATAAACGTGAGTACGGGACGGAGGAGCGGGTCGTCATGTAATACACGGCGCATTTCTTCAGTTTCCCGGTAAGAGCGGAAATGATCCAGGTCCACTATCACCAGCCCCGATGGGGACAGGAAGTATTTGCCGCTGCGGCGGGAGAAGGTGCCGCAGGGAGTTACATAGGGCAAAAGCCTTGTTTTTGCTATGCGTATGTCCGGTGCGTTGCGTACTTGCTCGGTCAGGAGCCTGAGGTCTTCGTTGCTGGTAATCATCTGGAAAACCTGTTCAATGCAGACTTCGCAGAAGGGGGAAAGTGTGGGGGGAGTGAGTATTTGTCCCTGTTTGTCTTTGATAGGGGCGATGGGAGGCATGAAATAGGACATTCTGTAATCGTTTGGCATAATTCTTTGTTATTAAAAATTTAATTATTTACTTTGCATCATATATGTGTTCATTTTGAAACATGGTGTAAATGTAGTAGAAATAAAATAAGCATCATCCTGATATGTCAGGATGAAAGTTAAAATAATTAACCATTATGGTGTAATTTTAATAATAAATAAGTATGAAAAAAGAAAAAGACTATTACGCAGCATTAGGAGCTAGCGTTAGTGAGTTGCTTAAACGCACGTGTTTGACAAATAAGAATGTGTGCAAGGCATTGGGAATCGGCCATGATCCTTTGAATGAGTTAAAAAAGGGCTAGATTGCTCATTGGGTAATTACCTAAAAGTGGTGGAACTCTGTTTTGATTATCTTGACGAGGAGGAAATCGAGAGGGTTTTGAACAGGTGGAAACAGCTATACATGAGGTATCGGAAGGAAAAAGAGAAGAGAGAAGAACACAATGAAAAGCAGGTGAAATAAAAAAGGCAGGCGGGAAGATTTTCTCGCCTGCTTTTTTTATGAACGAATCGGGGTGGTCTTATAAAAGATAAGGGGAAGAGTGCATGGCAGTTATCTTATTTGATTTTTTTTGAGATGATTAAAAAAAAAATACTGCATTATGTTGTTACTTTGAGGAATTTATGTAATTTTGCCTGTAAATTAATATATCTCTAATGAAGAGGTGTTGATTTTTTATGTTGCTTGATGCTTCTCTTAATTTTAATATAGGGAAGCATAAGTGTCGTGTATATTATATTATCATTCGGAAGATTGTCCGATGTTATTTTATTAGTACATGTGGTATGTACTTTAGGGGGGAATTAAGAGAGTATAAAGAGTATAATAAGTAAGGATTTAAAGTTAAACTGAATAATACACACTTGAGATGAAACGAACGACTTTATTTCTGTTGTTAGCCTTGTCGGGGACGTTCTGTTCGGTGGCAAGAGCACAGAAAGTAGCAATTAAGACTAATGTTCTGTATGATGCGTTTTTGAATGTGAATGCAGGCGTAGAGGTAGGATTGGCCCCTCGCTGGACATTCGATTTGTCTGCCGACTACAATGGGTGGACGCTTTCCCATGAGCGGAAGTGGAAACACTGGCTTTTGCAACCGGAAGCGCGTTATTGGTTCTGCGACCGTTTTGCCGGTCATTTTGTGGGTGCCCATGCTTTAGGCGGCCAATATAACGTTGGCGGTCTGAAAAACAACCTTTCTTTTCTGGGCACAGATTTCTCTGTAGTTTCCGACCGTCGTTACCAAGGATGGTTTGCCGGTGCCGGCATTGCATACGGTTATGCATGGATATTGAATAAGCATTGGAATTTGGAAACCGAACTCGGGCTGGGCTGGGTTTATACACGCTATGATGTCTATCCATGTGCAACTTGCGGCACCAAACTTGTCAAAGGAAAATCGCACAACTATTTTGGTCCCACAAAAGCGGCTGTTAATTTGGTTTATACATTTTAATTCGGTTTGTAGTCATGATTATAATAAATAATAAAATAGCTAAAATAGCAGGTAGTGTTTTGTTGTCACTACTTGGTGTGGCTGGTGTAAAAGGACAGCCGCTTATGAATGGGCAAGTGACAGTGCGAAATCTTTTCGTTTCCCGTTCGGATGACAAACTCTTCATTTCGATGGATATAGACGTATCCGGTTTGGAGGTTAAGAGCAATCGCGAAGTGATATTTATGCCGGCATTGGCAAGTGATGACCACACGTTGAGCCTGCCTGCTGTGATGATTGCCGGACGCAACCGGTATTACCATCATTTACGCAATGATAACTTGAGACCGGCGACTACGCAAATATACCGTCGCAGCGACGTATCGGTAGTGGAATATCGTACAGTGGTACCTTATGAAAAATGGATGAATACATCCAAACTTGTTACCCTGAATGAAGTGTGCGGATGTTGTGAAGAGACGCTTGCCGGCGAAAACAAACCGTTGTTGGCGCTCCGTCTTGAACCGAAGGCGTTTGTGCCTTCTTATATATATGTACGCCCGAAAGCCGAACCGAAGATCAATGTGTTGGAAGGTTCTGCTTATATCGACTTCCCTGTAAATCGTACGGAAATACATGAGGACTACCGCCGTAATCCAGTGGAATTGCAGAAGATTCTTTCTACCATTGATGCTGTACGCAACGATGCCGACACCCGCATCATAGCCCTCTCCATTAAGGGATATGCGTCGCCCGAAAGCCCATACTCCAACAACGAACGGTTGGCAAAAGGACGTACGCAGACGCTTAAGGAATATGTACAGAGACAGTATAACTTCCCCGAATCCATTATTTCCACCGACTACGAACCCGAAGACTGGGCAGGGCTGGAACGTGCCGTCGAGAACTCCGACTTGCAGAACCGCGATGCCATCCTCGCTTTGATTCGCAGCAACATGGAGCCGGATGCCAAAGAATGGAAAATCAAAAAGACTTATCCTGCCGACTACTCCTGGTTGTTGAAGAACATCTATCCGGGCTTGCGCCATTCGGACTATGCTGTGAAGTATGAAGTGCGTGCTTATACGGATGTGGAAGAGATTAAACGTCTTATCAAGACACAGCCGCAAAAGTTAAGCCTCAATGAAATGTATCTTGCTGCACAAGAAATGGAAACAGGCAGTGAGGAGTATAACGAAACATTCGACATCGCTGTGCGTATGTTCCCCGACGATGAAGTGGCCAACCTCAATGCAGCCAATATCGCCATGAGTCGTGGTGGACTTAAAAGTGCCGAACGTTACTTGCAGAAAGCCGGTGATTCACCGCAGGCTATCTATGCACGTGCTACGCTTGCTGCTTTGAACAAGGATTTCGACACAGCCAAGAAAATGTTTGAAGAAACTGCGCGCAAAGGAATGCCGGATGCAGAAAAGATGTTAAGGCAAATTGAGGAAATCAAACTCTGATAGAATGTAACGATAAATCATAGAAATAATTAATTCATTCAATATTTTCAGATTATGAAAAGAATTAGCAAATCTTTATTAGGCCTTTTAGCCGTGGCTTTCACAGCAAGTTGTGCTGATGATAAATTGGGCGAAACAAACTTTGATCCTACTATATATGAAGGAGAGAAAGCTTATATGACAGTGCAAGTGACGATGCCATCTGCTCCTGGTAGTCGTAGCCATACCGATGAAGACGGTGGTAGCAATGCCGGAGTGGAAATCGGTCAAGACTATGAAAACAATGTGAAAAGAATGTATATTGTACTTGCCCGAAGCACCGATAATGCATTTATAGCTTTTGGCGATATGTCGGACAAAATGAAACAATCGGCCAACAAACAGGCGTATACCGGAACTTCCGAAATCACCAAAACACAGTTGGCACAATTCTATGATGACCAAGATACACCTGCCAACAAGAAAGAAGTAAATGTATTTGTTTTCTGTAATCCGACCGATCATCTGATAGATATCATTCGTAATGCCGAATATAAAAATGTGACATGGTACAATGAACTCTGTAAAGGTGATGAAATAGATAAAACATGGGAGCCAAGTGATGGTGGTAGTTTCTTGATGGCAAACTATGTCATAGCTAAACGCCAGTTGCCTAATACGATGAATGACTGGTTGCTATATAGTGAAGCCAATCCTTTTAATCTTTCCGGTATGAACAATGCGGGAAGTAATTCGCAAGTAGACAACAGTGTGGGTGGTGCTGTAAAAGTGGAACGCGCAATGGCGCGCTTTGATTTCAAAGACGCTAGCCCTAAAGGAAGAAATACCTATCCGGTAGTACAGGATATTGCACCGGACGGAACTCTGGGCAAGTACATCGTAAATGTACAATTAGGCAAAATGGCTTTGGTAAACATGAATAAAGCGTTCCATTATTTGCGTAGAGTTTCTAATGACGGTTTGCCAACTAAACAAGAACTTTGTGCTCCGGAAAAACCTTGGTTTACCGCTCCGGATGGTATGGGTGATCCACTCGAAGGCAATTATGTGGTAGATGCATGGGCGACTGAAAAATCGATAGGCATCAAAACAAATGAATTGAAAAATCATTTCGATTATCCTCTTTTCCAAGAAGACGGTTCGATAGATAATACTAAACAAGACTCTTGGGACACCTATTTAATCAATGATGTTTTAGGCAATGAAGCTGATAACGATAATAGTTGGAATAGTAATCAACAACATGGTGACTATCGTATCTGGCGCTATGTGACCGAAAATACAATTCCCGGTCCTGTGACAAATCAAGTAAACGGAATCACCACCGGAATTGTATTCAAAGGAAAAATGATAGCAACCGAAGATGCTGTTAACAGCACTGATGAAATGACCCAACGTTTGGCGAAAGTTTTGAATTATACTGCCGATGATTTAAAGGAAGACTCCTATAAAGATCCTATTATCTATATGTTTGGTGGCAACTTGTATGTAAGTTGGCCCAATGTACTCAAAGCGGTAAAGGCTGTTGCATACAATGAAGAAACAAAAACCTGGAGCCGTTCGAACCCGCTTTATGTAGCTGTATACGGCGAAGGTGGAACAGGTGAAACAGGCGATGATAGTGCTCAGGATCCAACCTGCGCCAACTACAAATGGAATATTTGGAACCAGGCTGGCAAACCACTTGACAACAAGCTGAAAGCTTTCAGACAAGCAGCTACCGGTGCCGGTATCACTATTTATCAGTCAAGTCATGATGAACAAGGAGGATGGGGATATTATTGCTACTATTATTATTGGAATCGTCACAATGACAATGGTATAGATGGACAAATGGCCCCTATGGAATTTGCCGTAGTACGCAATAACGTTTATAAACTTGCCGTTACCAACATTTCACGTCTTGGTCATCCACGTATTTCCGACAACGATCCGGACAACCCGACTCCTGAAATACCGGACGAAAGAGGTGATATCTACCTGACGGTTTCAGTGGACGTACTACCGTGGGTGGTTCGCATCAATAACATTGAATTCTAAGATATAAAAAATGCATAATAATAAACGAAATATAATTTCACAGTTTACCAGTATGGTGCTTGGCATCATACTGGTAAACATTGTCTTTTCTTCGTGCGAGCGTATCTATGAAGATCTCGACCCGTGTCCGCACGGTGTATCGTTGCGCTTCATCTACGATTACAACATGGAATATGCCAATGCGTTTCCCAAAAAAGTGGATTGTCTGACGTTGCTGATTTACGATGATAAAGGCAATTATGTGGATACCCGTATTGTAACGGGCACGGAGTTGCAGGATGAGAACTACCGAATGAAACTGGACCTCAAAAAAGGGAATTATCATTTCGTGGCTTACGGCGGTCTGGCTTGTGAAAAAAGTTCTTTCCTGATGAACCATACTCCTAAAGGGGGAACACAATATACCGATTTACGGGTAGAATTGGATGAAGAATGCTTGACTAATCCTTTACGCAAAAACCTGCATGGATTGTATTGGGGCGAACTCATTCTTGCTACTGCCGACCTCTATAGCGAAGGCACTGTCGAAATGATGAAGAACACCAACAATGTGCGTATCGTATTGCAACAGATGAGTGGTGAACCGGTAGACGATAAAGACTTTGAGTTTGAAATTACTGATGATAATACTTTGTTTAATTACGACAACAACTTGCTCGCAAACGGTATGGTGACATACACTCCTTGGTCGCAAGGACAAGTTTCGGCGGGAGTCACCGATGATGAACAAGAGGTGATAGCTGCATACGCCGAATTATCTATTTCGCGATTGATGGTGAGTGACTGGCATTCGCCCCAATTAAAAATCCGCCGCAAGTCTGATGGTAAGGACATTGTAGACATTCCGCTCATCAACTATCTGCTGATGCTCAAAAGTGATTTATATGCAAGCATGGAGTCGCAGGAATTTCTCGACCGTGAAAGCGAATGGTCGATGATCTTCTTCCTAAGCCCAAATCTTGAATGGATTAAAACTTACATTAAGATTAACGATTGGACTGTAAGAATCAACAATATAGGACAATGAAGAAATACGCACATATTATCATAGTGTGGTTTGCACTGCTTTTTTGTGGAGGATGTAGCCATGATGCGGTTCTTGAAATGTCCGGCAGTGAGGCAATGCTGGTGAATCTGAACATCAGCGTTGCCCTGTCCGATATTTCGCAGGCGGGAACACGGGCTAATGACACTTATCCCACCCCTCCAATCAATGATAATGAGAAGATACAAAGTTTGCGTATTATCGTCGTACGCAATCCGGATACGGATAATATAGTAGAACAAAACCGAATCTATAATTTGCAATCCGAACCTTCTACAGACTACTATATCGAAAAGATGAAAGTAGTCAGCAACGAAAAAAAACGGATTTATCTGCTTGTAAATGAAGGAGCGGAAATGACAACATCGGGATTTCCCGCAAAACGCAAACTGGTAAACTATGATTTCAGCAAAATTCAACTCGGCAGTCCGTTTCCTACAGGAGTTATTTCCGATTTGTCTATCCAACTAAACGACAACACGGAAAAGATAGATGGGCTGTTGCCAATGAGCGAATGTCATACGATAGATGTAAAAAATGAGGATTACGAATGTAAGTTGTTCGTAACACGGGTTACTACTAAGTTCACGTTCAATGTAACCAATAAAAGTGGGCAACCCCTCAACATCACCCAACTGTCCATAGACAAGATGGCACAAAAAGAATATTTTCTTCCACGCAATGCGATATATACGGAAAAAGAGACAGAAGATGGAAAGACATACAAAGACATTACAAGTTTTGATGTTCCTACCAATACGGGGTATTATACGTATGATGCATCAGCGTTGTTCAAAGGTCAGTTGCCAATTGGAGGAACCAAAACCAACGACGACCGACCGATTTATTTGTTAGAAGGAAAACATAAAGACGACAAAAACAGGGATAATCCCTATCTACTGACGTTGGGAATCAATGGAACAGAATTAAAAAGCTATTTACCTAATTTGCCACATTTACCACGCAATACTCATGTGGTGGTTAATGTGACTATTAATGAACAAGATATAGACTGTGTAGTAGACGTCCGTCCTTATACCGAAATCGAACTGGAACCCGATTTCGGATTATAAAACAAAAAACGGATTTCCTTACAACAACATTTATACAGGAAACAATGAAACGAAACATTATTTATAGTCTATTAACCGTGCTGGCATTTGCCCTGACAGCCTGTACGGACGATTGGTTGAACAACGAAGGCGAACAAATGCCAGAAGGAGAAACCGGCGTAACTGCGACTGTGGAGTTTCTTCCTCTCCGCTCGGCGCTGGATGTGAAAACCCGTACGGCAGGAGATGCAATCAAGGATATCGACAATCTTTGCATATTGCTGTATGACATGGAAGGAGGTCTTATGAAATCCTACTATCTCCTGCCGGAAGGAACTGTATCGGCAGAAGAGAAAGACGGTACATTCAACGTCAGCGATATAGACCGATCAGATGCAGATGCAACTGGTAACAAAACAGCGGAAAGCCGAACCAAACGAGCCACTTTTAATTTGTCTCAGATTCCATACGGTCGTTACTATATGTATGCTGTTGCCAATATGGGCAATCTCGCTACATCGGAAGTTCATAAAGAACTTATAAAGACAGCCGACGGACTGAAATCCATCGATTTGCAATGGGAGACGGAATGGACTTCAACAGAAGGAGAAGCTACAGACCAAAAAACAAAAGCTACGGCCAACAACCAAATGTTTGGTTACTTCACTACACAAGAAAATGCTCCTGAAAAAGCAAATCGCAACACGCAGGATTCGCCTGTTACCATCAATAAGAAAGGAATGAAGCTGCACGCGTGGATACGTCGTGCCGCTTCCAAAATAACCATTGCCTATGATGCAAGCCGACTGAAAGAGGGGGTTTTCATTTACTTGAAGTCAGTGCAAATCAAAGATATTCCTTCTCACTGTTACTTAGGCAAAGAAAACAATGTAGGAAGTGAAGGGGATAGTGATAAACCTGCTTATCAATTGAACTCGGATTTGCTTGGTGGCGAGGTGATAAAATATTACGAAGGAGCGGAACCGACCGTTTTTGACGAATCCTATCCGGTGCGCCTGACCACAGGTCAACCTCGTTATCCGGAAGAGAAAGCTCATGATGAGATTGCCAACTCCTTGTTTTTCTTTGAAAATATGCAAGGAATAGGTCCCGACAAACGCCAGGATGCAAATGGGGACGGGAAATTAGACTTTCCCGGATTGCCCGACCATCCGGACAAATATCCCAACTATCGGCCGAAAGACGCCATGCCCTATGGCACTTACATCGAAGTGGATGCTTATTACGTTTCCGTCAATCCTGAAAAAGTGGGAAGCGGGAATATCAAATATCGTTTTATGCTTGGAAAAGATGAAAAGACCGACTACAACGCCGAGCGTAACCATCATTATAAACTCACACTGAAATTCAAGAATTATGCCAATGATGCCGACTGGCACATTGAATATGAAGAGCCTGAACCAGGTATTGAGGTGCCGAACCCTTATTATATCTCTTATCTGTATAATCATTCGATGATGTTGCCGCTGAAAGTCAAAACGGGAGGACATAAACTGGGTAAAATAGAGGCAAGGATTGTAGACAACCGATGGGGTCCCCACGACGCATTAAAAGCTTTCGATTATTACTATCAGATGGATATAGCCAATGCCAACCCGTGGAATGGCTTTCTGTCCCTGCGTAAGACCAAGGATTTGTTTATAACCGGTACCTCTCCGTATACCGCAACCTCCAACCAATCTTATTATGAAGAGCATAAAAGAGGAGAACGCACATATCCCATCGGAGATATTACAGACGAAGAGGAACATAGTTTCTTTGGTGAAGCAGGAGAGGAAAAAGACGGAGAATACAAAGTAAGAAAAGAAGGTGATAGCATATATCATGTGCTGCTTCCTATGTACACCCGCGCCAAACAGCTAATTAAGGCAACCGCATATACTGGGAATAATCCCTATGTGGCCTATCAACGCAGATCGGAAGTGGAGATAAAAGCGACGTTATTGAATCCGGACGGTACAGTATGGAAAACGATTTCTACAAATTCTTCCGTTACAAACTCCGTCAAAGGGAATGAAAACCCGGTTATTTATCAAGTGCGCCGTGTTGTTAATCCCAAAGGAATTTGGCGCAGTCATAACAATAGCGCAGGATTCGATGTGTTATTGAAACGATTATCTCAAGAGAATGGAACAAAATTTGAGGCATTCACTTCCGAAGGTCCGTGGAAAGCTTATGTGGTTCGTGGGGATGAAAAATTTGTCAATTTAGGTGGCGGCAAAGATAATAATGAAGTAAAAAACGACACTGTTTGTGGAAAAACCGGTTCGAATATAGATTTCAGAATTGACTTTAATGGCAGCTGCGGAGAGAATGAAAATCGATATGCCATCATACGGGTAGAGTATCACAACTATACTTGCTACCACTTAATATTTGTACGTCAAGGAGATGCTCCCGATGCATTGATTGATGGAGGGACCGAATGGCATGCGTACAATATGAAGACTAAAGACTCAGAAACTGCTTCTCCGTTGGAAGAAGGTTCGTTGTTCAAATGGGGCAACCTGACCGATCCAATTGACGCACTCGCTAATAAGAACCCTAAGGAATATTGGGTAGACGTTACACCGGAATCTTTTCAAGGCTTAGGAACCAGGAAATTGCCCATTGCTGGCACAAACGAAGAGAAGTCATGGGAAGAGATAAAACCTGTAGAATTGATAAACACTGATATCGGAAAAGCATTTGTCGATAAATCGCAGCTTCCTTCAAATACAAGAATTGCTTCTTATGCCGATTTTAAAGCATTATATGACCATGGAGACATCAAACAAGGATATGGTATACTATATGGAGATGAATCGACAAGCACTGAAGATGATATAGTTGCAGCGTACGGTTATGACTACAATAATACAAAACGTGGAATGCGTGGTTGTTTTGTCTACAATGAACAAACTGGAAAAAATCTGTTCTTTCCTATTGGGGCTTCCGGATACGGACATAGAAAAAATAAAGATGCCAAAGGTCCGGGCACATTACGATATGCAGCATCTCGAGACGACCGATTTCCCGAAGGACCTGTTGGTGCTGTCTACCCTGACGGTGTCCAGGGTGTCCCCCTTTTCTATGACGTATATATGCGTCCTGGAGCACTCTACTGGTTGAGCAATTATGTAGATGTTCAAAATCCGGGAGATGGGACTACAACTGGGTGGGATTTCAATTACTTTACTTTTGATTTCTATCCCATCACCTATTATGCAACCAATGGTGGAAAAGATGCTTGTTTTATCCGTTGCGTAGAAGATAAGTAGGATCAACGTGAGTTGAAATCAACAAGTGAAAACCATATAAAGTCAAAGAGCAGCAGGCGGGAAAAGTTTCCCGCCTGTCTTTTTTTTGCACGGATATTTTTTGTAGCTTTGTGAAAAATATGATTGATATGGAAGATTTGCAAAGATTATACCCTATTGGGATACAGACATTCTCGGAGATACGGGAAGGTAATTATCTTTATATTGATAAGACGGAATATGTGTATCGCCTGACGCACTCTTACTCTAAATATTTGTTTTTAAGCCGTCCCCGACGTTTTGGGAAATCTTTGCTTACCAGCACCTTTCACTGCTATTTCGAAGGACGGAAAGATTTGTTTGAGGGGCTGGTTATAGAGACACTGGAAACGGAATGGATAAAGCACCCGGTGTTGCACTTCGACATGAGTACCGCTAAACATGTGGACAAGGAACAACTGAACGCAGAACTGGAATTGAAACTCATGGCTTATGAGGAGATTTATGGACGTGTAGAGGAGGAACAGTATGTGAATCAGCGCCTGGAGGGACTTATAAAACGCGCTTACAAGCAGACCGGTAAAAAAGTGGTTGTCTTGATAGACGAATATGATGCTCCTCTGCTCGATGTGGTTCATGAGGAGAAAAATCTGCCACAGTTGCGCAATGTGATGCGTAATTTTTACAGTCCGTTAAAGGCATGTGATCCTTATCTACGCTTTGTTTTTCTTACGGGTATAACCAAGTTTTCGCAACTTAGTGTGTTCAGTGAACTTAATAATATCACCAATGTGAGCATGTTGCCTGATTATGCTGCCATTTGCGGTATCACTGCTGAAGAACTCCGTACTCAAATGGCTCCCGATGTAGAGCGTCTGGCCATCCGGTTGGGAATCACTGCAGAAGAGATGCTGGACAGACTGAAGGAAAATTATGACGGCTATCATTTTTCGTGGCCGTCGCCCGATGTTTTCAATCCCTTCAGTTTACTGAAAGCGATGGCTTTGGGAGAGATCGGCTCTTATTGGTTTGAGAGCGGCACGCCCACTTATATCATAGAGATGCTGCGTAAATATGCTGTATTGCCATCGGAAATTGGTGGCGAGGAAGCGTCGCCCAGTGATTTTAACGTACCTTTAGAGTTGGCTACCAATTATATGCCGTTGCTTTATCAGGCTGGTTACCTTACGATAAAGGGGGCGGATTTGGAATTTGACGCATATATGCTTGATATTCCAAACAAAGAGGTGCGTGTCGGTCTGATGAAAAGCCTGATCCCATCTTATGTGAAAAGTGACAGTCATGAGGTGAACAGTGTGGTGCGTAATTTGGCGCGTAACATTGTGCGGGGGGATATGGATGAAGCGTTGAAGCTGCTTCAGACTTTCCTTTCTACTGTGCCCTATTGTGACAACACGGATTATGAAGGACATTACCAGCAAATGCTCTATGTGATATTCTCATTACTGGGTATTTATACCGATGTGGAGGTACGTACGCTGAAGGGACGAGTGGATATGGTACTTCGCACGAAGACTACTCTCTATCTGGTAGAACTGAAATTGAATCAGAGTGCAGAGGCTGCTATGAATCAGATTAACTTGCAGCAATATTCCGAGCGTTTTGCTCTTTGTGGGCTTCCGGTGGTAAAGGTCGCAATTAATTTTAGTGCGGAGAGTCGGACGATAGCTGATTGGATGATTTCAAGAGAAACGTATGCATAGTTGTTTTGTAATTATTATAGTTTAAGAAAAGGAAAAACATGAGTAACAGGATATACCCCATCGGCATACAGAACTTTGAAAAAATCCGGAAAGACGGTTATTTCTATATTGATAAGACTGCTTTGATTTATCAGATGGTGAAGACAGGCAGTTATTATTTCCTGAGTCGTCCCCGTCGTTTTGGGAAAAGTCTGTTGATATCTACACTTGAAGCGTATTTCTTGGGCAAGAAAGAGCTTTTTGAGGGCTTGGCCATGGAAAAGCTGGAAAAGGATTGGACTGTATATCCTATTTTTCATATGGACTTGAATACGGAGAAGTATGATACGCGGGAGAGCCTGGATAGTATATTGAATTTCACATTGGAGAAATGGGAACAGCTGTATGGCACCGCTCCGTCAGAAACAACTTTTGCATTGCGTTTTCGCGGTCTTATTGAACGGGCTTACAAGCAAACCGGGCAACGGGTTGTCATCCTGATTGATGAATATGATAAACCCATGTTGCAGGCAATAGGTAACGAGGAACTTCAGAAGGAATTCCGTAATACTATGAAAGCTTTTTATAGTGTGCTGAAGACCATGGATGGCTGTATTCAGTTTGCATTTTTGACGGGAGTGACGAAATTCGGTAAGGTAAGCGTGTTCAGCGATTTAAATAATCTCGATGACATCTCAATGCGGAAGCAATACGTGGATATTTGCGGAGTTTCTGAAAAAGAACTGCATGATAATCTCGAAATTGAACTGCATGAACTGGCGGATGCAAAGAAACTGACTTATGGTGAACTGTGCAATAGATTGAGGGAATACTATGATGGCTATCATTTTACATACAATTCTATCGGACTATATAATCCGTTTAGCTTGCTTAATACTTTTAAGTATAAAGAGTTCGGTAACTATTGGTTTGAAACGGGAACTCCTACTTATCTAGTGGAGTTGCTGAAAAAACATCATTATGACTTGGGGCGTATGGCACATGAGGAAACGAGTGCCGCTGTATTGAACAGTATTGATTCGACATCGGACAATCCCATTCCGGTCATTTATCAGAGCGGTTATCTCACTATCAAAGGATATGATAATGAATTTGGAATTTACAGTTTAGGATTCCCGAATCGCGAAGTAGAGGAAGGGTTCATTAAATTCTTGCTTCCTTTTTATGCAAACACCAATGCGGTAGAATCGGAGTTTGAAATACAGAAGTTTGTTCGTGAAATACGTGTCGGAGATTATGATTCTTTTTTCCGTCGTCTCCGGAGTTTCTTTGCTGATACTCCTTATGAACTTATCCGTGATTTGGAATTGCATTATCAAAATGTACTTTTTATTGTCTTTAAGTTGGTCGGGTTTTATGTGAAAGCGGAATACCACACAAGTGAAGGGCGTATCGATTTAGTTCTGCAAACTGATAAGTTTGTTTATGTGATCGAATTCAAATTTGACGGGACAGCGGAAGATGCCTTACGACAAATCAATGAAAAACATTATGCACTTCCTTTTGAGGCCGATGGCAATCGCCGATTATTTAAAATAGGAGTGAACTTTAACGCGAAAATGCGGAATATTGAGAGATGGATAGTGGGATAATGGTGAAATAACGACAGAAAATCCCGGCTGAATAAATAAAACGGCCGGGATTTTCTTGTTTAAAATGTTTATTTGCCATTTTTGGAAAATATTAAATGGTAGCTATATCTTTCCCGTGTGCGATAACGAAAACGTAAAAAATAACAATTTATTATGTAGAAAAAGTGGGAGGAATGCTTCGTAGTTCATAAATAATGATTAAATTTGCCGCGATTTGTAATGCGGAGTTTGCAAAATGACGAATAATACTATAAAGCATCTAGGTATTGTGGAAAACATACAAGGTTCTCATCTGTTGGTGAGGATTGTCCAAACATCGGCTTGCGCGGCTTGTAGCGCAAAGGGGCATTGTTCCTCGGCGGATAGTAAGGACAAAATC
>ERZ777305.1945-NODE-1945-length-20267-cov-4.090837_pt1 | contig 20267 bp, 18 predicted proteins | sample MGYA00374965_ERZ777305 | MGnify/ENA primary metagenome ERZ777305 (study PRJEB29328, sample SAMD00013331) | mouse gut metagenome | study: EMG produced TPA metagenomics assembly of the Metagenome analysis of fecal microbiota from mouse which was promoted... | reverse complement strand
GATGTAATGCCTCTCACAACTTAAGTTTACCAAAGATAATACCAATATTCAAGAATTATCTTCATTATAATAATTAACAATTACATATTAGGTTCACAAGTTAAATTGATTCCAAGATTCTTTAAAGCATTTAATTCACCTTTGCCGATAATATAACTGCAATGGGCTTCACATCCTCTTAATTTTTCTAATTCATCTAAGGCTTTTTTGATAATTGGATTAGATACCGAGCAAATGCTCAAGGCGATTAAGACTTCTGACAAATCTAAAAAATAAGAAGTATTATAGGAAGTTTTTTGTTTCATTTTGTAAATTCCATCTAAAATCTCTGGCGATAATAAGTATTCTTTATCAGGAATACCCGTAATTTTTTTGATGGCATTAAGGAAGGCGGCACTGGAGGCACTCAATATTTCGCTTTCCTTACCTGTAACAATAGTTCCCTCGTCTAATTCAATTGCCAAAATATTTGCTCCACTTTTTTTAGCTTTTTCATTGGCAACCCTTGCTACTTCACGATCTGTTAAAGAAAGTTCTAATTTGTCCATTAAAGACTTAGCTAAGTCCACTTCTTCTCTTTCGCAAGTTTTTTGTTTATACTCACATAAAGTATTATAATATCTCCTAATTATCTCATCTTTGGCAGCATCTATTATAACTTCTTCATCAATGATACAATCTTTAATCATATTAACACCCATATCGGTTGGTGATTTATAGATGTCTTTTCCCGTAATTTTAAGCAAAATATTCTTTAAAATGGGAAATGTTGAAATATCGCGATTATAATTAACAGCGTTAATTCCATAGGCCTCTAAATGAAAAGGATCAATCATATTAACATCTTTCAAATCTACTGTTGCAGCTTCATAGGCGATATTAACAGGATGTAATAGACTCATGTTCCAAACAGGGAATGTTTCAAATTTAGCATATCCCGCTTTAATTCCTCGTTTGTGTTCATGATATAGTTGGGATAGACACGTTCCAAGTTTTCCACTGTTGGCGCCAGGAGCTGTTACAATAACCAATTTTTTGGTCGTTTCAATATAGGGATTTTTGCCATAGCCTTTGTCACTTACTATTAAATCGACATTGTCAGGGTAACCATCTGTAGGACGATGAATATACATCTTTATGTTGCGTTTTTTGAGTGTTTTTTCCAAGCGAGATATATTATTTTCTTCCCGATACATCGTTACAACAACACTGTTAATAGAAATATCTAAACCTTGCAATTTTTCAATTAATCTCAATAATTCCAATTCATAACTTATTCCATAATCTGCTCGTATTTTACTTTTCTCAATTGAAGATGCATTGATACAAAATATTACTTCTAAGTCATCTTTAAATTGCTGTAATAATCTTATCTTGTTGTCGGGTCTAAATCCTGGTAAAACTCTTGATGCATGACAATCATCAAATATCTTTCCACCAAATTCTAAGTAAAGTTTATCATCAAACATTTTAATCCTTTCCAATATTTTCTCACTTTGTATTTTTAAATACTTATCACTGTCAAATCCAATCTTATGCATAACAACCTCCTATAATATAATTACTTAACATAATTATATCATTTAATTGGATACAACAAAATATTTATTTTAATTTTATCTAAATGGTAGAATATTTTGAAGAAAAGGCAATAAAAAAGAACGTTAACGGAAAACTAAAATAATGATATAATATATCTAAGTGGTGATAAAATATGGACATCAAAGAAAAATTAAATTATATTCAATATTCCAAATATAGATATGACAAAAAGAAATGGAACGCAGAAGAAACAAAAGACTTTTTTGACTTAGATTTTTCTAAGTTATTATTTGATAACACTTATAATGTTATTAACAGTCAAGATAAACTACTTTCATACTTTGATTTTCACGAAATATTTAGTAGTTTTGCTAATGACCTAACAAGTACACAAGAATTTTTGTTAAAATTTATGACCATTAAAAGGGTTAAAGGAGTTGATTTGTTATTGCAAAATATGCCCTATGATTTAAAAGAACAATTCTTTTATCAATTATATATAGATTTTAAAAGCAAAAATGACAAACCTTTTTATCTGGCCCAAGTTATATTTTGTATAAATGAACAGGAGAAATTAAGATTTATTAATAATATACTTGATGACATCAGAGATGACGAACTTTTATATGTAATTAAAGATTTATATGTAAATAAATGTGATGCTTTACTAACTAAGTTATTAAATAACGAAAGAATTGCCAATATTGCCGTCCAAAAAATTAGTGCTCCCTTCTTTTATGAAATGTTAGAAGAGTTACATTTATCAAGTGATTTAAAAACTAAAAGAGAGACTGAGTTAAAGAATATTATAATTAATCAGCAAGATTATGATATAGATGATATAAAAAATGCTTACTGTGATTTGTACTTTCATGACATTTTCAAAAATGTATGTCTTGATATTAAGACCATTATTGATTTTGCCGATGATGATGAAACTTTTAAAAACGATTATTTAGGGGAATTATATGATCTTTTGAGTAAGGTATATACATTTTTGAATAGTGATATGAAAAATTTAGAGGAAAATATTGAATTACTTAATAATTGCCCATTAAACCATGAAATAATTGCCAAATGCTATTTAATGTGTCAAGAAAGATTTAAAAAATTAGTTTCGCAAAGTATAAAGCAAAATATAATAGCAAATGTAACGCCTAAAATTTTATTATCATCATTAGGTGAAGAAGTAAAATTTTATACTATAGGAGACATAGACCCACAAAAACACCTAACTATGCTTGTTAGTACAATCCCCTGTTCTAATGATGCTAGATCATTTAAACAGACCTATTATTCGGAGGAAAATGGGGAGATTAAAAATGGTAGAAGAAGTGGTTCTTTAATAAACGAGACAAAATTAACTTCACTATTTGGAGGAAATGGCAGAATAACCTTTGGTTATGAAGATTTGCGAGGAAGAATAATAACATCGGCAACACTTAGCGATGGTTGTACGGACGGAAATGAAGAAAGATTTAGAAGACATAGAAAGGTAAGAAAAAGTAGTTATCTCTCTGTCAATAAGTTTGTTGAAAGTACTCAAAGCCACACAGAACTAACAATCAATATGGGACAAACTGGAGAAATAATGAAACCTAGTTTTATTTTAATAACGACAGATACTCCCACCCAATTTGAAATTGATGTAGCAGCGGAATTTGGGATTCCGATTAGGTGCGTAATTAACAAATATGAACAAAAAACAGACGTTCATCACAGTTATTCTTTTGAAGATTATGATTATTGCAAATTTGATAAAAAAACTATAACGGCTAACAAACAGGACATAAAAAAATTTTAAAGCAATTAAAAAGATGATTTTGAAATTGAAATTTTGTATCTTCATCATCTTTTTTTATTTTCCATCATATAAAAGCCATTTAGCTTATTGAAATAGGCATTATTTTGAGGAGTAAATATCTTTTTTAAATAAAAAGTAGTTTATTAAAAAGAGAAAAGTTAAAACTACTTTTTAACATCTATTATCCTCAAGGTATCATTGTAAAGTTAGCATCAGTAAGTTTATTGCCACTTGTACCTACAGCCCACCCTTTTACTGTGGCATTATTAATTTTTATGACAACCGAAGCATTAATACCTCTAAAGGCATCACTTCCACTTTGAACACTAGTAATATCAAAGCCACTGATATCTAAATCAACAAGACTTGTACATCCATAGAAAATAGAACTGATATCTGTTACCTTATTGGTATTAAACTTGCTTAAATCTAAATTGGTTAATCCACTACAATTCATAAACATACGACTAATATTAGTAGCTCCACTGGTATCAAAAGAACTGATATCTAAGTTAGTCAAGTTTTGCATGTTATAGAACATATTGCTCATATTAGTAACCTTACTTGTATTAAAATTACTTAGATTTAGATTTGCTAAACTATTGCAGTTGTAAAACATCAAACTCATATTAGTTACATTGCTCGTATCAAAACTGCTTAGATCTATGCTTGATAATTTATAACAATTATAAAACATTAAACTCATATCTGTTACATTACTCGTATCAAAACTGCTTAAATCTAGATTGGTTAGATTTCCACAATAGGCAAACATTTGAGACATAGTAGTTATATTTTTAGTATCAAAACCCTTTAGGTTCAAAGTAGTTAAGTTAGCACAACTAACAAACATTTGCATCATATTAGTAACTTTACTTGTATTAAAACTGCTTAAATCGAGACTTTTTAAACCAGAAGAACCAGCAAACATGAAGCTCATGTCTGTTACATTGCTCGTATCTAAATAATCGATATTCGCGATAGTTTCCATCTTGCCAAAACCAGAAAAGTAATTTGAACTATTTTCAGGGGCCATTATCTTTCCATCGGCCTCAATATATACGTCATATTTAGTTGCATCTTCGGCACTAGGCACTAAATAGGCCATGATACTTTCATCTTGATTTAAGGACATATCATAGGCAATTATTGCGTCTTCTTTTCCTGTTTTTTTATTTTCAAAAGTTATGCTCTTGATATTAGAAGCATGTTTCCAAATTTTATCGCCATTAACTCTGGCCATCAAGAAGTTTTCTTTTTCTGGTTCAGTATATGGATCTGATAAGCTATCTCTTTCAATAGCTTCGGCATTTATCGTACATTTTAATTCGACAGTTGCTTGATCACCAATATATGATCTTATAAGTTCTAATGACAACCTTCCATCTTCACTTTCAGTAGCTTCTAGGTCAAAATATGTGGGATTAATTTCTAAATCCAAATATTTATTCATGATATTATTATCATCGGAGAAAACACATTCAATAGAAGCTTCAGCATCATATTGACGACTCTTATTGGTAACAGTAAAATCAAGTTTTTCTATCTGACCAAGATTTTTTAATGTATTACTATTATATGTAATTGTCTTGCCATCTTCACTTATGGAAGCTTCACCCTTTTCTGTTTCCGCTTTAGTAAATATGACATTGTTGTTAAAATCTTCATTGTTCGTTCGGATTGCTAGATTTCCATTAATTACTAAAGTTGTTGTTACTGCAGCAAACACTACTACCATAAATGCTAAAACTGATAATAATATTATCTTCTTTTTATCTATTCTCATATTTTTCACCATCCACATTAGTTAAAAAGATACTCTTTATCATATATCTCCTATATTATAATAACATTTTTGATTTTGAATACAATATATAATTTTTGAAAAATTTCTTGATTTTATTATTTTATACATATATTGACAATTTTAAACAAAAAAAACATCTATTCAAAAACTGAATAAGATGTTTTAATATTTTTTATTTATCAATAACTTCTTTGATTGCTGATTTAATTACTTCTATGGAATTTTCTAACTTTTTCGTTTCATCTTCATTTAAAGGAATAAATATTTTTTCTCTTACGCCTGATGCATCGACAACGGCTGGTGTCGATATGCATACGTCGTTTTCCCTGTCGTAACTTGATACGGATAAAATAATTTTCTTGTCTTCCAAAATAGCTGATGTTATACGGACAAGACACATTCCTATGCCATAATAAGTAGCTCCCTTGCGCTTAATAATCTCATAGGCAGAATTGCGAACCTCTTCTTCTATTTTTAGACAGGTATTGGCATCTAAAAATTCACCAATATTCTTAAGACCAACAGTGGCATTGCTCCATGAGACAAATTCAGAGTCTCCATGTTCGCCTATGACGTATGCCTGAATGTCTTTAGGGCAGACATCAATTTTTTCACTTATCAAATAGCGAAGTCTAGCTGTATCGAGAGTTGTTCCTGAGCCTATAACACGTGAGGAATCTAAGCCAGAATATTTTAAAGTCAAATAGGTCATAACATCTAAAGGATTAGTTGCTACTAGGAAAATTCCTGTAAAACCACTTTGCATTATGGAATCAATAATCGATTTAAATATCTTACTGTTTTTGTGAATAAGATCCATTCGCGTCTCACCAACTTCTTGTTTGGCACCAGCAGCAATGACGACAATACGGGCATCCTTGCAATCTTCATAATCACCTACTTTAACTAAAACTCGTGATGGTGAATAAGCAAGGCAATGATTTAAATCCATTGCTTCTCCTTCAATTCGTTCCTTGTTAATATCAATTAAAACTAATTCATCGACATATGTTTGTTGATTTAAAAGGGCATAAGCATAACTCATACCAACATTACCACAGCCAATTAAAACCACTTTATTTTTCATATAATCACCTACTCCTATTATATAATAGCTTACGTTTAAAAACTATTTATTTAAGATGATTAGACATAAACTTTATTATTTGTTATAATAACACACTAATTAAAGGGGAATATTATGGAAATAAATGTCGATGAAGTTATGCGTCTTGCTCACAAGAATCATGGTCTAAGTAATGATTTCGAAAAGTTTTGTCGCATGTATATTATGACTACGGAAAATATCCGCGAGTTTTTAACTCTATATGACTTGCATGACAAGGATGTCTTAAGTGTTGCAGGATCGGGAGATCAAATGCTTAATGCCTATGCTTTAGGAGCTAAAAGTGTTACACTTTTTGATATAAATCCTTTGGCTTTTGCTCAGGCTAAATTAAAAAAAGCTGCTGCCTCTACTCTTACATATGAGGAATTTGAAAGATTCTTTTCACCAGAACATAAAAAGACACTTTTTGATTTATATCTATTTGATAAAATAAGTGAATGTTTAGATGAAAATACAAAAGATCTATTTAAAACCATTTTTACTAAACATCCAGGTATGGATACCTTCATGAATTTTTACTTTCGCTTTTATGCTAAATTCCAAAAACAAAAGGATCTAAATTACTACCTCTATGATGAAGAAAATTATAAAAAGTTGCAAGCTATTATTGAGACAAAACCTTTAAAATATATCGAAACGCCTATTACTAGTTTAAAAAGTAATATTCAAAAGGATTTATATGATTTTATATTACTATCCAATATTAGCGATTCTATTGAACGCATATATGATTCTAATAGTTTAAAACAATTTAAACGTCTTATTCATTCTCTAAGCAAAAATTTAAATAAAGATGGCATAATTCAAGTCGGATATATTTATAATTTATATTGTAGTTCTAATGATGAGATACCAATATTTGCTGATGATGATGAGCGTGAAAAGATATTTACACCGGATGAGTTTAATACTAATCTCGTTACAAGTTACCGTTTCTATAGTGATAAAGATAAAATTATTACGTATGAAAAAAAGAAAAGAAAAGTCGCATAACTTTTCTTTTTTAATTATCAACACTTTTATTTAAAGATTTATTATCTAAATAATATTCTTCTCCTTCTATTTCGGTTATTATATCTCCCGTTTTAAAAAGATTATAAGCATCATCTATATTATCTAAACTATCAAATATTTTACTTTCTAACGTTCCATCGGGAAGAAGGCGATAAAGAAGAATACCATAACTTACATCTTTAATGGGATTAGATGTATATATATCCATTTCGATTGGCTGCCATTTATATTCTTCATGTCCCTCGATTAAGCCATATGTTAATTTTCCATCTTTATAACTTAGACCATATTGTTCAGGGACGTATTCACTTACTAATTCTAAACGATAATTGGGTTTTCGATTTTGGAAGCGTTCCTTAACATAATCAAGATTTGCCTCTAATAAATACATTTTATTATCAACAATAGTAGCATAATAATCATCAGCCAGAAGATAATCTTCACTGCGAATAAAGGAGCCGTTATACTCTTTTTCGCCATCCATTAATCTCTTTAACCCATCATTGGTGTAGTAATAGTGATAATGTTCCTCACTAATACTGCATGGAACATCTTCAGCACATCCGGTTAAGGCTAGAACAGTCGATAAGGTCAAAGCATAAATCTTACTTCTTTTCATTATCTTAATCTAAAGAAAGTGCATGACTTTCCTTTTTTTCTTTAATAAATTCGACAAATTCAGATAGAGGCATATTTTTCTTTTCTTCACTGCCAAATATTCTTAATGTTACTGTTTCTTCATCTCTTTCATTATTTCCTAAAACTAGTGAAATAGGTACCTTATTAGTTTGAGTCTCTCTCATACGATAACTCAACTTCTCTTCGCGACTATCAAGATCAACACGTATGCCAGCATCTAATAGCTCTTGATATACTTTTTTAGCATATTCTAAATGATATTCATTGTTAACTGGTAAGACGACAACTTGTACAGGACTTAACCAAAGTGGCATGGCCCCTTTGCGCTCTTCTAAGTAATAGGCAATGAAGCGATCGATACTACCAAATATAGCTCGATGTAAAACTACGGGACTCTTTTTAGAACCATCACTGTCGACATATGTTAAATCAAATTTAGCTGGTAGGCAGAAATCTAATTGACAAGTAGATAATGTATATTCGTTACCAACAGCTGGTTTAACTTGCACATCTAACTTTGGACCATAGAAGGCAGCTTCTCCGATTTTTTCAACATAATCAATGCCAATGTCATCGAGTACTTGTCGCAACTTATTTTCCGCATTATCCCACATTTCATCATCTGGATGGTATTTGACTTTATCTTCCTTGTCTCTTAAGGATAATTCAAAATGATAATCTGTGATACCTAATTCCTTATAGACCTCTAGTATGAGATTAACGACAATTTTAAACTCGGATTCGATTTGCTCGGGAGTTACAAATAGATGGGCATCATTTTGACAAAATGATCTAACCCTTTCAATTCCCTTTAGAGCTCCACTTGCTTCAAAGCGACAGTCTCTAGCAATTTCGCCAATACGCAAAGGTAGATCACGATATGAGTGAATATCATTAGCATAAATCATCATATGATGTGGGCAGTTCATTGGTCTTAAAACAAACTCTTCTCCCTCAACTTCCATCTTAGGAAACATTGATTCTTGGTAATGTTCCCAGTGACCACTCGTCTTATATAGTTCAACATTTCCAAGTGGAGGAGTTAAAACATGCTTGTAACCCAATTTCTTCTCTTTACCTTTGATATAGTTTTCCAATTCTTCCCAGATGATATAACCATTTGGCAAATACATTGGCAAGCCTTTACCAACTAGATCACTTGTCATAAATATTCCAAGTTCTTTACCCAATTTACGATGATCCCTATTTTTGGCATCTTCAAGTTCTTGCAAATAGGCATTAAGTTCTTCCTCCGTATCAAAACATACGCCATAAATACGTTGTAGAACCTTGTTATTTACATCCCCCTTCCAATATGCTCCACTAAATTTGATTAATTTAAAGTTTTTACATTCTTTAACTGTATCAACATGAGGCCCACGACAAAGGTCTGTAAAATCTCCTTGTGTATAAGTTGATATCGTTACTTCACTTTCATCCATACGGTTAATCAAATCTAACTTGTAAGGATCGCTTTTAAATTGCTCTAAGGCCTCTTCTTTCGTTATCTCATTGCGAACAATTCTCTTGCCGTCTTTGGCAATTTTTTTCATTTCTCTACTGATTGCTTCGATATCATCATCATTTATTACTTTATCTCCAAGGTCAATATCGTAGTAAAAACCACTGTCAATGACAGGTCCTACCCAAAATTTCGCCTCCGGCCATAAATGTTTGATAGCCTGGGCCATCATATGAGCACAGCTATGATTTAACTTATTTAATCTTTCATCTTCTTTAAAATTTATCATTTTATTTTTTCCTTCTTTCTTCCTTTTTTATTAGTTCTTCTCCATCGTAGTCATTGATGTCCGCATTAAACTTTGAATACAAGCACCTTTTATTGGGATAATTATCAATTATCGTGTCCAAATTGTCTTGTAATGCATCTTCGGGATTACTCACGCCATATCCTAAAAACATGGAATAAAACTCTTCCCTACTAGCGTATTCTTCTGGCAAATTATCAATATCGATATTTTGCATTACCACAATTCCCATCTTATTCATAACCATATTCGTCTTGGTCATATTGTATTCGCTTTGCCAATTTTCAGGAAAATATCTAATGAGTGATGCAAATCTTTCAGATTTCGTAACTAAAATTTTACAATAATCAAGATGCCATCGCACACCATTAGTAACTGGCACAGCGTCAATTACACCATCGGGATATAAAATCACGATTGCGGCTTCTTTAAGCATAAATTCTTCATGAACAGGTATTCTAAGTTCATCAAATTTCTGAACGACAAATTTATATCCCTCATCACTCTTTTGCAAGTAAAGTTGTTCACTATCCATTTCTTTTACCTCCCTTTATATTTTTCTTATTTCATCTTTATTTTCCCTTTCATATTTTCCCATTGCAGTGGAATATTGATTTTTAACGATGCAGTTTTCTGGATAATTATCATATATAACTTGAAAGTTTTCATCACTTTCCAAAGTGGTATTTTCAGCCTTAAATGTGTAGAAAAGGGGACAAAATGGCTCTAAATACTCCAATCTATAAGGAATCCTATTAATATCAACATTGTGAATAGTAGATATTCCCAAGCTAGAAAGTAAACAATCTAATTTATAAGTTGATTCATCGGGTTCAAAATCAATTACAAAACCTAGCTTATCAATGCTCTCTTTAAATCTCTCGGATCTTTTATATAGCTCCTCGTAATAATAATTGTGATGTATTCCGCCACTAGTTCTTATGGCATCAATAAAGCCATCAGGATATAATACGACAACAGCTGCCTCTTTGAATAAAAAAGTATCATCGGACATTATCCTAACATCAAAAGGCTCTAGACAAAATACATAGCCATCACCACTCTTCTGCAAATATAATTGTTTTTCTTCCATAATCTTTTCTCCTTTCAAACAAAAAAAGACGATACTTAGGAGTGCATAATACACGGTACCATCCTTTATTTAACTCATTTAACTTATAACGGTGTCGACCGAAGTTTATTAACTTTCTCAAGAAGGAGTAATTATGAACTATTTTATTTGTTTTCACCAACCACAAACTCTCTAAAAAAATACGTTTCATAATCTTGTCTTCTATCATGGATTTCTAGGGTTATTCTAACACTTAAGGGTATTGGTGTCAATAAAGTTTAAAAAATTAGACTTAAATTATCCCCTTTTTTATGGTAAATACTCCTTTATTATGTTAATATTAATAATAGAGAGGATGGAATCATATGAGTTATAATATAGTATTCAAATTATTTAAAGATACCATAAGTATTTCAAAAATAAAAAAAGAAGTAGATTATGAAAGTTTAAATAATACAAATATTATTGATGTCAAAGATTTAAAATTTTCTAATGATTATATAAGAGAAAATTTTGAATTAGTATCCAACTTCTTAAACGTTATAATTATTAAACACAATATTAAAACTGTTCAGATAAATAATCTCGAAATAGCCGATATATGTCTCGATTTAGTAAATGAGTGGGAGCATATAGAAAAAGTATATTTTAAACCCGATAAAGTTATCAATCTAGATATCGTTTTAAAACTTTTAGAAAGCAAAAATATTCGAGAAATAGATTGCTATAATATGAATCATTATCTGATTGAAAGATTAGATTTAAATAAGGCAATAAAGGTCAATACCCGCTATAATTATGATTTTGTATCTAATTTCATGCTAGAAAACAAATTAGCTAGTTACTCAGATTTTTATTATAAAAAAAGTATTACTATTAAAAAGGAATTTGATGAAGAAGAAATTGAAGATTTTCGCATATTTATGGCTTTAAATGATCGATTAAGGCATATTAAGGTTTTGGCATATTCCAATGAATTACTTACGACTATTATCGAGGAAATATTAAAATATAAAAAGGAAAATATAGTTATCGAAATTGTCGAAGAAAATAATGATTTGAATATGATATATAACTCTGTTGCATACATTAAAAAGCAACATAAGAAGGATTTTGAAGAATATAATATTATTTTCAAACTTGCCTATTCAAAAGAATATAAAAAAAGAAATTTCTTAAAAGAAATCAATTTTAAATTATGTATGGCCCTACTCGTATTCATTATTCTAATTGGCTTAGCAACTGTCAGCTTCAATTATTATAAACAATATAAAGATGAACAGATAATTAATGAACAAATTGAAGAGTTTGAAAATATAATTTCTGAATCAGAGGAGTTTGTTACCATCGATAACAACGAAACGGATATAGAATATATTGGACCAGAAAAAAATACAACTTCGACAACTACCAAAAAGAAATCAAATTATAAATCAGCATACTATGTCAATTATTCTCAGGCATTTCAAAAACTATTAAAGAAAAATGATGATACAGTTGGATGGCTAGAAGTAAATAATACGCGAATCAAATATCCCGTTGTCCAAGCGGATACCAATTCATATTATTTAAATCGCGATTTTAACAAGAAGAAAAATAGTATGGGCTGGATATTTATGGATTATCGCAATGACCCTGTCGATTTGGACAGAAACACGATTATTTACGGCCATAATATTAAGACAGGTATTATGTTTGGTACTATTAAGACGATGTTTAATACCAGTTGGTATAAAAAAGCAACGAATCAGATAATCACTTTTAATACTCCTACTAAAAATATGAAATGGAAAATATTTTCTATATATCAAATTAAGGCTACGGAAGATTATCTAAAAAATGATTTTGAATCGAATGAAGAATTCAATAAGTTTATCAAAATGATTAAAAAACGCAGCATCTATAATTTTAAGGTCGATGTCAAAGACTCCGATAAGATTATTACCCTATCGACTTGCTTTTCACATACTACACGCCATGTTATTCATGCTGTTTTAGTGGAAGAAGAAGATCCAAATGTAAAATAAAAGGCAAATACCATTTAATTGTATTTACCTTTTTTATTTCACTAATTTTACTTCACTACCATTGTCTGGTTGTTCATCCGCAAATAAACCAATGGATGCAACAAATATTTCATAGACAAGTTGATCTGACCCTTTCAAAGCCAATTCCGTTATATTAACATCCGAACACATCATTTCCACAAAATAACTTTTACCATGTTCATTTGTGATATCGACATCATCAACTCCCATTTTCTCTAAATATTTTTTATACTGCTCTTGCATAGGCTTGCAACCATCTTTATAAATTCGTAAGAGAAAATCCATATCCATTCTATAACTTTCTAAGAGTAATTCTTTCCACTGTTCTAACTTAGAACTATCTATTTGTCTAAACTGTTCTTCACTGCCAAATTCTTCTTCTAACTGTGAAACCTTAGTTCTAATATACATTTCCGCCATTGGTGTATTGTAAAAATTTTCCAATAATTCCGCATATTGTTTTTTCATCTGACGTACATCCATCAAATATTGTGGATCATTATCATTTTGCGACATGCCTTTTCCTAAAATCGCATTCTTTAGCGCTTTTAAACGTCTTTTTAAAGATATTTTAACTATAGAATCAACATTGGCAACTAAAATATTATTGAGATTATCAAGTATATCTAACATTTGTAATAACGTAATCAAGTAGCAATCTATAATTTTCCCTAAAAAACTATAGACAAAATATTCATCGCGTTCTTTATCATGCAAATACATATAATCAACATTGGCATTTTTAAATTCTCTTGTTGTTTCACTTAATTTATTATAAAGAATATTATCAACATTCTTGAAATCAATATCTTCTAAAATATGATTTTTATGTAACGCCTGAAATTTTCTATCTAAAACTGCAATCGCTTGGGTAAAACTTTCGATACAAATCTTATACCTACAAATAACATCAAGAAGTGCTATTTTTTCCTGTTTTTCAAGTTTTTTATCCATTTTTCACCCCTCCAGATTCCTATTAGATATTTTTTAATCTAGGCATTTCTAAATCGTCTACTTCGCTTTCTAAAGCATTCATATTAATTGTCACTAATTTTTCCTCATCAGTCTTCAATTTAGGTAATCTTACAGAATTGATAATTAATAAATCTATCTCTCTAATAATTAAACCTAAAATCCAAGCAATGAACAAGCCCATAGCAACTTCATAAAGACTCATTAAAACAGGATTGGAAAATACGCTAAATTCATTAAAATCAACGCTATATTTATTGATATACTCAATAATGCATAAGAATAAGAATGATATTATAATTGGACATGATGTATTAATAAATTTAATTACTTTGCCATTTTTCTTATTTAATATTGTTACAAGCATTATTATAAAAGATACGAGCATTATTCCCATAAACTCTAATGTTGTAGGAAAATATATTAGTTCCATCAACTTCGTTGAAACATTATCAATAAATACTCTTAAAGTATCAACATAATTGCTTATATAGAATAATAATATTAATAAACTCGCTGTTATAGAAGTTATCTTAACAACCTTTTTATCCATAAGTTTGCTAAATACTAATGAGATAAGTAAAATTGCTAATTCTAGTACTACCAAGATAAAGACCTTAGATTCTACTAGAGTAGATAATGCATATTTTAGCATTTCCATTATTGATAATTCTGGCATATTCTCTCCCCCTTTACTTAACACTTTCTAATTCAAATACGAATACTGTCTGTGTTTTTTTATCATTTCTTGTACACGTTATAAGTGTAAGTGTATTAATGTCACCATTGCGCGATATAGTAATCTTACCAACCTTCGGTACGGTATAGACATATTTTAATTTATAAATGTATTTTTTACTGTTGTATGTTACACTAGCTTCGGCTCCCATACTTAATTTATATAGCTTATCAAAGAATGATACAGAACTGTTTCCTCGATGAGCTGCTAATATTAAGTTGCCATTCTTTTTATCTGGCATTTCAGATCCTTTTATCAACATCACGTTATAGCCAACGGAGTTATATTTAGAATCCATTGCCACAAACCCTCTTTTTATCTTAACATCTGGTACTTCTAAGTAACCAATATAATTATCTCTCTTATCTTCATTAGAAATGGGCTTTTGCGTTGCCACCGTTGTCGTTGGTACCTCTTCGTCAAGCTCCTCTAATTCTTCGGAGATAACTATTTCTTGTTCTAATAATTCTATGTTCTTTTGATTAAATAAATTCGATTTTATTCCATCAAAGTAAGTATATGTAATTAGAACTAAACCTATAAAACAGAAAAGAATGCTAAGGGTAATCTTAACATTCTTTGATAGTTTTTCTAGCACAAGCTACACCACCAATTAATAATGCAATACCACCCATAATTAGTAAAGTTGCCTCTTTACCTGTTGCAGGTACTTTGACTTCTTCTTTTTTCTCTGGTGTATTATAGAAAGTTATAATTGCACTATCGATATATTCCCCTTTGTTATTTTTAACTTTAACTGTTCCATCTTCTAATAATTCAAATGCAACAATTTCATTACTTAGTAAGTATCCCTTTGGTGCACTTACTTCTGATAAAGTATAACGTCCAGCATCTAATGCTACTTGATATACTTGATTAGTAGAAGTAAACTCATGAACTAAATTTCCCTTTTCATCTTTAATTGCTAATCTTGCACCACTTAGATAAGTGTTTGTTTTGGCATCTTTTTTAGCGAAGCTTACAACATCAATTAATTCATTAATCATGATGACTTTATTAACTTTAATCCATTCACCTTTTTCATTCTTAGTATATAAGTCTCCTCTTAAGTCTAACTTGAATGATATAGTAGTCTTACTTAACTTATATCCTTTTGGTGCTAATGTTTCAGTTAATGTATATTCACCAACTTTTAATGTTACTTTGTGTGTTTCTTTTGTTGAAACCCATTGATCTACTACTTTGTTATTGCTATCTTTAATAACTAGTGTAGCTCCTTCAACTTCATTTTCTCCAGTTACATCAGTTTTACTGATATTAACTTCGAAATTATCTACTAAATGACCAACAGTCATTTCAATAGAATCCTTTAGAACGGTTTTAGTTTCTAAAGCATCTTGGAATAATAACTTTTGATATTTTGAACTATGGAAGTAATAATATCCAGTATATTTAGAATATTCTCCTTCAACATTCATGCTTAATGTTATTTGTTTTCCTTGATCTATTTTAGCTACAGGAACTTTAACTCTTACAGTATCTTCTTTAGAACCTCTAACAATCATAGCACCTGCTGGAGCTTTACTTAAGGAATATTTGATATTTCCCTTTAAGTTTTTACTATGTATTTTGATTTCACTAGATACAAAGTACTCTCCTTCTTTTACAAATGTTACCTTATCTTTATCGATTGATAACTCACCTTTAACTTCTTTGTAGTTTTTAGCACCATCGTATAAATCATAAATCTTTTTACTTACTTCTTCAGTATTTCTATGATTAATGATATATTTTTTTACTTCTGATACTAGGTTGAAGTTATTTTGATTTAAATAATCTTCATAATACCAAACGGCCATTTGAACGATATAGAAATCTTTATCTTTATCTCCTGTATTTGGTTTATTATTTAAGATATAAGTATAACCAGGATCAACCACTCCTGTTTTGTTGAACTGAATTCCACCACCATAAGTAGCGCTTAAGTTCATACAGTAGATATAATATCTACCGTTTCCAGCTGATTTAACGATGACTGGGAAGTTCTTTATATATTCAACTTCTCTTTCTGGATCCGTTACAACTGAATCGGGAAGACTAGTTGCTGCTTGTGCAAAACTAATACCTCCACATAGCATTACTGCTAAAATTAATGTAAATATTTTTCTTGTTGTTTTCATAAATACCTCTTTCCCCCTTTAAGATGTCGCTTATATTAACACATAAATTAAAAAAAAGCAAATTTTTTTGCCTTTTTTTGGTAAAATAATCTATTTTTCAGGTTTTTTGGCCTTTTTTACGAGATTTTTTGATAATACTTCATATATTTCTCCTAGTGAATCAATATAGACATTTGCACATTTTTTTAGTTCATCTGTCGATTTCGATGAGTGCTTTTCGGCAACAGCTATGGAAGCAATCCCGGCCGCATTAGCTGCTTTTATTCCGACAATACTATCTTCTATTATAATGACCTTTTTCCTATCAATATGCATTAGTTCAACTACCTTATTGAATATTTCGGGATTGGGTTTAAAGAATGTCACATCTTCCATGGATAATATTAAAGAAAAATTATTCTCAAAATCGAGCCTTTGAGTATCAGGATTTTCATTACAATATGTTGCTAAATTGCGTCTTGTGGTTGTCGTAGCTAAAATTAAAGTCATTCCTAGTTCCCGCAATAACTCGATTAATTCTACAGCATAAGGTCTTACACTTACTTCATGTTTTAATATTTCATTCATCAAATAAACACGATAATCGGCCAATTCACCAATAGATTTGTTCATTTTATATTTATCATTTAAATAGGATACATAATCATCATAAGGAGAACCAGATGTGGAGGCACCAATTATTCTATCACGATCTAAATTGATGATATTTTCGGGAACTACAATATGTCCCAAGTCTTGAATTAATTTTTGATCTATCTTGTTCCATATTCCCACAGAATCTATTAATGTACCATCTAAATCAAAGATAAAGATACTCTTATTCTTTAAAATATTTTCAAGAATAAATTTACCTCCACGGCAATATAATAGCATAAATCAATAAATTGATAAATTATTATTGCACTCATCGAAAATTTGTGTTATATTTATAGAGCGATGAGAAAAATGGATCTTTAGCTCAGTTGGTTAGAGCATCCGGCTCATAACCGGGCGGTCGTAGGTTCGAGTCCTACAAGATCCACCATTTTTTATTTGCAGGTATGGCGGAATTGGCAGACGCGCTAGACTTAGGATCTAGTGGAGTGATCCGTGCAGGTTCAAGTCCTGTTACCTGCACCATTTTAATAATTAATCAATCATATGATTGATTTTTTTATTTATAAATATTGTATTTATTCTTGAAATAAATCTACTTTATGTTATACTAAAAAACAAATTTAAGGAAGTGTTATTTTATGAAAATATTTGTTGAAAAAGAATGGATTACAGGAAATACCTGTGTATTCACTATTCCTAATCAATTTGATAAGATAGCTGTTAAAAATGGTCTACATAAAATGCGGGCTTCATTTTTCGAAAAGTTAAAAAATGCTGGACATACCATTATAACTGAACGTGACCAAATTGATGATGAAACAATCTGTTTAATTATGAATTGTGAAGCCCTAATAAAAGATCCACAGTCACTTGAAGAAGTTAAAGATGCTTTATTTGAAAAGACTGCTAGTTCTGCTGGTGAAAATTTCCATTTTCCCCACTCTGTTAAGGTGAGAGAATATTTTAAAAACCCCTTTCTTCCTGCTGTATTTAAAAATGAATTACAAAATGGTGGAAAAGATAAGTTTTTAATTTCTACTCCTGAGCAAGTTGCTATTATAAAACATTATTATGAGCAGAATAAAGATAATGAGGAGATCATGGAATCCTTCAACAACTGTATAATCCAACAATTCATCGAGACACCAACGAGATATGCAACTTATATGCGTGTCTTAGCTAATGGTGCTGGTGAAGTTATGGGAGCTAATTTAAAGTGTGCTAAAACGGATTTTGAAAAAAGTAAATTAAATGCCTTTTTTGAGAGTATCTTCTTAGATCCTGGATCCAAATATTATTTAAATACGACGAAAATGTTTAACTATTATTCATGAGGTTTAGAAATAGGTCTAAGTCAACCAAAGTATTCCAGTGATAAACAAGAAATATTGATTGCTCATGGGTTTGATATGGATAATTTAAAATTGCCAGAGGAAGTTTTAGATGTCGTTAGAAATATCATGTTAAATTGTAATCAAGAGTATGGTGTTATGTGTGGAATGGATTTTATGCTTAATGAAAGAGATGGGCACTGGTACTATTTAGAGAATCAGGCATTCCCAGCTATAGAAGAATGGGCAAAACCAAGAGGTATTTCCCTTCCTGCTAATCATAATTTAAAGAATTATATTAGATATAATGAAATAGAATTACAAGCTCGGGAAGAAGCATTAAATGCTACTATTGCCAAGCGTCTTGAAAATAAAACTACAGGTTCTTCTCCTGTTACTTTAACTATTAAACCACCAAAAGAAAACAACTAATATTAGTTGTTTTTAAATGTCTTCCATATCGGGAAAAGTAAAAATTTTAAATTTTTTTCTTATATTCTCTTGCTTCTTAAGGAGAATTGTATCATTTTTTTCTATTTCAGCAATAAATTTTTTAAAATCATCTTTATTATTTATCAAGTAGCCAAAATCATTATCAGCTATAAATTTACCATTGAGTATCTCTTGTCCGGGAATAGGATTTAAGGCAATAAAAGGTTTTCCCATACTTAAAGCCTCACTAGTTATTAAACCTCCTGGTTTACCTAAAACTAAGGTGCATATTCTTAATAGCATATCCATATTCTCGAAATATCCAAGAGTAACGCCAAATTTTCCACTTATATCTCCTAATCTTTGGGCTTTTTTATAAAGTCGCTTATTCTTGCCAGCAACAAAGATATAGGAAAAGTCATAACTCATATTCAAGAGCATATCAAAATACTCTAAGGCATTGGCATAGCCATTACCTCCTCCACAGACAAATAAAAATACAGGTTTATCTTCAGGTAATTCAAGTTTTTTCAGGTAATCCTTGTGAGATATTTCTTTTGGCACTAAAAACTTGTCTTCGACAGGTATACCTGTTACCATGATTTTTCTTTTATCTATACCTAATTTGATCATTTCTCTTTTTAAATCTTCTGTTGGTATCCAAAACTGATCGACAAATTCATGAGCTACTGTGAACATTCTATGGATTCCATAATCTGTTAAAACGGATATTAATTTAGCCTTAAAAATTTTTTTGTTTTTGGCAATTATTCCAGTAGGACCCACTTGAGTAGATATAATTATATCGGGATTATATTCTAGTATTGCTCTTTTTACTCTATTCGTAAAAAATAATTTTATACAGAAATCATAAAACCAGGATTTTTTAAAATAATTACGATACATCTTTCTTTGGTAAATACATCCCCTTAGTCTCCTAAACTTGGTCGCCATTATTTTACCAACACTGGCAAAAACTTTATTAATAAGGGGTCTGCCTAAAGAAAGAGGATCCATTAGTTGAACAGCAATATCTGAATAATGAGATTCAAGATATTTTTGAAGGGACAAAGCTGCTTTATAATGCCCTGTTCCATAATTGGTATACAGAATAAGTAAGCGTTTATTTTTCTTTTTCATAAATTCACCACTAACTTATTATACTAAAATATCGCATAAAAAAACAATTAATTTTATATTAATTGTTTATATCAACACCTTTTTTTCAAAG
>ERZ777305.1944-NODE-1944-length-20271-cov-14.641126_pt1 | contig 20271 bp, 21 predicted proteins | sample MGYA00374965_ERZ777305 | MGnify/ENA primary metagenome ERZ777305 (study PRJEB29328, sample SAMD00013331) | mouse gut metagenome | study: EMG produced TPA metagenomics assembly of the Metagenome analysis of fecal microbiota from mouse which was promoted... | reverse complement strand
TTCCCTTTTTCTATGCTTAATATAGCACATTTGGCAGCAGGATTCAAGAGCCAAATGCATGTTGTTTGTATATGATAGTTACTGTCAAGGACAAACTTCGCTTTTGCATGTACTTTCAACCCTGCCTTTATCCATTCTGCCCCGTCCACGTTCATATAGATGTTCTCTTACTTTGCTTTTTTGAATATCGTTGCAATCATATCTTTTCAGAATTCCTAATAAATAAAATAACAGCCTGCGGGGAGTTAGCGTTCATGAATAAGAAGAACGGGCGAAACGTCGCGGGCGGACGGAGACTATATCAAGTGGGTAGACTTCAATGTTACGGCAGACGCGATGCGCTGTGCATTGCAATACGACCTGGATACATATGAGAGTGAAATTCATATCGACTGGATCGTGCTGCTTGCCTATGCGGGTTGCCGTGGCGGAGGAAACTTTAACGCAAAATCGCTGTCCTATATCCGCGATCTTGCCGAGCGCATGGAACCGCTACGGCGGCTGGCGCATCGGCATCCGCAGTTTTGACGGAAAGCGCTATTATTATTACGCGCACCTGCGGCAGAATTATCCGTATGCCGAGGGACTTGAGGAGGGCAGTGTTGTGACTGCGGGGGACGTCATCGGCTATATGGGACACACGGGTTACAGCACAACCGAGAACACAAACAATATTGAAGTCGTTCATCTGCACTGGGGGTTACAGCTTATTTTTGACGAGTCCCAGAAAGACGGAAATAACGAGATATGGGTGGACTGCTATGACCTCACGAACTTCCTCTACGGCTACCGCAGCGCGGTGGAAAAGGTCGGCGATACAAGGGAATGGATCCGCAGCGTGCCTATGAGCGATCCGGCAGTGGAGGAATACCGGTCTCGGTGATGAGATTGGAAGGGACGACAGCCACAGTGATGAAATTGGAAGAGACAGCGGTCGCAGTGATGGATTTGAAAGGGTCAGCGGCTGCAGAGATGTGTCTCGAAGAAATATCAGTCATAGAAGCGCGCGGAATCTTGACATATAATGAGATAACTGGAATAATGAAATGGAGCAGACAGCCTTTTGGCAGACAGCCTAATCTGATGGAGGGCGGAGGTGAAATCCGCCGGAAAGGAAGATGAATCATGTGGAACGTAACAGGCAAAAACAGGAAACGGCGGAAGCAATTCCCTTTTTTTGCGGCACTTTCCTGTGTACTTGTGATGTCCGCGGGATGCGGTGCAAAGAAAGGAGACGCTCTTGGCGTTGGGGAAGTCAGATCGATTGTCCTTGAGAATGCGGGTGTTTCTGAGCAGGATGCGAGATTTGTGAGGATTCGGTTAAATTCGGATGGTGGTACCTCCTGCTATGAGATAGAGTTTTTATGCAGTACGGCGGAGTATGATTATACGGTTGACGCGGAGACGGGGGAGATCCTTTCCATGAACTGCGAGACGGGGGAATATGATCTTGCGGCGGTGCCCGAAGAGATTCTGCCCCCGGAATTGGGACAAGGGACGGCGGAGAGCGGTGTGACTCCGACGTCTGAGGCGGCGGAGGGACAGGACGGATCGGGTGCCGGGACGCAGAGCGGCGCGCAGTCCCCGGAGGATGCCGTTCAAAACGGCACAGGACAGGGTACGCAGCACAACGGACAGGCAGGACAGGGTACGCAGCAGGCGGAACAGCAGTATATTGGCGCAGATGCGGCTAAACAGGCGGCGCTTGCTCATGCGGGACTGCAGGAGGACGATGTGCGTTTCAAACATGCACGTTTGGATTATGACGACGGGTACTGGAAATATGAGGTGGAGTTTCACAGCGGCAGCACAGAGTATGATTACGATATTGATGCGCAGACAGGAGAAGTCCTCTCTTATGATCATGAAGCAATTCACGGCGGACACGGGGGAGCTGAGCCTGCGGGGGATATGATCAGCGCGGAGGAGGCGGCGCAGATTGCGCTTGCCTATGCGGATATTACAGAGACGGAGGCGCAGTATCTGAAAACAAAATTAGACTATGACGATGGGCGCGCTGAATATGAAGTGGAGTGGCTTGTCGGACGGATCGAATATGCCTGTGATGTGGATGCGTTTACGGGGGAGGTCCTGAGCTTTGAAAGAGAGCAGGACTGACGGTCGTTTTTGTAGATAAGACGGCGTGCTGCTCTACAGAAACATTAGGGGCGGCGTGAAACAGCAACTTTACAGGGGATCGCCGGAGAGCTTAAGGCAGTTGTTACAGTATATAGAGCATACCACAAAGGAGAATGCCGCAACGGAGGAATTGCGGACCTTGGAGGAGGGCATCTGCCGGGGAAGGGCAGAAGGAAAAGCAGCAGCATAAAATAACAAGGGTAAATGATGTACATGCAAATTTTGCAGGGTAAAATGCGTGAAGCTGTTTTTTCAGGGGAAAATTCAAGGGAATTTTCCATCGTTATCCCTGCCACTTTTCGTTGCAAAACTCCGGACGCTATGTTAGAATATCAGCAGGGTGCAATGATAAAAAAATAACAATCATTGACATGCCCGAAAAGGGCTTATTATCAAATCAGGAGGGATTAGCAATGGCAAAGAAAATTGTTTTGGCAGGTGCATGCCGTACGGCGATCGGCACAATGGGCGGGGCGCTCAGCACAACGCCGGCACCGGTTCTTGGTTCCATCGTTATCAAGGAAGCTTTAAGCAGAGCGGGTGTTCCTGCAGATGCTGTCGATCATGTATATATGGGCTGCGTGATTCAGGCAGGACTCGGACAGAACGTAGCGCGTCAGGCATCCATTAAGGCAGGTCTGCCGGTTACGACCCCTGCTGTCACGGTCAATGTGGTATGCGGTTCGGGATTAAACTGCGTGAACATGGCGGCACAGATGATTGCGGCAGGCGATGCGGATATTGTTGTTGCGGGCGGTATGGAGAACATGTCCATGGCTCCTTATGCAGTAATGCAGGGACGCTACGGTTACAGAATGAACAACGGAAAATTAGTGGATACCATGGTAAATGACGCATTGTGGGATGCGTTTAACGATTATCATATGGGTATTACGGCGGAGAACGTTGCGGAGCAGTACGGACTGACCCGCGAGCAGCTTGACGAGTTTGCGGCATGGTCCCAGCAGAAATGCGAGAAGGCGATGGCGGAAGGCAAGTTCAAGGATGAGATCGTTCCGGTCGAAGTAAAGAAAAAGAAAGAAACCGTGATCGTGGATACCGACGAGGGACCGCGTGCGGGCGTGACGAAGGAAAGCATTTCCAAACTGCGCGGCGCATTTAAGCCGGACGGCATCGTAACGGCGGCAAACGCGTCCGGTATCAACGATGGTGCGGCAGCGATCGTTGTGATGAGTGAGGAAAAGGCAAAGGAGCTTGGCGTAAAGCCGATGGCGACATTTGTTGCGGGCGCACTCGGCGGTGTCGATCCGTCCATCATGGGCGTCGGTCCCGTGCCTGCTACGAGAAAGGCAATGGAGAAAGCCGGCATGAATATCGACGATTTCGATCTGATCGAAGCAAACGAGGCATTTGCAGCACAGTCCCTTGCAGTACAGAAGGATTTAGGCTTCAGCAACGATGTATTGAATGTCAACGGCGGAGCTATTGCACTCGGACATCCTGTAGGTGCATCCGGATGCCGTATCCTTGTGACGCTGCTTCATGAGATGGAAAAGAGGGATGCGAAGAAAGGTCTTGCGACACTCTGCATCGGCGGCGGCATGGGTTGCGCAACCATCGTAGAGCGTGACTAAGTAATTTGTATCAGGAAACCATTAGGAGAATACCTGTCCGGGTGTTCTCCTAACTGTGCGTATAGAATTATTTTCCACAAACATCTGTGAAATATTCAAATCAAGAAAGGAATCAGATATCATGGCATTTGTATTGTATGAACAAAAAGAAGCGGTCGGCGTGATCACGATCAACCGGCCCGAAGCGTTAAACGCATTAAATTCCGCAGTACTCGACGAGCTGAATGCGGTGATCGACGGCGTGGATCTTGCCACAGTCAGATGTCTCGTACTGACCGGCGCAGGTGAGAAGTCATTCGTTGCGGGAGCGGATATCGGCGAGATGAGTTCCCTTACCAAGGCAGAGGGTGAAGCGTTTGGCAAGAAGGGCAATGATGTATTCCGCAAGCTGGAGACGCTTCCGGTTCCGGTCATCGCGGCAGTCAACGGTTTTGCGCTTGGCGGCGGCTGCGAGCTCTCCATGAGCTGCGATATCAGGATCTGCTCCGATAACGCGGTCTTCGGACAGCCGGAAGTAGGTTTGGGTATTACACCGGGATTCGGCGGAACACAGAGACTGGCAAGATTAGTCGGCGCAGGCATGGCAAAACAGCTCATTTATACGGCAAGGAATATCAAGGCGGACGAGGCATACCGGATCGGTCTTGTGAATGCCGTTTATCCGCAGGAAGAGCTGATGGCACAGGCGGAGAAGATGGCGGCAGGCATTGCGAAAAACGCACCGATCGCTGTCCGCAACTGCAAGAAGGCGATTAATGACGGACTGGATGTATGCATGGACGAGGCGATCGTGATCGAGGAGAAATTGTTCGGCGACTGCTTTGAGACGCATGATCAGGTCGAAGGCATGACCGCTTTCCTCGAAAAGAGAAAAGAGAAGAACTTCACGAACAACTAATCACGAATTAAGCCAAAAGAGTATATAACGGCGTATCAGCCGAAAGGAAAATTAAAGGAGGAAACAACATGAAGGTAGGTATTATCGGCGCAGGAACGATGGGTTCCGGTATTGCGCAGGCATTTGCAATGACGGACGGTTACGAGGTATGCCTCTGCGACATCAAGGAGGAGTATGCTGAGGGCGGCAAAGCGAAGATCTTAAAGAACATGAATTTCCTTGTGGGAAAAGAGAAGATCACGCAGGAAAAAGCGGACGAGATCATGAGCAAGATCACGACCGGTCTGAACAATATCTGCGGAGAGTGTGATCTGATCGTGGAGGTTGCGCTTGAGAAGCTTGAGATCAAGCAGAACATATTCAAAGAGCTGATGGGAATCGTAAAGAAGGACTGCATGTTTGCAAGCAATACCTCATCCCTTTCCATCACGAAGATCGGAGAAGGCTTAGACAGACCGATGATCGGTATGCATTTCTTTAACCCGGCAGACAGAATGAAGCTCGTGGAAGTCATTAAGGGAGAGAATACGCCGCAGGAGATGGTAGATAAGATTAAGGCGATCGCGACAGAGATCGGCAAGACTCCGGTTGAAGTGAAAGAGGCTCCGGGCTTTGTCGTCAACAGAATTTTGATCCCGATGGTCAATGAAGCAATTGGCGTGCTTGATGCCGGAACCGCTTCCGCAGAGGATATTGATATCGCGATGCAGCTCGGTGCATCCCATCCGATGGGACCGTTACACTTGGGCGATCTGATCGGCTTAGACATCTGCCTTGCAATCATGGAAGTGCTTTACAATGAGACGAAGGATGAGAAGTATGCGCCGCAGCCGCTGTTAAAGAAGATGGTTGCAGACGGCAAGCTTGGCAAGAAGACCGGCGAAGGATTCTTTGATTACAGCAAAAAGTAAGACTGCCGAAGTTGATCACAAGAGCATGTCATTAAATTTATATGGAGGAATAAAATCATGGATTTCACGTTAAGCAAAGAACATGAAATGGCGAGACAGTTATTCAAAGATTTCGCTGAAAAAGAAGTAAAGCCTCTTGCACAGGAGGTCGATGAGAACGAGCAGTTCCCGAGAGTCACCGTGGACAAGATGGCAAAATACGGATTTTTGGGCATTCCCGTTCCGAAGGAGTTCGGCGGACAGGGCTGTGATCCGCTGACCTATGCGATGTGTGTTGAGGAACTTTCCAAAGTCTGCGGAACGACCGGCGTTATCGTTTCCGCACATACCTCCCTTTGCTGCGATCCGATTCAGACATACGGAACGCCGGAGCAGAAGGAAAAATATCTGATCCCGCTTGCTAAAGGTGAGAAGTTAGGTGCATTCGGCTTAACGGAGCCGGGAGCAGGAACCGATGCGCAGGGACAGCAGACCAAAGCGGTCCTTGACGGCGACGAGTGGATCTTAAACGGTTCCAAGTGCTTTATTACAAACGGAAAAGAAGCGGACGTCTATGTCATCTTTGCCGTAACCGGAAAGATTGAAAAGCGCGGCAAGATGCTCAAGGAGATCTCCGCGTTTATCGTAGAAAAAGGAACACCCGGCTTTACCTTCGGCACGAAGGAGAACAAGATGGGTATCCGCGGATCTTCCACCTACGAGCTGATCTTCACGGACTGCCGTATTCCGAAGGCAAATCTCTTAGGACAGCAGGGCAAGGGCTTCAATATCGCAATGCATACGCTTGACGGTGGACGTATCGGTATCGCGGCACAGGCGCTCGGCATCGCGGAAGGTGCGCTGGAGACGACCGTAAACTATGTAAAAGAAAGAAAGCAGTTCGGCAGAAGCATCGGCGCGTTCCAGAATACGCAGTTCCAGCTCGCGGATATGGCAACCAAGGTGCAGGCAGCGCAGCTTTTAGTTTATAAGGCAGCCATGAAGAAGGCAGAGTACGCAAAGAATCCGAAGATATCCTATTCCGTGGAAGCGGCAATGGCGAAACTCTATGCGGCGGAAGTTGCAATGGAAGTGACGACGAAGTGCGTACAGCTTCACGGCGGTTACGGCTACATCAGAGAATACGATGTAGAGAGAATGATGCGTGACGCTAAGATTACGGAAATCTACGAGGGAACTTCTGAAGTTCAGCGTATGGTTATTTCTTCTGACTTATTAAAATAGGAGGTAAATTATCGTGAAAATCATCGTTTGTATTAAACAGGTTCCGGATACCAAGGGCGGCGTAAAGTTCAATCCGGACGGAACACTTGACAGAGGTGCAATGCTTGCCATTATGAATCCCGATGACAAGGCAGGATTAGAAGCAGCGCTCCGCTTAAAAGATCAGTATGGTGCTGAGGTAACGGTTCTTACGATGGGACTTCCCAAGGCGGCAGACGTGCTCCGCGAGGCGATCGCGATGGGCGCGGACAAGGGTATCCTTGTAACGGACAGAGTATTGGGCGGTGCCGATACATGGGCTACCTCCACAACGATCGCGGGCGCGATCAGAAATTTGGAGTATGACCTGATCATCACGGGACGTCAGGCGATCGACGGCGATACCGCACAGGTTGGACCGCAGATTGCAGAACACCTCGGCATTCCCGTGATCTCCTATGCACAGGCGATCACGGTAGACGGAAATAAAGTGACGGTACAGCGTCAGTATGATGACAGATATCATATTTTAGAGGCACAGATGCCCTGCCTGATCACGGCATTATCCGAGTTAAACGAGCCGCGTTACATGACTCCGGGCGGAATCTTTGACGCATGCGCGGCAGAGATCACGACATGGGGCAGAGCGGACTTAAAGGATGTGGATGATTCCAACCTCGGTCTTGCAGGTTCCCCGACCAAGATCGCGAAAGCTTCCGACAAGGTGCGCAAGGGCGCGGGCGAGAAGGTTGTTCCCGATTCACCGGAAGATGCAGTCAGCTATATCGTAGGCAAGCTGCAGGAGAAGCATGTGATCTAAGGATGATTGTTTAACAGCGAGAAAGGAGCAGGGTTATAATCATGAATTTAGAAGAATATAAGGGAGTATATGTGTTCGCGCAGCAGGTTGACAACGAGATCAGCAGCATTGCATTTGAGCTTCTCGGTAAGGCAAAACAGCTTGCAGGCGATTTGAAAGAAGAAGTAACGGCTGTTCTGCTTGGTTCCGGCATCAAGGATCTGGCAGATCAGCTTGCGGAGTACGGTGCGGACAAGGTCATTGTTGTGGATGATCCGGAGTTAAAGGATTACAGAACAGAGCCGTATGCACATGCGCTTGCAGAAGTCATCAACAAATATAAACCGGAGATCATGCTTGTGGGCGCAACGGCAATCGGCCGTGACTTAGGACCGACCGTATCCGCAAGAGTGGCGACCGGCTTAACGGCAGACTGTACACAGCTTGATATCGGTGATTTTCCCCTTGTGGCGGTTCCCGGTAAGGAAGCGGAGCAGAAACATAATCAGCTTCTCATGACGCGTCCGGCATTCGGCGGTAATACAATTGCTACGATCGCATGTCCGAACAACCGTCCGCAGATGGCGACGGTTCGTCCCGGCGTTATGCAGAAGATCGAGCCGGTAAAGGGTGCGAAGGCAGTCGTTGAGGAGTTTAATCCGGGCTTTACGCCGAACAACAGATATGTGACGATCAAAGACGTGGTAAAGGCAGTTACCGATACGGTTGACATTATGGATGCGAAGATTCTTGTATCCGGCGGACGAGGCGTCGGTACGCCTGAGAACTTCAAGATCTTAGAGGATCTTGCGGCAGTGCTTGGCGGTACGGTATCCTGCTCGCGTGCGGTTGTCGATGCAGGCTGGAAGCCGAAGGACTTACAGGTAGGACAGACCGGCAAGACCGTTCGTCCTCACGTGTATTTTGCAATCGGTATTTCCGGTGCCATCCAGCATGTAGCGGGTATGGAAGAGTCCGACATTATTGTTGCGATCAACAAGGATGAGGACGCGCCGATCTTTGACGTGGCTGACTACGGTATCGTCGGCGACTTAAACAAGATCGTTCCGCAGCTTACCGAGAGCTTAAAGGCAGCGATTGCGGCGAAATAAGATAACATTCTCGCACTGATGAGAATGTGAAGAAGAGAGGTTTACCAATGCAGACGGTGAACCTCTCTTTTTTCTTGGCTTTTTTTGTATCAATGTGTCGGGTTTTCTAGTTTTTTGCTATTTCACATGCGATTATGACATTTTATGATGTTATGACAAAAAGCAACCCATCCTTACAGGGCGAATAACAGCTTTAATTATTTTAACAATATCTATTGCTTTTTGAAAAACAGAATGATATAATATGCGTTATAAAAACGAAACCACTTATTATAGGAGGCGCATACTATGGAGAAAAATGTTCAAATTGATTTGGCAAGCAATAAATCGACTGCTTATGAAAACTATGCAGACATTAAAAAGGCTGTGGAAAGCGCGTCTTTAGGGTTGTACTCTAAATATGATGTGCAAATATTGCATGTTTCAACCATTAACGAAAAAGTGATCATGAATATTCGAATACCGGATGATATAGTGGAAAGTTTTAGTATTGGTAATCACATGCGCGGGGTTGCCGCGTATCTCTTGAAAAATTATAATGAAAAATATTCCGAATGGATAGTCGGTAAGCGCCTGCTTAATTATACAGTCATTCCAACACCGACCGAAAAAGAGGACAATCTTTCATTTCATCATAAGCTTTCTGCAATTAGTAAATTTGCCGATTTATTAAAATGTGATGATGAGGAATCGAAATCAAAGATTGCAAAAATTATCGCTATATTATATGAGGAGGACGAGAGGTTATGAAAAGAAATTATCATTATATACTATCTGCTGCGCCTGCAAACCCGACTGTAGACTTAAGAAACTATGTGAATTACTTTCCAACTCTAATATCAAATTATAATTGCCATGTTGTCTGCAATAACCGAAAGGAAATAGATAACATACGATTATCTAATATGATAAATAATGCAATTGAGATTGATTTTTGGAGCGAAAAAGAACTGCCCGCCGGAAGAGAATTACAGAGCCTAAGAAGAATATCAGAGGGTTTAGCGGCAATTGATCCATCTGTTGTAATTAGAAAGTCACATGTTTTGATTTCAGCATGAAGATGAATATAGAAAGGAGCCTTTACCGTCATGGTACAGGCTTCTTTCCATGTATTGTGGAAATACACATTACCGGCAATGCCGACTATTACGGAAATCATCATATCATTTATTTTTATAACGATTGACGAACGAGTTATACAATTGTATAATAGATTATACGATTGTATAAAAGGAGGCTATGGTAAATGAACAAGATTGTGAAAAAGTTAGGGGAAGCCGAATTAGAGATTATGCAGGTAATTTGGGAAGCGAATGCTCCTGTTACTTCCAGTTTTATCCTAAAAGAATTGCAGGAACGGAGAAAGTGGCGTCTTTCCACTCTTATGACGTCATTGTCACGCTTAGTTGACAAAGGATTCATCAGTTGTGACCGTGCTACCGGAAATAATCTGTATTCATCCATTATTTCGGAGAATGATTTTAAGGCAAAAGAAAGTAAAAGCTTTTTAGAGAAACTATATCATAATTCCATACAAAATATGGTTGCTGCCCTTTATAGCAATAAAGCGATAAGTGATTCCGATATGAACGAATTGAGAAAATATTTAGATGAGTTGGAGGGAAAATGATAACAAATTTATTTTTAAGTGTAATAACGATTTCCATATCAACAAGTCTAATCATCATTTTTCTGCTCATCTTCGCACCGTTTTTGAATAAAAGATATGCAATGAAGTGGAAATATCTCATTTGGGTGGTTATTGCTGTCCGCCTGATGATACCGTTTCATATGGACATTCCCTTTCCGCGGATAACATTTGATGTTCCGACAGAGATTACAGTTCCTATTGACACAAATAATGAAAATGACACGCAAACAATATTGCCGACGGAACAAAAACAGATAGAAACCAATCATGTAAATGCCCTTATAGCACCGACTCAAGGAAATCAAAAAACTGTAAAAATTACTTTGTTAGACATTATTGCATATGTATGGCTAACGGGCTGTCTGTTGTTTCTGTCAGTACATATATTCAGCTTCGTGCATTATAAAAGGCGGATTACCAAAAAAGGTATGATTGTGAAAGAAAGAGATATTTTACTGCAAGCTTATAAGTTGTCAAGGGAATTGCGTATGAAGTTCAAGATTAGGATCTTGCGATACGAGGACGCGGAAAGCCCTATGGTTATCGGTTTTCTAAAACAAATGTTGGTTTTACCGAATTGCGATTATAGCGAGGAAGAATTGTTTTTTGTTTTGAAACATGAATTGATTCATATAAAACGCCATGATATTTACTTTAAGCTGCTTTTGGTGAGTGCAAATGCCTTGCATTGGTTTAATCCGTTGATTTATATCATGCAAAAAGAAGCGGTTGTTGATATGGAATTGTCATGTGACGAAAAGGTGATTCAAAAAACCGCTTTTGCTGTTCGAAAAGCATATACGGAAACTCTGCTTTCCACTTTTCATAAACAACATAAAAAAGGGGCTTTTTTGACAACACAATTTTATGGAGGAAAAGAAATTATGAAAAAACGGTTCAAAAATATACTAACCAAATCACCGAAGAAAAATGGTTTATTGCTTTGTATATGTGCTATTTGTATGACCTTAATTTCAGGAATGCTGATTGGATGTTCCATAAAAAATGAGTTACCGGAAGAAACGGTACAGACAGGAACGATCAGTCCGGGTGTAGAAGATCATACCAATACCCCAACAGATTCGGCAGATAGTAACCGTGCAGGTTTATCCGGTGATGCACCGATGGATGATAGTGGTACAGATATAAACGTTGATATACAAAATGGGAATATCGGGAACCCGCCAGAGCAGTCATTAGAATTAGAGGAAAATAATTACAAATCTATACTTTTGGGGAAAGGTAATTTTGTATGTACGGATTTGGCAAATGAGCGTTTAAGTATCAGTGAGATAGGCCGGGCTGTTACAGATGATGATAGTGTTACAGTAAGTGCTACAAAATTTACAATGATAGATATTGATGGTGACGGAGAAGATGAAGCTGTTCTTTGGCTTCAAATAAATAATATCTCTGACTATGGTTTTGAGATATTGCATGATCAAAATGGAGAAATCTACGGATATACATTGCAATATAGGGCATTTATGAACTTAAAAACAGACGGTACATTTTTGTTTTCGGGTGGTGCGGCTGATACCGGAATAGGGAAAATGACTTTTTCCGAAACCGGATATAGTGTAAATACTCAGGCTTACAGTCAATCCGGATATGATACAAATAATGAATTGATCGTACAATTTTTTATAAATGATGAATCTTGTTCAGAAGGTGAATTTTATGATGTTTTAGACGGGCAGGAACAAAAGGCAGATGTGGAGTGGTATGACCTATCTGAAAATAATATAAACGCTATATTACAATAGTTTACTTTGCAGCACGGCTAATTTCAAATATCATTTTAATAAACAGACACAGGTAATTGCGAGATACTTAAATTCGTTCCGCAGCTTACCGGGAGCTTAAAAGCAGCGATCGCGGCGAAATAAGAGAACATTCCCGTACTGATGAGAATGCGAAGAAGAGAGGTTTACCAAAGCAGACGGTGGACCTCTCTTTTTGTGCGGTATTTTTTCGTGGAAAGCGACTCTTAAATATTCATTGTAAATGGTTGATAAGTATTTTATAATCAAAGATATAAATGAAATCAGGGCTTCATGGAGGGAGAAGATCATGCTGGAATTCAAATATGACACACAACTGTTGATTGAAGGAAAAAGTCTTGACGAGGATGTGATTAACGATTATTTTACAGATCATTTTGAAGGAGATTGTTTATTGGCGGTCGGCGACGAGGATTTGATCAAAATTCATTTTCATACGAATGAACCTTGGAAGGTGCTTGAGTATTGCGCTTCTTTAGGTGAAATCCATGATATCGTCATTGAAGATATGGATAGACAGTCACGAGGCTTGAAAGGCTGAAATCCTGATTTGTTTGGAGAGAGAGTATGAAAATACGGTGTGTATGGGAACACAACGGAAATGACAGCATTTTGTATGCCGACAATTTTGTCGGAGCATATGCGCGCGGTGAAACAAAGGATATTGCTCTTCAGAAAATGGTGCAGGAGGTTGCATCCTATTTGAAATGGAAAGGCGAAAACGTCCCTGACTCTTTGGAAGCAATGATCATCCAGGAAAAAGCTTCTGCGCTCATGATTTCGGATGCGGATTCGGATGTTCTTTTTGAGGAAGAAAAAAAGCCTCTGATCCGGGCAGAATACGAAGAGTTAAAAGCGCTTGCACTGAAATCCGCACAGGATTTTTTGGATTTGTATGAGGCGGTTCCCGACAGGAATAAAAGCTGTCTGCCTGTCCGGAAAACTTTTTATGGACCGGTTCCCCGAACGGCATATGAAATGTATGAGCATACCAGAAACGTTAATGAGTATTATTTTGGGGAAATCGGCGTGGAGGCAGATAACAAAGGCACAATTGTAGAATGCCGAGAACGGGGTTTTGCGGCGCTTGAGGGGCAGCATGATTTTTTGAATCATATTGTCTGCACGGGCAGCTATGGTGAAGAGTGGTCGCTGAGGAAGGTCCTGAGGCGGTTTATCTGGCATGACCGCATCCATGCAAAGGCGATGTACCGAATGGCGGTCAGAACATTTGGCGTCAGTATTCCAAACGCGTTTTACTTCACATAAAGATTTGACGATTATGTGCCGGGAACATTTTTGGTTTTGGGAAAGGTAGTAAAAATAATTATAAAACTTTAGCAAAGTAAAAAAGCACAAAGCAGAAAAGCACAAAACAGAAAAGCACAAAACAGAAAAGCTCAAAGTGGAAAAGTTCAGAGCGGAAAAAGGAGGATCATGATGCCAAATTGGTTGAACGACGCTGTATTTTATGAGATTTACCCTCAGTCCTTCAAGGACACGAATGCCGACGGGATCGGTGATTTTAAGGGGATTTTGGAAAAACTCGATTACATTAAGGAGCTTGGGTGCAATGCGGTCTGGATGAATCCCTGCTTTGCATCCCCGTTTTTGGACGCCGGATACGATGTGTCGGATTACTATACGGCGGCGCCGCGTTACGGGACAAACGAGGACTTAAAGCAGATTTTTGTAAAAGCGCATGAGCTTGGGATGCATGTGATCCTTGACCTTGTTCCGGGACATACTTCGGTGGAGCACCCGTGGTTCCGTGAGTCGATGAAGGCGGCAAAAAATGAATTTACCGACCGCTACATTTGGACGAATGACGTCTGGGAAGCGCCGGAGGGAATGGGCAGCCTGCGCGGAATTTCGGAAAGGGAAGGCGCCTGTGCCGTCAATTTCTTTTCCCATCAGCCCGCCTTAAATTATGGATATTATCGACCGCAGAAGCCGTGGCAGCAGGCGGTCGATGCGCCGGGACCGCAGGCAACGATCGCGGAGATGAAGAATGTTATGCGCTTTTGGCTGCAGATGGGCTGTGACGGATTCCGCGTCGATATGGCAGGCTCGCTCATAAAAGGAGACGAGGACGGCAAGGGTACAATCCGGCTATGGCAGGACGTGCGCGCGTTTCTTGACCGGGAGTTTCCGGAGGCGGCGATCGTCTCGGAATGGGGTGAGCCGGATAAGTCGCTTCTTGGCGGATTCCATATGGATTTCCTGCTTCATTTCGGGCCGTCTCATTATAACGATCTGTTCCGGTGCGAGGAGCCATATTTTTCCTCCAGAGGAAAAGGCGATGCGTCCGCGTTTGTGGCAAAATACTGTGAGAATTATGAAAAAACCGGAGGCAAGGGCTTGATCTGTATTCCGTCGGGAAATCACGATATGGACCGTCTTGCGCGTACGCTGACGCCGGATGAGATGCGGATCGCGTTTGCATTCCTGCTTTCGATGCCGGGCGCGCCGTTCATCTATTACGGGGATGAGATCGGTATGCGGTATGTGGAGGGACTTCCCTCCGTGGAGGGCGGATACAACAGAACCGGCGCGCGCTCGCCGATGCAGTGGGATGATACCGCGAATGCGGGATTCAGCGCGGCCCCGTCAGAAAAGCTGTATATTCCATTAGATGAAAGTGCGGACCGCCCGACCGTCAAGGCGCAGATGGCGGATGACGGTTCTCTCTATCATGAGGTCAGAAGACTCATTACACTGCGCCGTGCACATCAGGCGCTTTTGGCGGACGGAGAGATTTCATTTGTGAATGCCGGCGGGGCGTGTACGCAAGAGAATGAGACTTCATATCCGCTTGTGTATCTGCGCAGCTGTGAGCAGGAAAAAATTCTTGTTATCCTCAATCCGTCAGGAAAGGGGCAGACGTTATCCGGGGAGTTTCAACCGAAGAAGACGATTTATGCAATCGGCGGTGAAGCGCGGTTTTCAGGCGGCGCCGTGACGGTACCGCCCTGCCATGCAGGATATTATCTGCTATAAGCAGAAATCAATTTGGTGATGAACCGGTGGGAGTCTGAAAGGTTAGTGTGAAGAGAAGTCCAAATGCGCACGTCAACCGGATTTGGATATAGCGTGAATGGGGAGGAGCAAACAATGCAGAGGCTATTTAACGACGGGTGGAGCTTTCGGAAAACGGGTACGGATTGTTCTTATCAGGAAGCGCTGGAGGGCAGCGGATGGAAACGTGTTGACATTCCGCATGACTGGCTCATACATCAGGTGAATGATCTGTATGAGACAAGTACGGGCTGGTATCGGAAGCGTTTTTTTGCGGCAGATACAATGAAAACGAGGATCCTGCGTTTTGAGGGCGTCTATATGGACACGACGGTCTATGTGAACGGACAGACTGCCGGAGAGTGGAAGTATGGCTACTCGACATTTGAGATCGAGATCAGCAGTCTGCTGCATGAGGGAGATAATGAGATCGTCGTGCGTGTCGATCACCATGCGCCGAACTCGCGCTGGTATTCCGGGGCGGGAATTTACCGAAGCTGTTATCTGTTGGAACACGCGGGCGCGTACATAAAATCGGACAGCGTTTATTTCCATGCAAAGAATATAAGGCATGCAAATGATACGAATCATTCACAGAATGCAAATGATACACAGGCTTCAAATCATAAAAATGATGCACAGTATGATTTGAAGAACGGCGGAGAGTGGGAAGTGAGGTTGTCTTGTGAGGCTGCTTGTGGAAGCGGTGTGGAAGAAAATGCGCAGGAATCCTGCGGCACGACAGCGGGCGTGCCGCGTATGCGCACCGGACAGCGCACATATCTTGTGCGGTATACGGCGGTTGATGATGAGGGAAATGTTCTTTTTACAGCAGAGGGTGCGCCGGACAGCGAAGTGTGCCTTACTGTGGAACATCCGAAGCTTTGGGATATCGATGACCCAAAGTTCTATACGCTTGAAACGGTTCTGTTTTGCGGCGGTGAGGAAGCGGACCGCCAGTGCTGCCGCATTGGTTTCCGCACGATCACCTTTTTACCGGACAGCGGATTCTGGCTGAACGGAAAAAACACAAAGATTCATGGCGTATGCCTGCATCATGACCTGGGGGCGCTCGGCGCGGCTGTGAACAGGACTGCGCTCAGGCGGCAGCTTGCGGCAATGAAGGAGATGGGCGCGAATGCGGTCAGGACGTCCCACAATATGCCGGCAGTTGAGCTGATGGAGCTCTGCGACGAAATGGGAATCCTTGTGGACAGCGAGGCGTTTGATATGTGGGAGCTGTCCAAGACTGGGTACGACTATGCGCGCTTTTTTTCGGAGTGGTATCAAAAAGACGTGGCTAGCTGGGTCAGAAGGGACAGGAACCACCCTTCCGTCATCATGTGGAGCATCGGAAATGAGATTTATGATACACATGTATCTGAGCGCGGCGAAGAAGTGACGAAAGCGCTCTGCGCTGAGGTAAAAAAGCATGACCCGTGGGGCAATGCTTATACGACCATTGGATCGAATTATATTGAGTGGGAGGGCGCGCAGAAGTGTGCGCAGCATATCGAGCTTGTCGGCTATAATTACGGCGAGGCGCTTTATCAGCGGCATCATGAGCGTTATCCGGACTGGTGCATTTACGGCAGCGAGACGGCAGCGCGTGTGCAGAGCAGGGGGATTTATCATTTTCCGAAATCGGCGGCGTATATCACGCATGACGACTTACAGTGTTCGTCGCTGGAGAACTGCCGTGCGGGAAGCTCGGAGCGCACGGCGCAGACGTCGATCATTGCCGACAGGGACACGCCGTTTTGTGCGGGACAGTTTATCTGGACGGGCAGCGATTATATTGGAGAGCCAAGTCCCTATGCGACCAAGAATGCCTACTACGGGCAGATCGATACGGCGGGTTTTCGCAAGGACAGCTACTATCTGTATCAGGCGGCGTGGACGGACAAGCCCGTGCTGCATCTTTTGCCGTATTGGGATTTTAACGACGGGCAGCTGATCGATGTGATGGCGTATACGAACCAGTCCTGTGTGGAATTGTTTTTGAACGGGGAATCCTTGGGGAAAAAGGAAACCGGAACGGGCTACAGCGCCGACTGGCAGGTCCCGTATCAGAAAGGCACGCTCCGTGCGGCGGCGTATGATGAAAGCGGGACGCTGATATTGGAAGATGAGACGACGTCGTTTGGGGAGCCCGCTCGTCTTGTCCTTTCGCCGGATAAAGAGCGATTGAAAGCGGATGGGGAGGATTTAATTTTTCTCACGATCTCGGCACAGGATGCGGACGGGGTGTTTGTTGCAAATGCGAAAAATCGCGTCAATGTGACAGTCGGCGGCGCGGGGCGCTTAGTGGGTCTGGACAGCGGCGACAGTACGGATTACGACGAGTATAAGGGCATTTCGAAACGGCTGTTTGGCGGCAAACTGTTGGCAATGATTGCGGGAAAAGATCATGGCGGGGAAATTACGGTGCGTGTGACTTCAACCGGCTTGCCTGATGCGGAGCTTACGTTGTATGCGGAGGATGCCGAGCGTCCGGCAGGAATGAGTGATGCATTTACGGAGAATGCGGCGGATGCGCAGGCGTACGGAGCCGGAGCGGTACAGGACATTCCGGTGCGCAAGATCGAATTGACGGCAGTAAGACAGTCGTTTGATGCAGAACATACGGAAACGGAAGTGACCGCAGCTGTTTTCCCTGCGGAGGCGGTATATGAAATTGAATGGAAGGCGGTCACGCCGACCGGCGTGGAGACAAATATTGCAGAGGTGCTTCAAATTGAGAGATATAAAACGGCGGAGAGGCACCCGCAGAACAGTGCGCAGGCAGTCGTGCGCGTGAGCGGGGACGGAGTCTTCCGCCTCCGGTGTTACAGCAGGAACGGCAAGCCCATGCCCGATGTGATCTCTGAATTGGAAATGGAAGTAACGGGTCTTGGAAGCGCAGTTATCCATCCGTACGGCGCGCTTGTAAAAGGCAGCCTTTACAATATGAGCACAAGCCCGTTAGATGAGGTATCCGAGGGAGGCGTCAGAGTCGGCGGGAAGAATCAATGCGTTGCAGGATTCCGTAATGTTTCGTTTGGAAGAGCGGGTGCGGACCGTTTTCAGGTTTCGATCATTCACTGGTTTCGCGATACGCCGCTTACTTTTTCGTTGTGGCGTGGTATGCCTTATGAGGAGGGCTCTGAAAAGCTTGGTGATTTTACCTATCAGGCGGATTTTGTATGGCAGACGTACAGACCGAACAGTTACCGCCTGAACCGCAAGTTAAAAGGCATGCAGGATCTTTGTTTTGAATTTCAGGAAACGGATCAGCGCGTGTATTTTGGCGGATTTTCGTTTGAAGGGCAGGAGGAAGCGTATGCGGAGATCGCGGCGGGCGGGTACTCCGGCATTCGCGGGGATTCTTATTTAGCAGAGGGGGACGCCGTACGCCAGATCGGAAATAATGTCTTTATGGAGTTTGATGATTTTTATTTTTCCAAAGGTGCAAAGAGCATTACCGTCAAAGGTAAAACGCATCATGCGCAGGATTCGGTGCATCTGAGGGTCATTGGAGAATGGGGAGAGGTCAAAGAGATTTTGGAATTTACCGAAACCGGGGAGGACGCGGAGACGACGTTCCCGGTGCAGATACCGACGGGAATGGCGGACGTGAAGTTTGATTTCCTGCCCGGCTGTGATTTTGACTTTGTGAGCTTTCGGTTTGAGGCGTGACGGGGAAGAAAGGGGAGCCATTCAATGAATAATTCTACAATGAACCGTCGGATTGCGGGTGCGGGGGCTTTGATCGTAACGGTAACGGTGTTGCTGTTTGCAGTCTGTATGCTGATCCCGTTTGACTTTGGAAGCTATTTTGTATGCATGATACTGCCGATCGGATATATTATGATGACAGCCGGATTTTGTCATGAAAGCGATGACGACCATAAAGCGGCGGCTTATGTAGGCATGGTGTTTGCGGCGGTTTATGCGGTCTTGGTATTTCTTGTGTATTTTGCGCAGACGACGTCGGTCCGGTTAGACCGGCTTAACGGACAGGCGCTGCAGATCCTTGACTTTTCAAGGGGCGGCTTGATTTTTAATTATGATCTGCTTGGATACGGCATAATGGCGCTGTCAACTTTCTTTGTCGGGTTGACCATTCATACAAAAACAAAAGTCGATAAATGGTTAAAATATCTGATGCTGGTGCATGGAATCTTCTTTTTTTCCTGCTTTCTCATGCCGATGACGGGAATGTTCGGCGCGATGTCAGACGGAGAAACAAACATGGGCGGCGTGATCGCGCTTGAGTTTTGGTGCGCGTATTTTACGCCGGTCGGTATTTTATCCTTCCTGCATTTCAAAAAAAGTAAGAATGAGAGGCGAGGGAACGCCGGAAACAGGTATGGATGAGGAGCATGGGAGCGCCGGAAATCAGATATGAGCGTTAGGAACGGGAACGAAAAGACAGATATAGAGGTGAGGGACGGAAATGACACAAATCAGATATGTTGAGCCGGGAGACCGAAAGTTTTGGCAGGGGCTTGATCAGCATTTGCCGGAAGAAGAATTTGCAAAAAAAGTGCGCGATCAGAGAGGGTATGTTCTTTTGGAAAACGGCGAGCCTGCCGGTTTGTTGCGATACAACCTTTTTTGGGACAATACGCCGTTTTGTACGATGCTTTTTGTTGATGAAAACCATCGGGGAAAAGGGCTTGGCAAAAAACTGATGGAACATTGGGAGCAGGATATGAAGGTGAAAGGGTACGGTATGCTCCTGACTTCTACACAGGTTGATGAAGAAGCGCAGCATTTTTACAGAAAACTCGGTTATAAGGACTGCGGAGGGATGACCGTGGATGTGCCGGGGTATGAACAGCCGATGGAGCTGTTTTTGGTGAAGGCGATGCGACGGGCATGAGTTTTCGCATACAGGTAAAGGGTTTCCTTTTTATGAAAGCGCCCTTTTCGGAATTGTATACCCATTGAGAAATAACTAATAAATATACATTGTAAATGGCAGACAAGGAATTGATTGTCAAATATATAAATCGGACTTTGCGGGAGAAGATTGCAGCATGGAAATAACGGTATACGAAATGAAATATATAAAAGACGATATCGGAAAAAACAGTATTTCGTGTATTCCTTTTGAGCAAAAGTATTTTCAACAATACATGAAAATATATAATGCCTGCTTTTATGAAATGCGAAA
>ERZ777305.1943-NODE-1943-length-20272-cov-3.337340_pt1 | contig 20272 bp, 15 predicted proteins | sample MGYA00374965_ERZ777305 | MGnify/ENA primary metagenome ERZ777305 (study PRJEB29328, sample SAMD00013331) | mouse gut metagenome | study: EMG produced TPA metagenomics assembly of the Metagenome analysis of fecal microbiota from mouse which was promoted... | reverse complement strand
ATGCCGGTGTATTTTTTCAGGATCATAGCCATAATGTCGGTCCCACCGGTGGAGGCGCCCATGTTAAAAAGAATGGCAGCGCCCAGGGCGGGAAGGAGAACGGCAAAGAAGAGTTCCAGCATCTTTTCGCCGGTCAAGGGCCGGGAGAGGGGGAAAAACCGCTCTAAAAGCTGGATGACAGCGGAGTAGAGCAGGGAGCAGTAGACCGTTTTCAGGCCAAAGGACCGGTCCAGCACGAGAAACCCCAAAATCAAGAAGAGAAGAGTGATCACCGTGTTAATGGTGGCGGGGGTCACCAGGTGGGAGGGGATCAGCTGCCCCAAAAGGATGGACAGGCCGGAGACGCCCCCCATGGAAAAGTGGTTGGGAAACTTGAAAAAGTAGACCCCAATGCTGACCAAAATAGAGCCCAAGCTCATAAGGAAAAAGCAGATGAAGGTTTGACGCTTGGTGGGTTTGGCGGGTTCCATAGAAGGGACCTCCTTCAAAGCAAATAGGAGCGGCAGGAAAGGAAAAGCCTCACCGCTCCGAAAGAACGCTCCACACATCGTAGTTGGGGATATCCGGGTAGTTGGGGATCATGCCCAGCCGCCAGACGGAAACGCCCTGTATGCCAAACATGTGGGAGAGTTGGAGTTTTTCCGCCACGCTTTGGGCGTCCTCATACCACAGACGGTAGTGTTCCCCGTCGGCGGTATAATATAGGTTGGGATTCCGGCTCTGGTCGTCCCAGACGCGCTGGGAATCTTCCTGCTGAAGCCGCTGGGCGATGGTGGCGGTGGCAGGATGGTAAAAGGTCTGATCCAGCAGGAGTCCATTTTCATCCACATGGAAGCCGGTGGTGTTAAAGGAGATGGCCAGGGCCAGCTTGCTCCTGTCCTGAACGCCCGTCACCGGGTCGGTAATATGCCGGAGAGCGGTATAGATCTGCTCGATGGGGGTCACGGGGCAGTAGGTCTTGTCGGTGCCCAGATAGTAGTCGGGGATGGAGGCCCACTGGTAGTCGTGGGCCATAAGGATCACCTTGTCGCAGATATCTCCCAGGGCCCGGTAATCAAAGCCCCCGAACCAGGTGTCGGGCTGGACACAGACATAGAGGGTCTTCTCCGGGGGGAGGGCGGTGCGGAGGGCGGTCATAAAGGCGGAATAGGCCTCCCGGTGTTCTTCCCGCAGCCCCTCCACATCCATGGTAAGCCCGGCGTAGGGCTGGGCAGCCTCCACAAGCTGGGCGATGGCTTCAGCCTGGTTGGCGGCCTCTGTAATGGCGGCGAAGGCGGTGGCGGAACCGAAGACGTTCAGGTTGTAGGGGATCGCGTGTTCCTCCAAAAAGTCGGTGGTCAGGGCGGACTGTTCGGGCTTGACCCAGTCATTACCGTTGACGGCGGTGGAGTTGACCAGAGGGACCCCCAACTCATCGGTCTCCAACCGGGCCCAGCCCACGCTGACGCCGTCCATCCGGGCGGTATAGCTCAGCTGAGGGTAGGAGCTGAAGGCATAAAAGCCGTGAAGCCACTCCGTTTTGGCATGGTACCGCTCATAGCAGCGTACCAACATGGCAGCGCACTGCTCCCGGGAGGCGGAAAAGGTGGGAAGAAATTTAAGGACCCCGTTTTCCTCCACCCCGGTGATGATGCCAAAGTCATAGGCCAGGGCGGCGTAACCCTTGTCCTCCGTCACGTCAGGAAAGGGGAGAGACACATTTTCCAGCGAGCGGGCCAGCCGCCCGTAGCCCAACGCCCGGACCAGCATTTGGGCCATCTCCCCCCGGCTAATATAGTCATCCGGCCGGAAGGGCCCTGCGGCGTCGATGGCGTCGTGGAGGGCGGCGGCGGAGATATACCCCTGGGCCCAGTGGCCGGGAACGTCAAACAAGGTTTCGGGGATCGCCTCCTCCGGAGTCCAGTCCAGCATACGGCAAAGGACGGTGGCAAACTGGGCCCGGGTCATATTCTCCCCCACGCCGAAGCGGCCGTCGGGATAGCCCTCCATCAGGCCGTAGGCCCCCGCCTTTTCAATGATCTCGGCGGCCCAGGTATTTTCGGCGTCGGCATAGATGGCCCCGGCGGTGGGGACCAGGGGGGAGAAGGTGAGAAGCAGGACCGCCGCCAGAAGGGCGGGAGTCAGGTGCCGTTTGAAAAAGCGCATGGGGGCCTCCTTTTGAAATATCAGCCGCAATAATAGGGGGAGTGTTCAGGGGTATCTTCATCCGCCAAAGCGGTATGAAACTCATCGAAGCGCCAGCCGGAATCAGTAAAGACCATGGTGATAGGAAACTCCAGAGTGTATTCATACTCCCGCTCCAGACGCTGGTCCCGCTCCTCGTAGGTCTCTCCCTCGTAGGGCCACACCGGGGAGTAGTGGCCGATGAGAGTGAAGGAGATCCGGTCCTCCGTCTGATCCTCCAGGCGGAACTCGTCAGGGAAGTGGTCGTTATAGTAGTAGCCGCTGCCCCGCCCCAGGTCCCGCACCGCTAAAACGCCGTCCAGGTCGGCGTAGATGGGGTAGAACTCCTCATCACCGAAGGAGAGCCAGTTGCGCTCCTGCCAGAACCGGTCGGTAAAGACCGAGCGGACGGTGGCGTCAAAATCGGCGTAGGGATACCGGGAGAGATAGTAGCCGTCCATCCCCTCATAGGACACCGATTCAAAGGTATATCCGCCGTCGGGGAAGGGGATGTGAATAAGAGGGAACATATCCTCTATGGCGGTGGTGCAGCCGCCGAACATATGAGCGTAGAGATAGTGGGCCAGGCGGTATTGCTCCTGCTGGGCCTCGTCCAAAAAATCCGGGACTGCCACCGAGGCAAAATAGACGTCCAGGGCCTCCTGGTTGGGAGTGGGCTCTGGCTCCGGGGTGGGGCTCAGAATGGGAGCCGGGGGCTGGGTCTGGACCGGAGTGGGGACGGGGCCTGTCGGCGGTGTGGAGGAGGGGGCGCAGGAGGTCAGAAAAAGGAGCGTAAGAGAAAGAGCAAAAATGGAGCGGCGCATAAAAACCTCCTGAATCAAAATTACTGTCTGCGAACATTATAGCAGGTTTCGACAGGGGATACAATGGGATTGCTTTTTTCGGCCCATTCCTGTAAAATGAGGGGAAATTATGAAACGCCAAAGGAGGGCCTGGGATGAAGCTGCTGGAGGAGCGGATCCGCAAAGACGGAAGGCTCCGGGAGAAGGGGACCATTCTGAAGGTGGACAGCTTTCTTAACCACCAGATGGATCTGGTGCTGTTCAATGAGATGGGCAAGGAGTTTTTCCGGCTCTTTGGGGACGAGGGAGTCACCAAACTTCTGACCGTGGAGGCCAGTGGCATTGGGAACGCCTGCGTGGCAGGGCAGTATTTTAACGTGCCCGTGGTCTTCGCCAAAAAGAGCAAGACCAAAAACATCGACGGTAGCGTCTACACTGCCCCGGTGGAGTCCTTTACCCACGGCGGGGTCTATGAGGTAATGGTGGCGAAGGAATTCCTTCGCCCAGAGGACCGGGTGCTGCTCATCGACGATTTCCTGGCTAACGGCGCGGCCCTGGAGGGACTTATTTCCATTGTGGATCAAGCCGGGGCCACCCTGGTGGGAGCCGGGATCTGTATCGAGAAGGCCTTCCAGCCCGGCGGCGACCGCCTCCGCGCCCAGGGAGTGCGGATCGAGTCCCTGGCCAGGATCAAAAGCATGGGCGAGGACGGGATCGAATTTTGTTGAGGGATGTGGGCGCGCCGGGGCATCAGGGAACCGCCGCCCTACGGATATTGCTGTTTTGGGATCGTAGGGCGGGACGCCTCGGCACGCCGCTCCTTTTTCCAAATAAAAGCACCGCCGGGATCTTCTATGATCCCGGCGGTGCTTTCTGTCTCTGAATAAGAAATTACGCGGCCTTGGCGACCCTGGAACGGATCACAAAGAGGGTGGCGATCATCAGCAGGATGGCCGCCGACAGGGCGATAAAGACGTTGGGGACGAAGCCGGCGATGATGAAGCTGACAAAGCTTACCGCCGCCACGGTGATGGCGTAGGGAAGCTGGGTGGAGACGTGGGTCACGTGGTCGCACTGGGCGCCTGCCGAGGCCATAATGGTGGTGTCGCTGATGGGGGAGCAGTGGTCGCCGCAGACGGCTCCCGCCAGACAGGCGGAGATGCCGATGGTCAGAAGGGTGGAGCCGGTGGGGAAGATGGCGGTGACAATGGGGATCAGGATGCCGAAGGTGCCCCAGCTGGTACCCGAGGCAAAGGCCAGCAGGCAGGCCACCACAAAGATAACGGCAGGCAGCAGACTGTAAAGGCCCTGGGAGGCGCCCTTCATAACGCCTTCCACGAATACGTCGGCGCCCAGGTAGCCGGTCATGGTCTTCAGACTCACCGCCAGGGTGAGAATGGTGATGGGGGGGACCATGGCGATGAAGCCCTTGGGCAGGCAGGCCATGGCGTCCTTAAAGCTCATCAGGCGGCGGGCCACAACGTAAGCGATGGTGAGGATGAGGGCAAGGATGGCACCCCAGGGAAGGGAGATAAAGGCATCGGTGTTGCCGAAGGCACCGATAAAGTCCCCGGCGCAGTCGGTGCCGCCCCAGGCGTCCACACCGAAGAAGCCGCCCACATAGATCATGCCGATGACGCAGAAGATGATCAGCACCACCACGGGAAGGACCAGATCCATCACCTTGCCCTTGGGGTTGCCCGCCTCGTCATCCCCGGAGGTCAACGCCCCCAGGTCGCCCTTATTCTGGGCCAGATCCTCATAGTGCTTCATGGGGCCGTAGTCCAGCTTCATCACGGCCATGCCGATGATGAACACGAAGGTCAGCAGGGAATAAAAGTTAAAGGGAATGGCCTGGACAAAGAGTTGGATGCCGGAGACCCCGGTGTCCAGGTCAGCGGCCACGCCGGAGACGGCGGCGGCCCAGGAGGAGACGGGAGCGATCATACACACGGGGGCGGCGGTGGCGTCGATGAGGTAGGCCAGCTTGGCCCGGGAGATCCGGTGGCTGTCGGTGACGGGACGCATGACCGAGCCTACGGTGAGGCAGTTAAAGTAGTCGTCGATAAAGATGAGAATGCCCAGCACAAAGGTGGAGAGCATGGCGCCCACCCGGGTCTTGATGTTTTTCTCCGCCCAGCGGCCGAAGGCGGCGGAGCCTCCCGCGGCGTTTACCAGGGCCACAATGGTGCCCAGGATCACCAAAAACAGGAAAATACCGGCATTGTCGGCAATGGCGGTGATGAGCCCGTCGTTGATAATGGCGTCCAGGGTCTGTACCGGGGCAAAATTGCTGTACAGGAGGGCACCGACCAAAACGCCGATAAAGAGGGAGGAGTAGGCCTCCTTGGTGATGAGGGCCAGCAGAATGGCGATCACCGGGGGCAGGAAGGCCCAAAAGGTGTTGTAGAACTGGCTGACAGATTCCATAGTGTTTTCTCTCCATTCCTGAGCATGAAAAATGAGGCCCGGAACGCAAAGCGCTCATGGCCTCATACACACAAGGGGACACGGCAAATGCGGTCCCGTATGGAACCATGATAGCGCTTCACATTGCTGTGACAGTCCAATGGGTGTTTCCCATTGACCCAGGCAAAGCTCCGACAGACACCGAAGCCCCCTTCGGCGGCGCTCCCTTTCCCTGTCCCCGGCTGTCTGGCCTTGGGGGCGGGTACTCATGAGAACCGCACCTCTATCATGCTGAATTTGGTTGGTATATTATCACGGAGTAGGAAGGATGTCAAGGGGACAAATGAAAACAGTTCGTATATTTCCCTTAAAATATACGAACTGTTTTTAAAATGAAGGTCCCAAAAGGTGTTCCAGCAAAATTTTTAAGCCGATGGCGATCAGGACCAGGCCCCCCAGAAAGGTGGCCCGGCGCTGAAAGAGTTGCCCCAGTCTCCGGCCTAAAAGGCCCCCCAGCATAGCCAGGGTAAAGGCCACAAGACCAATAATGAGGGCGGAGAGCAGGATCTTGGCGTCGGTAAAGGCCAGGGAGACTCCCACCGCCAGGGCGTCAATACTGGTAGCCAGGGCCAGAAGGAAAAGGCGGCGGACTGAAAGGTCGGTGACGGCCTCCCCCTCTCCGCCGGAAAGGGCCTCGTGGATCATGCTGCCGCCGATAAGGACCAGAAGGCCGAAGGCGATCCAGTGGTCTACCGCCTCTATGTAGGTCTTTACGCTGGAGCCCAGAAACCAGCCGGCCAAGGGCATGGCAAACTGGAAAAAACCGCACCAGGCGCCAATACGGGCGGCCTGTCTGGGACCAAAGCCGGGGACGGCAATGCCGGTGGAGACGGAGACGGCAAAGGCGTCCATAGCCAGACTCAGAGCAATAAGAAAGATCTCAAGCAAAGGGACCCCTCCTTGAAAAGAGCGGATATGGAAATACAGTGTAGCATATTTGAAAGGGAAGGGCAATATGAACTCAAGGGAAAAAGAATATGAAAAGGGCCGGGGGTGACCCGGCCCTTTTCACAAGGAAAGAGGATAGAATGAAATGAAAAAGAAATGTCTCTTGCAAGTGTTATAATACAGGACAGTTGTAAACGAAGCTAACAAAAGTTGTTACAAAAGGATTAAATCTCGGGAATTTTCTGTCGTATTTCGGTAATGTGGGGAAGGAGGCATGGTGGACGGCGGGGGGCTGATAGCCGTCCCTACACAACACGGTCATCACAAATTTGTAGGGGCGCACATTGTGCGCCCGACAGAAATGGGATACCCTCTCGTGTAAGGCGGGGGCTGGCAAGCACTGCCCCCCGCCGCAAGGTGGTGCTGTGTTGGCCGGGCCTGAAAGAGAGCCGTGTCAGGCTCCGCAATGGTCTGGACGACGGCGGATATAGGCCCCTCCGCCCCACTTCCTTCGGTCGTGCGGTCCCCTTCGGCATCGGCTACACCGAATTCCGCAAAATACCCATAAGGGGCAAAAGGGCATGCCCCTTATGGGTATTTCGCTCCACTCCGGGTCTTATCCCACCGTCAGACCATTGCTCCACCCTTCGAATACAAAAAAGCAGCGGGCCACCGCTGCTTTTTTGTAAAAGGATTGGAGGATAGAATGAAAAGAAGATCGTTCCTTTGCACAGTGTTTAGCATACAGGGGAATTGTTAAAAAGAAAAACCTCAGTTGTTACCAATGTATTAAATCTCGGGAGAACGCTGTCGGGCTTGGGTAAAAAAGTCGGTAAGGAGCCGGGCGCACTCCTCCTCCAAAGGTCCCCGGAAGATGCGGGGGTGAACGCCAAAGCGTTCCTCAAAAAGGTTCAGCACCGAGCCGCAGGCGCCCATGGCCGGGTCCTTGGCGGCATAGTGAAGTTCCCCAATCCGGGCGTTGAGAATGGCTCCGGCGCACATGGGGCAGGGCTCCAGGGTGACGTAGAGCTTTGCTTTGCCCAGCCGCCATCCACCCACGCTCCGGCAGGCCTGGCGGATGGCGGCAAGCTCTGCGTGGCCCAGAGCGTCCTTGTCTCTCTCCCGGCGGTTTCGCCCCTCCCCAATGATACGTCCGTCCTCCCAGACAATGACGCAGCCCACGGGGACCTCCCCATCGGCCAGGGCCTCCCGGGCCAGTTCCAGGGCCCGGGACATATACTCTTGGTCGGTCATGGAATATCCCTCCATTGGTGTGTAGGGGCGCACAGTGTGCGCCCGCGTCGGCTGCGGGAAGCCCTGGGCGGGCGCACGATACCCGCAAGGGGTACGCCCCATCCGTAATGCCGCTTCGCGTCAAACGGCTGGGCAGTGTGCGCCCCTACACATCCTCCGCCGTTTTGCTGTAATCCTCCACCATGAGCCGGGCAAACTTTAAGGGATCTTCCCCCCGCTTCAGCCGGAGGGTGAGGGCGGGCTTCTCTCCGGCGGAGAAGAGGATCCGGCCCTTCCAGCGTTCCTGGGCGCAGAGGGTGGACACACGGCACAACTCAAAGGTGTCGAGAGAAAAGATCACGTTGTTTCCCTTTTGGGTCAGTTCCTTTACACCGCACCGGGCGGCGTCGGCACGGAGGAGGGCTACCGCGATCAGATTGTTGACCTGCCGGGGGGGATCCCCATAACGGTCGATGAGTTCATCGGTAAGATCATCAGCGTCGGCCTCGCTGCGGACGAGGGCGATGCGCCGGTAAAGATCCATCCGCTGCTCCGGGGAGGGAACGTACCGGTCGGGAATGGAGGCGGTGACCGTCAGGTCGGCGGAACATTCGGCGGGCTTTTCTACCGTTTCCCCCCGCTCGGCCAGGACCGCCTCCTCCAAAAGCTGAAGGTACATGTCGTAGCCCACGCTCATCATAAAGCCGGACTGCTCGGGCCCCAGTACGTTGCCCGCTCCCCGGATCTCCAGGTCCCGCATGGCGATCTTAAAGCCGGAGCCAAACTCGGCAAACTCCCGGATGGCGCCCAGGCGCTTGGCGGCCACCTCGCTCAAAACCTTGCCGCGGCGGTAGGTAAGGTAGGCGAAGGCCCGCCGGTTGGACCGGCCTACCCGGCCCCGGATCTGATGGAGTTGGGCAAGTCCCATCTTATCCGCATCCTCAATAATAAGGGTATTGACATTGGAGATGTCAATGCCCGTCTCAATAATGGTGGTGCAGCACAGCACCCCCACCTCCCCCTCGGACATACGGTTCATCACGTCGCCCAGTTCCTCCTGGGTCATTTTGCCGTGGGCTACCCCTACCACGACGTCCTCCCCCAGCATTTCCTGGATCCGGGCGGCGGTTCGGGAAATGGTTTCCACCCGGTTGTGGAGATAGTAGACCTGGCCGCCCCGCTCCAACTCCCGGCGCATGGCGTCGGCAAGGACCGACCAGTCATGCTCCATCACGTAAGTCTGGACAGGCTGGCGGTCCAGAGGAGGCTCCTCCAGGGTGGACATATCCCGGATACCGGAGAGGGCCATATTGAGAGTCCGGGGGATAGGGGTGGCGGACAGGGTAAGCACATCTACCTGGCGGGAGAGTTCCTTCAGCTTTTCCTTGTGGGTGACGCCGAAACGCTGCTCTTCGTCCACCACCAAAAGTCCCAGGTTTTTGAATTGAACGTCCTTTTGAAGGAGCCGGTGGGTGCCGATGAGAAGGTCTACGCTCCCCTCGGAGAGTTTCCGCAGAGTCTCCCGCATTTGAGCGGGGGTACGGAACCGGGAGATGACCTCCACATCCACCGGGTACTTGGCAAAGCGGCGCTTGGCGGTGAGGTAGTGCTGCCGGGCCAAAACGGTGGTGGGGACCAGAATGGCGGCTTGCTTTCCGTCCAGAACGCACTTCATAATGGCCCGGAAGGCCACTTCGGTCTTGCCGTAGCCCACGTCGCCACAGAGAAGCCGGTCCATGGGCTTGTTCATCTCCATGTCCCGCTTGATCTCCTGAACGCAGCGAAGCTGGTCTTCGGTCTCGGTATACTCAAATTCCTCCTCAAACTCCTTCTGCCAGGGGGAGTCGGGGGAGAAGGCAAAGCCGGGCTGGCGCTGGCGCTGGGCATAGAGTTGAATGAGGCCCTTTGCCAGGTCCTGGACCGCCTTTTTGGCCCTGGACCGCTGCCGCTCCCAGTCGCCGCCCCCCAGCCGGGAGAGCTTTTTGGTCTCATTGGCGTCCTCACCGCCGCCGATATATTTGCTCATCATGTCCAGTTGGGTGGCGGGAACGTAGAGGGCGTCCGCCCCGGCGTAGGCGATCTTTACATAGTCCTTGTCCACGCCGTCCACAGGCATTTTTACCATGCCCTGATACCGGCCGATGCCGTACTGCTGGTGGACCACCAGGTCTCCCACCGAGAGGTCCGCGTAGGAGTGGAGCTTTTCCCGGTTGGTGGGGGCTTTTCCCTTTCGCTTTTTTATCGGGGCGGCAGAGCCCTCGGTAAGGATGGCAAGGCGGATGGTGGGAAATTCCATGCCGGAGGAAAGTCCGCCGCAGCAGATCACCGCCTGTCCCGGCTGGGGAAGAGAGGAAAGTTTAAAATCCACCGCGGAGCGGACATTTTGATCCCGAAGAAGCGCCTGCAAATTAAGACATCTCTGTTCGCTGCCTGCCAGCACCACCACGGAAAAGCCGGCGGTAAGGTAGTGGCTGAGGTCGGAGACGGCGGTCTCCAGACTTACGCCGTAGGGAGAAAGCTGTTTGGCGGTGAGCGCTAAAAGCTGCCGGGGACGCTGAGGATATTGGGAGGAGGTAAAGGGATCCAGATAGGCCACCGCCCACTCCTCCAAGGCGGCGGTAAGTTCCTCCGGGGTCAGGCAAAACCGGCCCAACTCGGGAAGGAGAACTCCGCTTTCCGCCAGGGCGGTCACATCCTCATTTACCTGCCAAAGTTCATTTTTGCACCGTTCCATAAAGCGGGGGCTGTCACTGATAAGAACGGCCGCATCGGGGGGAAGATAGTCTAAAGCGGTGGCCATCTTGGGATAAATAAGGGCCAAATAGCGGTCAATGGCGGGAAAGGAAAGGCCGTTTTCCAAGGCCTCCTTGTCCTGGGCCAGGGTGACAAGAAGCTGGTCGGAAGAGCCTTTTTTTACCGCCGCGGCCAGCCGCTGGTCCAGCGCAGTGACCAGGCCCATGCTCCCGCCGGGGGCAAACTGAGGAAGGACCTCGGCGGCGGGGAGGATCCGGGCCTCCTGAAGCTGTTCGGTCCGGCGCTGGGTGGAAACGTCAAAGAGGCCCATGGAGTCCACGTCATCGCCAAAAAACTCTATCCGCACTGGCTGAGGGTGAGCGGGGGAAAAGAAGTCCAGGATCCCACCCCGAAGGGCAAACTGTCCGATACCCTCCACCTGGTCACAGCGGGAATAGCCTGCGGCGGTAAGGGATTCCGCCAATTCATTCAGATCATACCTCTCCTCCATTTTCAGGACCAGGCTGGCCTGGGTAAGAAGCTGGGGAGGCATGGTCCGCTGGATCAAAGCCTCAGCCGGAGCCACCAGGAAGGGGACAGAACCCTGGGCCAAAGCCCATAGGGTACGGAGCCGAAGTTGTTCCCACTGGCGAGAAACTACGGCGGCATTATGAAAGGTGAACTCCCGGGAGGGCAGGGTAAGGACCTCCTTCCCGGTAAGAGAGCGAAGGTCGGAGGCCATGCGCTGGCACTCGGCGTCGTCGGCGCAGAGTAGGGCCACCGTCCGCCCCGACTGCTTTCGCAGGGCGGCGGCAAAGTAGGCCCGGTGGGCACCGGACAGGCCGCTGACCGCCACGGGAGAAAGGCCGTTATCCAATGCGGCGGCAAGCTGCTGAAATTCAGGGAGCTGGGAAAGGGCGAAAAGAAGCTGCTGCATAGGAAACCTCCGGCAAGGAAAAGGTGAGAAACGGACGCCTATGGGCCCCCGCAAAAGCGGATCCTCAACTCGAAAGTGAAGGATATGAAGTTTGCCCCAACGACGCCGAAAGCCCCCATTCCAAAAGGAAGGGGGGTATCGGTAAAAACAGTATATCATTTTTGGAGGGGAAAGGTCAAGAGAGGATGGTCTTAGTCCGGAAAAGCCCGGCAGATCAGCACCGCCATCTCCCAGAACCAGCCCTTGGGCAAAGGCAAAGCCGGCGGTCCGGGCATATTGGGGCTCCTGGGAAAGGTCGGAAAAGGTTGGGATCCCAGGGTCAAAGTTATTGGGGAAGGCGGTCTCTACCAAGGTGTGCAGCACCTCCATCCGGGTGGCCTGGTCGCCAAGGCGGAAAAGGAGGGCCTCCGGCTCCTGGCAAAGGAAAAAGTGGACAAAAAAATTTTCCCCACCGCAGGGTGGGGAAAGGGGGAGGTCAATTGAATTTACTCATAGTTTTGTCGGAACCTTCTTTTATATAACACTCTACCGCCTGGGCGGCCCGCTTGACCGCCTCGTCGACGGCTTTCCGGTCCTCCCCCTGGGGCTTGCCCAGGACCCAGTCGGCCATATCGTAGTCGGGGTGGGGCTTTCCGCCGACCCCGATGCGGATCCGGGGAAAGTTCTCGGTGTGAAGATGGGCGATGATATTCTTTAAGCCATTGTGTCCCCCCGCCGAACCGCCGGGGCGGATCCGCAGCTTGCCTGGGGGAAGGGAGACCTCATCGGAGAGGACAATGATATGGTCGGGGGGGATCTTATAAAAGGCGGCGGCGGGCTCTACCGCCTCCCCGGACAGGTTCATATAGGTCACCGGCTTCATGAGCAGCACATTTTCCCCGCCCAAAGCGGCGGCGTTGGTAAGGGCTTTAAATTTCAGCCGCTGGATAGGAATGTTCAGCCCCTCAGCGATCTCGTCGATCACATCAAAGCCTACATTGTGCCGGGTATGCTCGTACTGGTCGCCCATATTGCCCAAGCCCACCACCAGCCAAGTGACAGGTCCCTTGGGCTTATTAAAGAAAAACATGATAACCCTCCAAAAGATCATACTGTAGGGGCGCCTGCCCCCAGCCACCCGTTAGGGGGCAAAAAAAGGGAGCAGGGCGGCGCGGCGCCCTGCCCCGTGGGGAGTCGATCCCTTTAATTAAACAGCTTGGAAATGGAGACCTCCTGATAGATCCGGTCAATGGCGTCGGCAAAGAGGTGGGCTACCGTCAGGTATTTGATCTTACCGCTTTGTCTGGCCTGCTCGGTGGGGGGAATGGTGTCCAGGAACATCAACTCTTCAATGGGACTGTTTTCAATGAGATCGTAGGCGGGGCCGGAGAGTACGCCGTGGCTGGCGCAGGCGTATACCTTGGTAGCGCCGCCAATGTCCACCAGAGCCTGGGCGGCATGGCAAAGGCTGCCGGCGGTGTCCACCATATCGTCCAGCAGGACCACCTGCTTGCCCCTCACGTCGCCGATGATGTTCATGACCTCGGAGGAGTTAGCCCGCTGACGGCGCTTGTCCACGATAGCCAGGGGCATGCCCAGCTTCTGGGCAAAGGCCCGGGCACGAGAGACGCTGCCTACGTCGGGGGAGACTACGATCGTGTCCTCCTCCTGCCCCAAAAACTTTTCATGGAAATACTGGGCAAAGATGGGGCTTCCCAGCATATTGTCCACAGGAATGTCAAAAAAGCCCTGGATCTGGGAGGCGTGGAGATCCATGGTCAACACCCGGTCAGCCCCGGCGGTGGTGATCATGTTGGCTACCAGCTTGGCGGAAATAGGATCCCGGGGCTTGGCCTTCCGGTCCTGCCGAGCGTAGCCAAAGTAGGGAATGACAGCGGTGATCCGCCCGGCGGAGGCCCGCTTGAAGGCGTCGATCATAATAAGCAGTTCCATCAGGTTGTCGTTCACCGGCGAACAGGTGGACTGGACCACAAATACGTCGGAGCCCCGGACCGTTTCATAGATAGAGCAGTAATTCTCTCCATCGGAGAACCGGCCTGACTCCGCCTGACCCAGCTGGGTGCCCAGGTGGTCACAGATGGCCTGGGCAAGGGCCCGATTGGAATTGCCTGAAAAAATCTTGATGTCCTTTCCGTGCGCGATCATAGTCTCCATCCTCTCATTCTCTTGTATTTCTTTTGTACTCCATCCTCTCGACCTGCTAGGGCGCCGTTACTTTTTGCGGCGCTTTTTGACCCAGTTCTTTTTTACGCTCTGCCGATCCCGGGCGATGGCCAGAGAGTCGGCGGGGACGTCCTCGGTAATGGTGCTGCCGGCAGCCGTGTAAGCGCCCTCTCCCACAATGACGGGAGCCACCAGATTGGTATTGCAGCCGATAAAGGCGTGGTCGCCGATGGTGGTGCGGAATTTCTTCTCCCCATCGTAGTTTACTGTGACGGTGCCGCAGCCAAAGTTAACTCCGGCGCCCACGTCGGAATCGCCCACATAGGTAAGGTGGCTGACCTTAGTGCCCTCGCCGATAACGGAGTTTTTCAGTTCCACAAAGTCGCCTATCTTGACTTTTTTGGAAAGATGGCAATGGGGGCGGATGTAAGCGAAGGGGCCGATGACCACCCCATCTTCAATGACCGACTCGTTGAGTTGGGAGGAGTTGACGCTGACATCGTCACCCAGCGAGCAGTCCCGGATCATGGTGTTGGGGCCCAAAAGGGCGTTTTTTCCCACCGAGGTATGTCCCCGGAGAATAACGCCGGGAAGTAAGGTGGAGCCTTCTCCCACCGTGGAGGCGGGACCCACATAGGTGTGGTCGGCGTCTATGACCCGTACGCCTGCGGCCAAAAGCCGTTCTACCCCCAGGCTCTGGGCCAGAGGCTCCACTGTGGCGCAGCGGTAGGCCAGGTCATCCTTCAGGGGGAGGATCCGGCCCTGCCAGGGCTTGGGATCCCCCAGGGCGGAAAGGGCGTCGTCAAAGTTCCGGCCATCCTTAAGGGCGGCAGCCAAGGCCGCACCCCGAAGGGTAAAGACGCTTTTTGGCGGTTCCTTGCCGGGAAGGGAGAAGGAAGTTCCCTCTCCAGCTAAAAGCACGGGCCGGGTCACCACGGTAAGGGGACCGGGGACCAGAGACAAAAACTCCGCCAGTCGAGCGGGAGCGCTGGCGGCTCCGGGGGAAACAAACCAGGAGTCCTCCGGAAAGCAGGCCTTGGCGGCGGCCTGATCGGCGTCGTCACAGACCACCAAAAAGCGCTCCACGCCAGATCGGCGGAGAGTTTCCGACAGCCAAAGAGCCGCCGGGTCAAATAGAATATCCTGAAGGAAGAGGGAAGAGCCAAGCTCACCCCGGCCAAAAAACACAATGGCGCCTATGCTGTCCACTGGCGGTCACCTCAATTCCGGTCCTTGCCGAAAATTTTTCCACAGGAAACATTATAGCAAACGACAGGAAAAAATGCAAAGAAAATAAAAAGAAAAGAGCCCCTTTTTAAAAGGCCCTTTTCAAAAAAGGAAAAGGAATTCTTCAGGCGGCCAGGACGGCCCGAAGCTTCATCCTTTTATAAAGTTGGACGACCTCCACCGTAGCGCACAGTTTGTCGGCCAGACTTACCACCCAAGCCTCCCGCGAGCGGGGCAGGTGAAGGGCCAGAGGCCACATGTGGGCCAGGATGATATTTCGCTCCAGCTTGCTCAATTCTGTTAGGCTCATGGCGTTGCGCAGGGCAAAGACCGGGTGGTCCAGGCACTGGTTTCCCGGATGGGCAGAGGAATCGTGGCAATTATAAAGGTAAAGGTCATGAAGCAGGCCGCCCCGGGCGCAGGCGCGGTAGTCCAGCCCCCAACGCCGGGCCAGGCGAAAAGCCACATAGGCAACAAAAACAGAATGCTCATAACAGTTAACTCCCGGATGATGGGGCAGGGAGCGCATGGACTGGACCTGGGGGGTATCCATAAGATCGTCCAGACAACTTAAAAAGGAATTCCAATTGGGAAGATCGATCAAGGGCATAAAAGTCCCTCCTTTTTACAAAACAAAGGGGCCGGATCTGTCGGGGCGGTTCTATTATAACGGCTTATAAGCCTTTTGTCATCCGAAAAAAGAAAAAACATAGGAAAACGTAAGATTATCGTAAGACTTGGCCTCTTGATTCCTTGGCAGGGAATGGATATACTGGCTGTACTAAGGTAAATAATACACTTTAAAGCGGGGCGGCAGGTAGCTGCCCCTACAATAAAGAGACGCAATGCGGTTGCGTCGGAAGGGAGAGGGGCCATGATCAGTCTCAACTACCGGGACGCCCGGCCCATCTATGAGCAGGTGCGGGATGGGCTGCGCCACCTGGTCATTACAGGAGCCATCGGCGAGGGGGAAAAGTTGCCCTCCGTCCGGGCGTTGGCAGCCAGTCTGGCGATCAACCCCAATACAATCCAGCGGGCCTATACCGCGCTGGAAGCGGAGGGATATCTGGCCTCGGAGCCGGGGCGGGGCGCCTTTGCCGCCCATGGCCGAGGAAAGGAGAACGCCCGGAAGGAGGAACTGCTGCGGCAGTTTGACGCCTCAGCACGGGAACTGTGCTTTTTGGGGATGACTCCTCAGGAACTGGCGGCGCGGATCGCGGGAGCGGCGGAAGAGAGGAAGGGGGAAGGAGCATGATCGAGGTGCAGGCGGTATCCAAAAGCTTTGACGGCTTTAAGGCGCTGGACGCGCTTACCATGACGGTACCCACCGGGGCGATCTATGGTTTGGTGGGACCCAACGGAGCGGGAAAGTCCACCATTTTGCGCCATATTACAGGGGTCTACCAGCAGGACAGCGGCCTTGTGCTGGTGGACGGGCAGACGGTGTATGAAAATCCGGCGGTCAAGGAAAAGATCGCCGATATCCCCGACGAACTTTACTACTTCGGCTCCGCTTCCACCCGGGATATGGCCCGGTTTTACAAGGGCTTTTATCCCCGGTTTGACGAAAAGCGGTACGGGACCCTGCGGGAGATTTTCCGCACCGTGGATGAAAAGCGTCCCATCCGACGGCTTTCCAAGGGAATGCAGAAGCAGGCCGCCTTTTGGCTGGCGCTGTGTCTGAGACCGGAGGTCCTGGTACTGGACGAGCCGGTGGACGGGCTGGACCCGGTGATGCGGCGGCAGGTGTGGAGCCTTCTTATGTCGGATGTAGCCCAGGACGGCACCACCGTGCTGGTGTCCTCCCACAATCTGCGGGAATTGGAGGATGTGTGCGATCATGTGGGGATCCTCTCTCACGGCAAGGTGTTGGTGGAGCGGAGCCTTTCCGACCTTCAGGAAAACCTGGTAAAAATGCAGGTGGTCTTCCAGACAAAGGATTTGCCGGAGCTTCCCGAGGATATGGAGGTGCTGAACGTTCAGCAGGTGGGACGGATCCATACTCTCATTGTCCGGGGCCGCTCCGACGAGGTGACAAACCGGCTGGCAGTCTATTCTCCCATTTTGATGGACGCCCTTCCTTTGACGCTGGAGGAGATCTTTATTTATGAGTTGGGAGGTGAGGATTATGCCGTTCGAGATATCGTCCTCTGAGAAAAAGGGCTGGTTCAGCCTGACCCTTTTCCGGAAAAACTGGACCCGCTTCTGGCCTCTGGCGGCGGGCTATGGACTCATTCAATTTTTCGCGCTTCCCATGGATCTGATCACCCAGGCGGGGTATGGGGTGGGCCGGAACTCCAGCCTTTCCCAACGCTTTGCGGGCGAGATCTTTTCCGCCACGGGGTGGGCGGCGCCCTTGGGGCTGGTCTTTGGCCTTCTGGCGGCTATGGCCCTGTTTTTCTACCTGATGAACAACCGCTCAGTGGGGATGCTCCACGCCCTGCCCATCCGCCGGGAGGGCCTCTTTCTCACCAACTGGATGACGGGGCTGAGTTTCTTTCTGATCCCCAACGCCGTCGTGACCCTCATTGCCCTGGCGGTGGAGGGGGTCTTTGGCGCCCCACAGCCGGGGTTGACCCTTCGGTGGTTTGCCCTTCATACCGTCGTTGCCATGTTTTTCTTTTGTTTTGCGGTATGCTGCGCCATGTTTACCGGTCATATTTTGGCCCTGCCCGTTTTCTATGGGGTACTCAACGGTTTGGTATCGGGCTTGTGCATGCTGGTGGACAACGCCATGGACGTGCTTTTGGTGGGCTATGCGGGCAACGACCTGTTTCGATCCTCCCTGACCCGGTGGTGTACCCCCCTGTGGCATCTGATGCTGAATCTCCAGAGCGGTGACCGGGTGGATGGGGTCTACCATACTGCGGCGGGGACCTCTGTGGCTTTGGGCTACTGTCTGGTGCTGGGAGCGGTCTTTACCCTCATTGCCGTGCTGGTTTACCAGCACCGGCAGCTGGAACGGGCGGGAGACGTGGTCACCGTAGGTTGGGTGCGGCCCGTTTTTCAGTGGGGAGTGGGGATCTGCGCGGGGCTGGCCTTCGGCACCGTCCTCTATGAAAACTTCTTCCGCCGGCAGGGGGCCTGGGCCTTTGTAGCGGCGGTGACCCTGTGCGCCGTGCTGGGGGCCTTTGTGGCCAGAATGTTCCTTAAAAAGACTCTGCGGGTCTTTGCTGAGGGGTGGAAAAGCTGTCTGACCGTGGGGCTTTGCATGCTCCTGCTGCTGGGGGGAGCCAAGGCCGATCTTTTCGGCTATCAAAAGTGGACCCCCGACCCGGCCTTGGTGGAGAGCGTCTACCTGGGAAATTTGCAGACCTCTCCCTATGACAGCGGATACAGCGGGGTGGAATTTTCCGACCCGGAACTGATCGCAGAGGTCATTGCCCTTCATAAAACACTGCTGGAGGAGTTGGACACGCTGGAGTGGGCCCGGCGAAACGGCAACGAGGTATATACCACTTCGGACGGTTGGGAGACCAGCACGGGGACCGGCCTGCGGCTGGAGTACCATATGAAGGACGGCGCCTTTGTCAACCGGTGGTATCGCAGCATACCTATCTCCGTGGAGGGGCTGGCCGACCCCGATTCCTACGCCGCCCGGCTGGAGGCACTGCTGAACCAGCCGGAACTGGTGAAAAAGATGTACCTGGGCTGGATGGAGGAGCCGGAGAAGGCGGTGGTCTCCGGTTGGCTTTCCAACGCCAGGACGGAGGAGCGGGGGGATGCCGACCTGACCGAGAAGCAGGCCCGGGAGTTGTGGGACGCCTTCCTGGAGGACCTGGAGGCGGGGCGGATCCATCGCTACCTGCTGGATGACCGGGCGCGGATGGAGAACTGTTATTATACCGACCTGGAGTTTGAGTTGAGCCTGACCTACTATTTGGAGACAGGCGAGCGGGACGTTTCCTCCGGTCATATGAGCGTGACCGTACAGAAGACCGCCACCTCTATGATAAAGGTGCTGGAGCGGGAGGGCCTCACTGGCCTGCTGCGTTCCCGGGAGACGGAGAATATCCCGGATACCGATATAGCTGTCGATTGAAAAAACGGCAGGGGACGGTCTTTTGGGCCGTCCCCTTAAGTTTACAGGAAATATAAATTTCACTTGACATACATAGTCTACTGCGATAAACTACAAAAGGGGTAACGATGGGAGGAGATCCGAGACATTCGGGAGGGGGGACTTTTTGTAGCCTGAGGATCTCCGGGAGGAAATTTTTTTACCTTCAAAGTTTAGCGAGATAAACAGAAAGGGGCATGTAAAGACAGTATGCTAAAAAGCAAAGAAACAAAGCAGAGAAAAATGTCACAAGTGGAGCAAGGCAAAGGGAAAGGGGGGAGCCGGCAATGAGTAAGCTGGGAGAGTCCATCAGCTGGAACCGAAAAAAGAAGGAGGAGTACGGCCTGGGAGGCGTAGATGCGGCTAAGCCCAAAAGCCACTTTGGCCGAGGGACAGGCACCACTTCAGGGGGCGCGTCCTTATTCCCCTATTCCGACAGGGAGACAGGCCAAAGTGGGAGAGATCTGCGCTCCCTCTCCAGGGGAACAGGCCCCACCCCCACCTTGTCCCATGACAAGCAGCTTGGCTCCCAGGGCCGCCAACCCAAGGTGGAGCCCGCCTCCACCTACGCGGCGGCAGCCCAGGACTCGGAGTGGCGATCCCCCCAAAATGTAGGGGCCGCTGCCCACAGCGGCCCGTCCTTTCCGTCCGATTCCTTTTTCCCCACCCCGGAGGTTCAGGATCAGACGGGAGTTGGGGAAAAACAGAACCGGGCCGGGCGGGGTACGGGATTCAGAAGCGGCCGGGGTGGTTCCTTTGGCGGAACGAGGGAAGCTCCCGGTCCGACATTGCCGGCCTTCAATGGTTTGGAACAGGAAGACGAGAGGATCAAACAAACACAGGCGAGGGTGGCGGAAGCGATGTCCCGGTATGAGGCGGCGCGTAAAGCGCTGGTACAGGATACCCTGCCCACCTATGCCGCCTCCGCCGGCGGGAGGAAGTCCTTTGAGACCTCCCCTGTGGCCTCCTCCTACGCCGCCTCGGCGGGAGCGCTGAAAAGCAGGGAGGAGCGGGAAAGAGAAGGGCGGCTCCGGGAGGCGGGAGAGGCCTATGCCGCCCTGCCCTTTCCCTCTGTGGGGGAACGCGTGGGGCTTACCCTCTCCGGGGCCGGAAAGGAATATACGGGAAGCATGGCCCAGGCTGGGAAGACAATTTTGTTTCCCAGCTATGGGGGAATAGAAGGACGGATAGATGAACTTGCCAGAAATGAGGAGGAGAAAGAAAAGCTTCTTGACCTGGCAAATAGGGCAAGGGAAAAAACGAGCAAGTACGCGCAGGGAATGCAGGACTTTGCCGACAGAGCCTCGGAAAGCGGAGCCCGGGATATCGCCAGGGCCCAGGATGGGCTTGACCCCATGGGAAAAATGCTGGTAAAGGCCGGGGCGGCGGTGACCCAGATGGGAGGAGACGCCGCCGTTGCCCTGGCTACGGGGGGAAGCTCTATGCTCCCCATGCTGACCCGCTCCTTCGGCGGCGGTGTCCGGGAGGGCAGGGAAAAAGGATATGGCGAGGGACAGCAGGTGCTTCTCGGCCTTGCCAACGCGGCCACGGAGTATTTCAGCGAAAGGCTGTTTGGCGGAAACCCGGTCTATGATA
>ERZ777305.1942-NODE-1942-length-20283-cov-3.026004_pt1 | contig 20283 bp, 21 predicted proteins | sample MGYA00374965_ERZ777305 | MGnify/ENA primary metagenome ERZ777305 (study PRJEB29328, sample SAMD00013331) | mouse gut metagenome | study: EMG produced TPA metagenomics assembly of the Metagenome analysis of fecal microbiota from mouse which was promoted... | reverse complement strand
GGACCTTCTGCGCCGTCACGGTGATTTCCCTTGCATAGCCGATTTCCCGCGATTTCTTGATTGCTATGCTGGTAATCCCCATGTCCCGGTAGATTGCATCCGAGGTCACGATTTTCGTAAGCTTTTTTTCTGCCCACTGCGTTTCGATCCGGTCGCAGATCTTAACAACCCGGTCGGCGGCGGTCCCGTGCCGGTACAGCCACGTCACCGGCGTGTTGCTCACATACAGCGTCAGCTGTATGCTCACCGGCTCATTGATAATTGTGTCGGACACGGGGAAGCCGTCCTCCACCGGATAGGACGGTATCGTGGAGGACAGCGTTTTCTGCTCTTCTATCAGGGCATCAAACTCGATGCCCCATATCGTTACCGGTGTTTTCTTTTTTGCCATCCTCTACCCCCTTGCATAAGCGAGCGCTCTCGCCATCTGTGTTGTCGCGTCCGTGGCGGATTTTTTCATCCCCTTTGACATGTTCCTCTGCGCCTCGGCCTCCCCGCCGGAGTAGCTGTTATTGATCTCGACATTCTGCGTCACGCTGGAGCTGGAATTGTTCGTGGTGCTGTTCCCCGCCGTGCCGGCACTTGCCGTCGCTGCTCTTCCCAGCGCCGATACTCCTTCGCAGAGCCTCCCGATCATATCCTTCGCAAGGGAGATTTCCTGCCACATCCTGCTTTCCTTCGCGTCCCGGATATATCCGCTTATCATTCCGCCGAGCTTTGACAGCGGCATGACTGCCTCCGGCTCGGAGCCCTCGCCGATAATCGCATTGGTCGTTTTGGTGGCGATTCCCCCCTCGGCCAGCTGCGGTACTTCAAGAGGAGTCAGCTTGCTGATGCTGACGCCCGGAATCTTATTGATAACCCCGATGGCAAAGTTGATCGCCGAGATAAACCCGTTGATGATCTTCGCGGCTCCGCCCAGCACGTTATTGATCGCGCCCCTTACCGCGCCGCCGATCGCATCGGATATGGCCCCTCCGATGGTCGAAAAGATCCCGACAATCGAATCCCATATCCCGGTAAAGAAGGATGCCACGCCGGAAAATACGGCGCAGATTCCGTCCCATGCGCTTTGGAATACACTGGTAAAGAATTCTGCGATCGGGGAGATAATCCCAACAATCGCATCAATAGCGCCTTGGAAAAACCCGACGATCCCGTCCCACACGCCGCGGAAGAATCCTGCGATTGCATCCCATACCGCCTCCCAGATTGCCCGGATTGCCGCAAGTGCCATCTCAAACACCATTTTTATGGTATCCCATACGGCAGCGAGGAAATTTACGATCGCATTCCATACGCCGGCAAAGATCTGCTTTATGGCGTTCCATGCTCCCCGCCAGTTCCCGGTAAATACCGACGAGATAAAGTTCGCAACACCCTTTACAATGTCTAAAAAGCCGTTCAGGATACCTCCGATGCTCTTCCACAGCACCTTGAACCAGTCGAGAATCCGCGCGCCCCAGTTATTCCAGAACGTCTGAATCCAGCCGAACACGGTTTCAATCACTGTTGCAATGGCATGAAAAACAGCGCTTCCAACTTCGTACAGCGCATCCCATCCCGCCGACAGCGTATCCAGAATCGCCTGCCATATTGACAGCAGCTTTTCTTTCGTGCTCTGCGCGGAACCATCGATGCTTTCCTCCGTGCTTCCGAACAATGCGGCCGCCAGCTGGGACAGGAAAGTCCAGACGCCTTCCAGGAATGTTTTGATGATCCCCCATACCCGTTCAAAGTTCGCACGGATCGATTCCCCGTGTCGTTCGAAAAAGCCTTTCACAGCATCGATCCACATGCCGGCGGCAGTTTTCAGGAAATCCCATACTCCAAGCAGGAAATCCCTGATCTTCCGGAAGGCATTAAAAATGGCCTGCCGGGCATTATCCGCGCCGATCCCGAGCCGGTCAAAGATCGTGCCGATCACCGAGTCATTCCCCAGCAAGAAATGAATAAAGTCTTCTACAACCAATGCCAGGGCGGCAATAACCGCCACAACTGCGAGCACTTTCAAGTGGGCAAAGCTGAAAATCCGCCCGAGCCCGAATAACAGTGACAGGAACGACTTTGCTGTCCCGATGACCTTGCCCCAGTTCATTGCAGCCAGGAAGGCTCCTGCGGCTACGGCAAGTATTTTCAGCAGATTATCCATGCCGCCGAGCCGGCCGGCGATCCCCTTCACGGTATCCGTGGCCCTGCTTATGCCGCTGCGGATTGACTGCGCAAACCGTTCCATTGCTGGCTGCAGCCTTTTCACAACCGCATGGATCCGCTCGAATACCTTCAAGAGGCGGTTGTTTTCCTCCTTGTCCAGAAGGATTGCCCGGGCAAAGCCTGTTGCTGCCTTTACCCCCTGAGTGATCCAGCCAATGAACACGGCAAGGATCGGGAGGAGCTGGCCGCCGATAAATTCTTTAAACTCGGCGGCGGCCGCGCTGAGCTGCCTTTGCCGCGCCTCGTAGGAATCCATGCTGCGGACACAGTCGCCGATGGCGTCCGGGGACTGCCGCAGGATGGTGTTGTAATTCACCTGCATCTTCGTCAGCTGGTCCAGGCTGTTGTAATTTCCTGTCAGCCCCATTGCCCGCATCGTTTCCGCTCTGGTCGTATCATTCAGGACAGCCCCGAGCGTCTTTGCCGCCTCGCTCTCCCCCATGACGGCCTTCGTCATGGCATTGACCGCGACATCCTCGTCCTGATTGGCAAAGGATGCGATATCCAATGCAAGCGACGTCATTTCCTCCGCCAGCTTTGCGCCCTCTTCCCGCGCCATGCCAAAACCGACCAGCAGATTCTGCTGGTCGGCAAGATACCGTTTGATTGCGTTTTTGTTCCTGCCAACCGAATCCGCAAATCCCTTCGCCCACTGGTCGACTTCGCCGCGCATCTCGCCGAACACGACATCAAACTTATTCTCCATCTCCTCAACGTCAGATGCCGCCTGAACGCAATCCTTTGCAAAGCTTGTCAGCTTTGCCACGGAGAACACGACCGCTATGCTCCCGAGCAGCTTCGTGGCCATGTTTTTGATGCCTTTGATGCTGTTCTCCGCCTGCCTCTCGCTGCTGCGGTCGACATCAAAGCCAAACTTTACAACCAGATCCCGTATCGTCAAGCCCGGCCGCCTCCTTCCATCTCTTTGGCACGTCCTTTCTCGATATCCAGTTCCATTTCATACAGGGCATACAGCTTCAGCGCCTGATCCAGCGTATAAACGTTCTTGAGCTCGTACATAGACGCCAGCCTTGCCTTTATGAGGATATAGCACCGGAGCTCCAGCTCGCTAAACTGTGAATAATCAAACCTTCCGTACCTTACAAGATTTTCCTCGGTGTCTTCTCCCCCGCCGCCCCTTCCTTCCCAGATCGGGCGGCGAGCTTCCTGAAAAAACCGTTGAAGTTCAGCTTGATGACGTGGAAGCAGAGCACGAACATATCCTGCACCTCCCCGCAGAACAGCTCGTTTGCCAGATCAACGTTCAGCTTCTGCGGCTCAATTTCTCCTTCCTCGTTCGGGGCTTCCACGGTGATATGCCCGCCGGTGAGCAGCTTCTGCATCAGCTTCTCCAGCTTGTCGCCGTTGATGGCAGTGCAGCCCGCCATGGCCTCCGCTGCCTTTCCTACATCCACATCCATCAGATCTCCGTCGATCTGCTCTCCGCCGCTCACCAGCGGCGCCAGCGCGCCGAAAAGGGGAGCCAGCACGGATGCCAGCTCCCCGGTCAGATTTGCCGCCTTAAATGCGGGAAACGGAGTAATATAAAATTTCATCCCGCCGACCTTCTCCACGGTCGGCTCCAGCTGTTTCAGCGCCATATTCTTTTCCTCCCTGTCTTTTTATTTAAACTCACCCTCGCCTGCCACGATCTCCCATTCGCGGTTGCCCTGCGTCTTGCCCCGGCCAAAGGATGCCGGCTTTGTCACCCAGGCGACTCCTGCCGTAAACTTCTGCTTTCCGAGCAGGTCATTGATGTTCACCGGGAACGTGCCGTTTCCGTCCTGCACATCCTTATCATACATCCTCTGCAGATACTGATTGGTTGCGGAGTTCTGCAGCAGGGAAACCTTGATTTTAAATATTTTGGACGGGTCGATGCTTCTGGCAACCTCTCCGTCTGCACCCACGACGTAGGATGTGCCGTCTCCGGCAGGCTCGATCGTGATGAAGCTGTCGTCGGCAAGCCCGGTAACGATATGGTTGCCGAGCGAACAGGTCACTTTCCTGGGGTTGTACGTTGTCATTCTGCTCATGATTATGCCCTCCTTATCTTAATCAGCGTTTCCTTAGAATGTCAGAAAGCCCTCGATCTCGACCGCGTGGATCGCTCCCGCAAGCCGCGCGGTATAGCGGCATCCCTTAAGCTTCCGGGACTTCCTCTCCTCCTCCGTCAGATCGGACGTCCGCGGAACGGTAACCTGAAAGCCCGGAACCGCATTCCCGTCCCCGTCGTACTCGGTGGCGGCAATACCGCCGATGTCCTGCCCCTTCTTCAGCGTCTCCTCCATTTTCCCCTCGATCAGACCGATTCCGCTGTCGGTGTAAGGAACCTTCCGGTTGGCTTTCAGCGCGCCGAACACATTGGCCTGCATCTCGGCCTTCAGCCAGTCGCGGAAACGGATCACGTCAATCCATTCCCCGGCCAGTGTACAGCCTCCGATCGTGCAGCTGCACCCGGCATACCGCAGGAAGGTGTTGATATGGTCCTCGCCAAGCTTTTTCTTCTGGTCCGTACTCAGCGCCGACGGAACGACCGAGGCAAGCTCCTTCAGATGCCAGGTTTCCGTTCCCGGATCATAGCAAAAGCACTTCGCCATCCATGCAAGGGCGGCATACCGGTTCCCTGCGGGCTGCTCCCCGCTCCCGTATCCGTCCGCATCACCGGCGTACATTCCGAAGCTCCGGTAATACGAAAAATCCTTCACCGGACAGTTATTGTAATCGTCATACTCGAAGGCAAACAGCTTTTCATTTGCCTCCGCCCACGCGACCGCCTCCTGCACATCGGCGGGATCCCGGAAGGCCGTGATATGGACGCCGTAAAATGCCGCCTCTTTATTCGCCCTTGTGAGCGCTTCTGCAATGCTCTCATGGGCGATCTCTGCATCCTCTTCGCCCTCTGTCCTGCGGATGCACAGATACAGCTCATCCGGGGACGGATTCTGCGAAAATGCGGCCGCTGCCGCCATGTATGCGGCATCCTCCGCCGTAAAGCCATAGTCCAGCAGCTCATCCGCCTTCGAAATCGCGGTAACCTTCTCCATTGCTTTCCCTCCGGATGCTTCCGGCCCGGGAACGACCAGAAGAATACGGTCAAACACCGCATCGCCGGATGCAGGGCTTGAAATTTCGATGTTGCACCGGATGATGTCATCCAGCTCGTTATTTCTCATTGTCACTCATTCCTCCTTCTCTTGCTTCACTTATTTCTGCCCCCTCCAATGCGTCAAGGGCGCGCGCGGCCATTGACTTTGTACCGCCCCCGCTGAAGCTCGGGACTGCCGGCATACCGCCGAGCCCGTATAAGCCGTCTGCTTCTTGGGCAAAGGTCACAGTTGCCTCGGCCATGGAGCGGTAGCGGTAGCCGCTGTCATTCTGCAGGGCGGTCAGATCTCTCACCGGGGGGATCAGCGTTACCTCGATCCCCTTTTCTGCCATCCTGTCCGTGACCGCTTCTGACTCCACGAACTGAAAGAAGCTCATCAGATCGGAAACCGCGGTATTGGCATAGTTTCCGGTCACGTTGTCTCCGGCTGTAACCGGCCTTCCCCGGGTATACAGGTTAAACTCCGCTGTCGTGCGGCACGGATAATACCGGTTCCCGTCCTCTCCGACCAGCGGGAACGCGCTCCGCTGCAGGCTGCCCATCTTCAGCGTCAGGTAGGGCAGACCCGGCTTTGTGCCGCTCTGCTCTGTCCAGATCACGGCCGCTCCCTGAAAAAACATGAACGTCATGTCATAGAGGGCCTCTTTCACTTCCTCCAGATTCATCTTCCCCGACCTCGCTTTCTCCGGCATCTCTCTTTGATTCGGTTTCGGCATCCGGCTTCGTCTTCGATTTTGCTTCTGGCTCCGGTTCGGCATCCAGGCATTCCACGAAGGTCGCCGTCCAGTGCCGCAGCGGAGTATTCTCACTGAGCCTGCTGGACCGGCATTCAAACCATTCGCCCTGGAACCACAGGCGGTCCGCCTTCTGCTGCTTTTCCTGGTTCTCCACCAGGATGCTGCTGTCACAGAACACCTTCAGCCTTTGAACCGACCGGCTCCCGTCCGGGGTGGTGATAACCTCGTCCTTCAGCGTCTGTACGTCCAAAGGGAGCGTTAAATCCCGATAAGGGATAGAAGAATACCCCCGGACAATTTCCGGCCGGGAATAGCGCCTTATCCGATGCGGTCTTTTCAAAAAATTCACTCGCTGCCTCCTGCTTTCTTCTTTACGACATAATTTACCGACTGCCGCATCCTGCCGGTATCGATCAGCGGCTTGCTGGAGCCCTTGCGCCTTATGGTTGACTCCTTATTGGGTTCATAACTTCCCTCTGTGATTTTTTCCTGTACAAGATCCTTCTGGAACACCCCGATCTCCTTTAAGACCTGCTCCGCAGACTTACCGCTTACCAGGTCGCTTTTCTTTTCCTGCAGGAAGCGGTTAATCTTCTCCTCGTTCTCGTCCACACTCTTTCGCAGGAACGGGCGGGACGGTGCATTCTCTGTCCCAAGCTCGTTCCATGCCGCCACATCACAGAGATCCGTGCCGTCCTCCTCCGTGGCTTTCCCGTGCTGGAAGCCAATGCGGACCTCATTTTCCGCCAGCTCCTTGAGCATCTTCTGAAACTCCCGCCCGCCGGCGGTCATTTGGTCCGTAATTCTGGCCGTCATAACAACATCCTTTCCCCCGCGGATACGATCGGGATGATCGTATTCCTCCGGAGCGTGAGAAACTCCAGGCCGTATACGGTAAGCGCATATTCCGCATCTGCCTGGAGATTCGTCTGCTGGTTCGTCGTATAGCTGATCGAGGTCTCGCCCTCCGAGTAGGAGCCTACCCGCAGGGAATCGGCGATCTTCCCATTTTCCACGTCGCCGTAGCCGTTCATCTTCAGCTTGTGGGCGGTCAGATAAGCCAGCGCCTTCGGATACAGGCTTCCGAAGCGCTTTTCGGAAATCTGGTCCGAGTAAAGGTGAAGGAACGAATTCACTCCGTACTGCGTCACCTTTCCGCTGTCCGGATCCCTGACATCATCGTCCGGCATTTCAGAAAACTCCGCTGCCACCAGACGGAAGATTTCAAGTGCGTCCATACCTCTCACCCCGCTATTTCTTCAGCGCCGCCTTAACCTTTTTCAGGACATCGGCCTGGTCCTTGCACTCCGCAGGATGGATTCCCAGCTCATTGGCAAGCCTGCCGAGGTCCTCCTCGCTGATCCCGTCGAGCGATGCAAGGCGGGCCTGGCGGAGGGCTTCCGCTTCCTCTGCCGCCGCCTTCTCCGCCGCAGCTTTTTCGGCAGCAAGCTGTTCTGCCGTTTCCTCCTTCCCGGAGGCCTTGCCGATGATTCTGGCAAGGCCGCAGCGCTGATACACCGCCAAAAGCGGGTTCCCTTCATACCCTGCGGGGATTTCCTTTGTTTCGCCGGGGAGCACGGTTACTTCGCCGATCCCGATTACCTTGCCGTTTGAAATGTTCTCGATCTTCATAGTTTCCTCGCTTTCCGCCGCACAAGCGGCACTTTCATCTTTTTTTACGCCCCGACCGCGATGAGCGCCGACATCGGATAATACAGGATAATGCCGGCCACGCGCTCCTCGCACGGAACGACCACCTCAAGATTGCGGTTCTGCAGCGGGTACTGATAAAATGCCATCGGAATCTCCAGGCTGAACTTCTCTGCGGAATTCGTATACAGCAGCAAAACATTCTCGCCGTACGGGTTCGTCTCCTCCGCGTCATCCTCGAGCTCCGGGGCGGAAATGATGTCCTTCAGGTACGGCGCATTCTCCTTCAGGAAGCGGAGCACCGTATATCCGGTATTCGGGACCTGCCTGGTGGAGATGTCGATAAATACGGAGGCCGGCAGCGCCAGCGTATCCGCCCGCTCCACGTTCCTGGTCAGCTTGGACTGGTACGCAAACATCGCGTTGATGTCGTCCAGAATCTGAGCGGCGGACTTATGCCGGAAATCCGTATATTTCACGCCGTCCGCCTCCACGGTGCTGAGCGTAAACAGAGGGATATTGTTGTCCGGGGACAGCATGCCCATCAGGTTGTTCTTTTTGTTCCCGGCAAAGGCAATCACGTTCGTCGTCCGGTCAGCCGCATAGCGCGCGGCCTCCGCGCGGCGGGTATCCAGGGATTTCCCGGCCATACGGCTCGCCCTCATATCCTGTACGGAATATCCGTAAGAAGTGCCGATGGACTTGATATATGCCGTGGAAGGCGTTCCCTTCACATCCGCCCGCGGAAGGTCCGTTGCATAGTTGCTGATAATCTCCGCAAAGCCGGTCCTCTCATAGCTGTAATAGGTGGTGCTCTCCGCCCCCTCCGGCACCTCGTGCGTGATCGGGAAATGGTTGACTGCCGTAAACTCCGGATAAATCTTGTCGTAGGACTTCGACTTGATATAATCCAGTTCCCGCGCAAAGAAGACAGACGCGTCCTCCGCGCTGTCAAATCTGCACTGCTTCACTCCCGCCAGTGCAGGGGTAATGTTGGACGCCCTCAGCGCCGCCAGGTCTGCCGGATCGTATCCGGTCGAAGGCATTTCCGAATTGTACTGCTTGCTCATTCTCGCTTCCTCCTTATCTCAAAATGACGACTGCGATGCCGTCGTCCGATGCGTTGCCGAACGTTGCGCCGATGTCCAGCGCGCCGTCTGCCACGTTGGTAAAGGTGCCGGTGTCATCCCCGGAAAGGCATACATAAGCCTTTTCCCCATACACAGGGGCGACGCCGGCGGCCGTCCTCGCCCATACATGGCCGCGGCGCATAATGCCGAGCGAGGCGTTCTTCCTGACAATCACTCTGCCGTTCCTGTCCTGCTCCGTGTTCGGATGATAAAGGACAACGCCCTCGATCTTCTCCGCCGTGGTATCCGCGCCGGGTACGTTTACATTGGAGCCCGGCGCCGTACCGACCGCCGCCGCCATGCCGAATTTGAGGGCTCCGTCCTCCGCCTCATTGATCCTGGTAATCACCTCGTCCAGGGAAAGATCAACCTTTCCGCCCGGGACGCCCTTCGGGGTGCCGTAATTGTAATTCGTCTGTGCTGCCATTACTCTTTGCCTCCTTCTCTCTCAATCATCCGCTGTCTCGCGGAGGATGCCATGGACGAATTGCCGGCGCCATCCGCCCGCCTTGCCGGGGCCGCTGCCATCTGCTGTCTCTGGTAATCCGCGTCCTTCCGCCGGTTGACCTCGCTCACCGCCATGTCGTAAGCGGCGTCGACATAAGCATCCGTTTTGCCGTCCAGGCGCATTGCGGGAAAGACATGCGCCACGATTGCCGTCTTTGCCTCCCGGACGGACTTACGCTCCAGTCCGTCGAGATGCAGCTTATCCCCGACGCGGCAGATACTTAACCGCTGCAGAAAGTCGGTATCGGCGGCATCATTGTTCATGGACTGCGACGCAGCATCGGAGCTGTCGCCATTGCCCGCGGCTTCCCCCAGGCCGCATTCGGATGCTTCCGCTCCATCCGCCTCCGCTGCAGCTGCCGGTTCGGCCCCTTCCTTTCCCGCTCCCTTCAGCGCCGTAAGCAGCGCCTCGACCGCCTCGATCAGCTTGCCGACATTCCCGTCATGGTTTTCTGCATCCGAAGCGGGCGGCGCTGTCTCCGGGCCTCCCGCCGGTTTTCCCGGCGCTTCCTGCTTTGCCGCAGCCGCCCCGGCCTTGTCCGTCCCCGCGCCGCTGCTCGTTCCTTCCGGCAGGCTTTTGCCGTCCGTTCCCTCCGGCTGTGCCGCGCCGCCCGCCTGCGGCTTTTCTGCTCTGGCCGCCTTATAGCTGTTGATGGCCTCGACGAGCTCCTCCGGAGTCATGTTCATTCCTGTGCTCTGCATTTCCTCTCTGCCTCCTTCATTCTTTTTTCTATCATCCGCCTCTCCGGATTTCCCATCAAGGTTGAGATGCGCCTGCTCCCCCGCCCTTGCCTTCTCGACGATGGCGAGATGGTTGATGCGGATATTGGTCTGGACCGCGTCATACGGCTCCCCGTTCCATTCCCCGGGCTCCTCAATCAGATCAAGGCTGTACCCGAGGGACAGCTCCCGGAACGGTATCCTTTTGACCTTGTCGATGTCATGGATCACGATCCTGCACCTGACGTTGTTCCCGTCCTGATATCCGTCCGAAAGAATAGTTCCAACAATCTCATCCATCACGTTGCTTTTGTCGATGCTGCCGGCCTCGTGGGTGATGATCACCGGCTTCCCGGAATACGATGCCAGGGAGTCCCGGTCAAAGACATGCTCCGGAAGCCGCAGCTCCCTCCTCACCTTTCCGTCCGGCAGGGCATATTCGAAAATGCCGGTCGATGTGACAACCGGCGTATCATGTAAAAATCCCTGCGCGTCAATGCTGGTATTGGCGGCAGGGATACTGTCAATCCTTGTTACTCTTTTTACCCTTGCTTCATCCAATTTCCTGACCTCCATCCTTCTTTATCTCTACCTTCACACCGCCGTCCTCCACCGGGAGGCTGATTGTGTTCCGGTTAAACACCGGCCTGCCGATGCAGCGGCACTGGAAATCCTGCCCGGGATGGCATTTCCGCCCGTCCGAATTCTCCGGCGGGTCATTCCAGCTGAATTTCTTCCCTTCCAACTCCCGGTGGCTCTTTCTGACGCGTCCGTCGCCGGTCGTACTCCAGATATACTCCGTAATCCCGGCATCCAGCTGCTGAGCCCGCTGGATTTCCCCGTTGAGCTTTGCTGTCTGGTCCCGCGCGATGAGCTCCGCGCGCCAGCGGCCGATCCCGTAGGCGCGCTGTATCTCCTTTACCATCCGGGTCGTGGTTTTGCCGCTGGCGAAGCCGTCATATACGATGCTTTCCACCCGGTCCAGTGTCCCCTCCGGCAGGGACTTAATCAGGCTGGCATTTTCGCTGACCCACTGCCGGAGGTGCTCTGCATAAAACTCCCCCAGGTAATAGTCCTCCCGGATGTCGATTCCGAGGGTGGCTTTGATCGCCCGCTTCCACTCCCTGACGGTCAGCTTGCGGTTCAGATGCGCAAGCTGCTCCAGCTTTCGCCGCAGCCCGAAGCCCGTTGTCCGGGCAATGATATGGTTCCGGATGTCCTGAAAAATCCGCGACAGCCCCAGCAGGAAATCCGTCTCGCTGTCATTCCGGCGGTTCTTCTGCGTCTTCTCCTCCCGGTTCTTCTTATACACCTCCTTCAGCTTCGGCAGCTCCTTTTCGAGCTCCTCCTTCAGGATCTGCATGTAGGCGTTGGTCATCCGGACATACTCCCGCTCGGCGGACGCCGGGAGCCTCGGAAGGTACTTGCTGTACAGCACATCGTGGCTGCCGAAGCGCTTTTTTGTTTTTTCTGCCGTCAGCCGGCGCAGCATGGAATCGTCCATCGCTGGTATCACCTCCTGGCATTCATTATAAACTTATCACCGCCGCGGCACTCCTGGCCGGTTTCCTCAAAATGACCATATATATGTTTTATATAATGGTTACGGTTACGGTGACGGTATGGTCAACGACATTCCACCGGTCAGTCACGCCCTGAAAATCGGGACCGTCCGCGGGACACCATCCGGACGCCTGAGAAATCCGGTAAAATGACCGCTTTCAGCGATTACCTCTCTTGGGACAAAACCAAAAAGGAACCGGGTCAAAATCGAAGCAGATCCGGTTCCTTTCTTCGTTTTTTTGTATACGTCACAAGCTGCGTCCGTTCTGCGTCCGCGGACGGTCACAGGGACGCTTTCTGCTTCGGCCCCCTTCGTCTAAATACACAATCTTCTTAACTGGAATCCTCGCCCATTGTCATTCCGGCTGCATTCTCCCCCTCCAGCAGGTTCATCAGCATCCTGACAGATTCCTCGAACGGCGGAAACAATCGTTCTCCCTGCAGTTCCTGAAGTGTCAGCCATCGGGCATCCAGCATCTCAGCCCCGTCCGCCTCCGGGATTCCGGAGAAGTAGTCCGTGAAATACACCATAGAAGGCAGATACCGGCTCCTGCTGCCTTTGTATTCGCCGACAGGGATTAGATTAAGGGGGACGATATGAAACTCCTCCTGCGCCTCTCTGACAGCTGCAGCCTCTGTTGTCTCCCTGGCCTCCACATGCCCTCCCGGCCCGCAGAGCCCCCCGCCGTCGCTTCTGGAGGCGCATAGGATCCTGCCGTCCTGAATGATAAGGACTGCGGCCGCCGGATAATCCGCTCCGTCCGTTCCGGTTTCTGCGACGCCTGCGATATGAACGGGCGTATCAAGCCCGACATAAAGAGACTCCTCCAAAAGATCAAGCTCGCCTTCGTGTGCGAAAACCTCCTCGATTCGCAGGTCGCCTTCGGCGGCAAGAGAATTCCGCACCTCGCTCGGGTCAAGGACGCTGCTGTCCATGTACACCTGCGCTGTCTGTGCCTTTGTGTACTCCGTCTGCGCCTTTGTCTGATCGACAGCCGCCTGCTCTGCTTCCGACAATGACCACAGGGCAGCAAACTTCATCTTGTACTTCAGCAGCTCCGGAATCTTCCCTTCCCACAGCCCCTGCCGCAGGATCAGGTCAATCACGGTCCGCGCGTTCCTCTTCATGTTCTGCTTCTGGATATTCTCTACCATGTTGTAGAAATTTTCCAGATCACTCTCGCCGGTGGAGTTCATGCCTGCCGGCGAGCGCCCGAACAGAATCGTCTGCGGGATGTTCGTGACCGCCGACAGCATGTTGCAGGTGGAGTCAAGCACATCCTTTACGCCGGACATCGGCAGGGTCTTGAAATCGTAATCCTCCCCGTCCGTATCAATGGCAATGGAGTTCAATATCCCCCGCGCCATATCAATGATCTGGAGCCTCCTCAGAATCTTGTCTTCCCCTTCGGAGGTACTGAGAATACTCGCCAGATCCTTCATCTTGTAGATCGCCTGGACCGAGCGCTCCAGCAGCTTGACGCCGTTTTCGTGGGAGGTGATGCACTCCCGCAGCGCCCGCCGGATCTTGACATACTCCGGAATCCCCCAGTACCGGTAAACGGCATTGGTCGTCTGTTCCGGCAGCCTCCCATTTCGGAACACCAGGCAGCGCGACCGGTGTACGGTGAAGTATCCGTATACGCTGAACACCTGGTAATACTCCGGCTCGCCGAACGGCCGGCCGGAGCCCGCCGAATCAAAGAAGTGAAAATGGTACAGCGACGTATCATCCGGCTGCACGATCGATCGCTCAAACACCCGGAGCTCTTCGATGCTTCTGACATCATTCCAGTTGAGCGGTTCCTCAAGCCCTCTTCCGTCGTCCACCAGCATAACAATGATCGCGCCGCCGTACAGCCTCGCCCACTTCTCGGCAGTGGCAAACTTATCTTCAAACTCCAGTTCATCCAGCCTGCCGTCTATGTACTCTGCAATGTCCTTGTTCCCGTAATCAATATCCAGCCCGTGCTTGACTGCTTCCTCCGCAGGCCTGTCAATAATCTTGGCAAAAAGCCCGTTCCCCTCATACAGTCGGATCAGTTCCAGATCATCCGTGAAATCCTCCGGGCTGTACTGATAGGCCATGGAATTGTCCTGCTGCGTGCCGTACTTATTCAGCATGTTCGTGTAGCCATCCTGCCGGAACTGTTCCTGGGTTCCCTCAATGATCGCGGCTCCCCTCTGTAGCTTCAGCTGCCGGTCCAGCAGCGTCTTCTGCTGTTCCTTCAAACTTCTCACCTCTTTTCCAAACAAAATCCTGTAATAAATCTAAAGCAGATTATCAATATTGAATGTATTTCTTTCATAGCAAGACAGGGCGACTGCATCTGCCCTGTCAGGTGATTCGATTCCCCTTTTCTTCATTTCTTCCTTGCTTTCCAGAATCATTCTGCCTCGGCTTGTCAGCCTGTATTTCCTACAAGTGAACTGCCCGACCACTTCATTGTCATTTTCAAGGCTGATTTCATCCATCATCATTAAATCCTTAACTGTCCCCCACAGATATGTTGTCATGTTCTCATATTTATCACAGGCTTTTATCTTTGCTGCTCCATCCTCAACAGAATCTTCCGGAACCTTTGCCGCTGCGTTAACAGGAACGATAACCATTCGGCTGAGTTTTTCCTCAATCTTTACTTCCTCCAGTCGGTCAGTCACCCCGCCGCCGAGGCCACAGTCATCAATGTTGACATAGATTTTCCCTCTGTATACCGGATAGTCCTTTATGGCCAGCCTATACTGCTGGACAATTTTTCCGACTGTTGTCATCAGGCTTTGCCCTCTAAATGTTACCGGGAGCGTGATTTTTCCCCCAACATTCTTTGCTATGGCAGTTTCATCACTCCCATACCGTGCCACATCCACGCCGAAGGAAATGCGCTTTATGGGATTCCTCTCTGGCAGATCAAGCATGGTGCTGTGTTCCACAAGGGAGAGCGCCATGAGTACATCATCCTCCTGTTCCGGAAACTCGCCTTTTACTCTGACCCGGACAACGTTACTGTCCTCCCCATACTTCCGTATGAGAGACTGGATGTTCTCTTTATTCGTCCTGGGGCTGTCCGCAGCGGAAACCGTGTGGCATCTGTAGATTGCCCGGTCAACATTGAAAGCATCAAAAAATGTGCCAGATGTCCTTGTGGGATTCCCGCACATTAAAAGTTTATTATTATCGCCAGAGAGCGTACCCAGGATAGCCTCCATAATCGGATCGGCAACACCGGAGGCCTCGTCCACGATGAACAGCATATTTTCCGAGTGAAATCCCTGCATGTTTTCTGGCTTTGTCGCTGTCCTTGCCACGGCGAACCATCGTTTCTCATATCCCCGAACATAAATATATGTCTTCGTCCATTTAAGGATTTCTGTAAGCAATGGAGATTTCCCCATCCATTTGCTGACCTCGGACCACAGCACATCATGGAGTTGCTGCTTGGTTGGCGCTGTTGCAACAATCCTCGGATATGGAAAGCAGCAAAGAAACCACAAAAGGGCAACCGCCTCCATGCTTGTCTTTCCGACACCCTGACCTGATTTTATGGCAACCTTCGGCGCCCCTGCCAAATCCTGCAGTGTCTCATTCTGCCATTCATCAGGCTCGAACATCAGCACTTCCCTTGCAAATATGACGGGATTACTGCGGTATATTGGAACCCGCTCTTTGAAAAACTTCCTGCGGAAGCCTGCTGATTTAGTTTTCATCGTCAACACCTCCCATCACCGCCGAGATCCAATCATCCACCGCCTCGCCGCCTGCCGATTCATTCTCCATCTTCATCCGTTCTATGCGAATTTTCGATAGTGTTTCAATCGCCTTGGTCTTTTTGTTCTGGACAGATGAAAGCTCCTGTTCCAGCCTGGCCATAATTATGTCTTTGTTGGTGGTATGCGTCTGTAAACTGTACGCCTTTCCCGGCAGGATATCTCCTTTTGCAACTTTTTCACTCTGCCTTTTCTCATAGTCTTCCTCTTCCTCCTTATCTTTGAATGTCCGTTTTTCCTCGAAACGGGTAACATCAGAAACAGATACATCCCCTTTCTGTTCCCGGTATTTGTTGATTGCTTTCAGTATCCTCCGCTCCCGGATGGAGAAAAGCTGTATCTGCTCCATGAGCATATCCTCTTCATCCGCTGGCACCATTCCGACAAGCTCTTGCTCGTCTTCATCCAGGGCATCCATGAACACTGCCCGGTATGCCCCATGCTTGGTAACGTCCGGCGGCTCTTTTGGATTCGGGTGGGGATTCCCGCGCCCGCCTTTAGCATTCTGGTTTCCACGCTGGCCGCCTTTCTTTTGCTTTTGCAACGTTGCATTTCCCGTTTCATCGTTTGCAACGTTGCATTCGTTTTTTTTTGGAGCATTGCCTTCCCATTTGCCCCGGTTCTTCCAGCTGCGTATAGTGCCTTCTGGAACGCCCAGTTTTTTAGCAATGTCGGTCAATTTCATGCCCTTGCGGAAAAGCTTCTCTGCTGCTGCCTTTTTCTCACTCGGCGCCCTCGGCATACTGCCACCTCCCTCCATTCGTTTTCGCAATCGTGGAGGGCGTGGCAGGCAGGGAACAACCACCGCCGTCTGCTCCCTCACGAATATTCCTTGTTAAAACATTATATTTTCGTTATAAATTCTGCTTTCGAGAACTCCTGTTCTGATTTTACCATCATTCTCAAAAAGTCCTCTTTGGAGAAATCTGACAATCTGAATATTTCTTCCGGCCTCATGCCGAGCTGCTTTCCGACTTCCTCCACCGATTTTCCATCATTCAAGAGCTCCTGCACGATTGCTTTCATGGGACCGAGCAAATGCGTCCCCCTTGCTCTGTTATGGGTGACTGTGCCATACATATTTCCGGCCCTGTCCTTATGCTCTACTATGACTATGGGAATCTTCCCATCCAGTAAAGAAAACAACGGCTCCTCCCCGGCAACGGTCCAACGATGGAATCCATCAATAATGGCCAAGTCTGGACGCACCACGATCGGAAGCGTCCAGCCGTTTGTCAAAATAGACTGCTTCAGCAGTTCCAGGTTCTGCTTCGATACTTTGTTCGGGTTATAATCATTCGGCTTTACACTGCTTCTCTCTACCCACTGGAGAGTAGACAGCGGGCTTGCCATCCTGCTATCCATTCGTCAATCCCTCCTTCTTTTTGGCTTTGGTGATATATTTACCGTAAATCCGCTGGTACAATGCCCTGAATGAGCGCAGCTTCGGGTCTCCTGAAATAAGCCCCTCATAAATCGCCTTGCAGTCCTTATTGTCTGCAATGGCAGAAACACTCATAAAGAATTTTCGGTACCGGTCGGCCACATAACGCTTATGTTCCGTCGGGAAATTGCCCGCCATGTCCGAAAACAGCTCCAGGAGTGCCGCCTTATAATTCTTTTCGGCGGTGCCCCTTTCATTTTCTTTTCGGGTAGCAGTATTCCTCCCGAACATTTCGCTATCCCAATACAAGGCAGCCAAATAAGCGTTCGGTTCCCGTCTGATGATCCGTTCCATGAGATCCGGGTAATACTCATTCATCTTCACAAGGCTTTTTGCGGTATCGATAGAGAAAAACTGCGATACCCTCAGTTGCCCCTTTCTGGTGCCAGACTGCCACAAGAACAGGTAAATTTCCGGTATATCTACCTTTTCCTGAAGGAGATATCGCCACACATCATTGTTCGTCCAATCATATATCGGAAAAACATGGTGCTTGTTTGTCATGGACTTCCCCGCTCTCAGCATAGTCGCAATGTTCTGCAACCGCTGCACAGATTCCGCCGTCCGTATGCCGGTTATGGTGATCCCGTCAGCGCATATCCTCGGCAGGAAATCCTGATACGCATCAATCCGGGGCCGCAACGCTGGGTGGCTCCTGATCGCAAATGCCGGGGGCTGTCTTACCCAGACATCCTTTTTATATCTGTCCCAACAGATAAATGATTCATCGTTGGACAACTCATTAAAGCAGTTGTAGTGTTTTACCTCAAGGCAGAACCACTCAAACCTTGCTCCAACCAGCACAAATTTTTTCCTCCACTCCTTCACCTTATCTTCCATGCAGGGAAAAATGGCTTCTTCGTCTATAAACTGCACGATAAGCTGGGCCGGGGTAATCTCCCCTGCCTGTATCATGCTCAGTATAAGCTGAGCGATACACAAACTGTCCTTACCACCGCTGAAGGACATGTATACCGGAAGCCCATTCCGGAATACGTTTCTGATTCTGATCTTCGCAGCCTCCACCACATCAATACTGGCTTCGCAGCGTTTTATAGCCATATCTTCTCCCCGCATTTCGGGCAAATGACGAATTTTCTGATCTCGGTGGTTCCGTCATTATCTGCCGGTTCTTCCTGTTGAATCGGGGTAAACTGCTGTTCCGGGCTGCCCCCGCCTGCCTCGGCCTGCTGTACTTTCTGCCCCCTCTTTTCCGAGCTTTCCCTGATACTGCGGATTTCGTCTTCATCAAGCGTTCCGTACTCGGAAAGCTTACCAGTAATATCCTCTGCCTCGGATACCATCTGTTTCAGGATTTCCTCGTCAAATCCGGGAATATCCAAATCCCCCCGCAGATCTTCGAGAAAACTGTTCAGCGTTTCCAGGTTCTCAATTCCCAGGCTGAAAATCTTATTGTCGGCGATCATCAGCTTCTTTTTCTGGTTTTCAGTGAGGTTATCATAGCGATACACATCTGCAGTGTCCTTTCCCATCGCAATCAACGTGTCATAAAGGCCGTTTCCTGCCAGAATGACGTTGTTTTCATCTACGACAATCGGTCGGATTTGCCCGAACATTTCCACGCTCCGTCGGAACTCCTTTATCTGCTGTTCTGTGTGTATCCTGACATTTTTCTCCGGCTTTATCAGGTCAGCCAGTCTCATTTTGGTCACTTTCACGTTCGCATCCTCCAATATTTTGGTAGGAGCAACTGCAACGTATGATTTATGTACTATCTGCAAATAGCAAAATTGACAGCTTATGCGGGCATTTGTCCGCAAGTGCTGCCAAGTGAAAACATCTTATTTCAGATTCTCCAGAAACTCCCTGGCGCTCCGGATATGCTCCGCCGCTTCTGTTACAATGGAGCTGTCTATTTCATAAATTTCTGCCCACGCGTTTTCTATGCTACCGGTCCACTGCCTCGCCGGCCATGGATGGGTGCCACATAGATAGCCATTTTTCCAATCATAGATCGGGGGCTTTTCCAGCTTATGGTAATGAATGTATGCCAGAATCTGTTCGTGCGTCCATTCGGAGAGCGGGCTGTACCTTATCACTCCCTGCCCGTTGGTATAGATATTGTCGCCCCTTCCCACATAATTCCCATCGGCCCGCCGCCGTCCCAATAGCAGCATATCCAGCTGGTTCTCTTTATAATATTTCGTCTGTCCCCTATGCTGGACAATCTGGAACCACAGCGCCGCATATTTACTGTTTTGCGGGAAAAGCATCTGCAAATGCCCGGCCAGCCATTTCATATCCTGTCCCGTGTTGATTATGGACAATTCTGGAGGCTTATGCGCTTCCACCCATTCTGTAAATGCTTTATACTCCAAATTACAGATTACGAGGACACAGGGCGTTATCCCCGCCCGCTGACAGATTTCCCCGAGCACTAGGGAATCCTTTCCTCCGCTCCATGCGTAGGCAGTTTTCTTTCCCCGAGTCTTCTTTTTGATTTCCTTCATAGTCTTATCCACCAGCTGATCCAGTTCTTTCCGGCTCACGATCTGCTCGATCTTTCCGAGAGCCCCAATCCATTCATCGTTTTTGATTCGCTGCTTTCTGCCAAGTACATCACCCATTCCGCACACCTCGCTTTCTGCTTACTGCTAATGACACAGCTCCGGAAAAGATAACCGTCAAAAGGCTCCCAGCAGTTTTATAGACTGGGAGATTCCGTATATTCCCGTATCCGAACACTGGCAATCCGATAACTAGGGCGGAAACAATCCCGGCCACCACTCCCTGCGGCCTCAATTCCACTCCTTTGAGCGTGAAGACCGTCGGCAACAAGGTAGCAGCCCTCAATGTCCCATACATCAGAAACAAGTGCGTTACCGTCAGTCCGGGGATATTGGCTACAACAACGCCGATAACCAACAGTAGAACCATAGATGCTTTTGTCTTTCCAATCGTCTTTTCCTGAAAAATATCTGTTGTGAGGGATGATATTGCACACAAGTTACTGTCAATCGTGGACAGCAGACCGGAAATGACCATAAACAGGAACGGAATCACTGCCCAGGCCGGGAACAGCTCACTTATCAGTTCAAAATTTATTACGCTGGTATCTTGAGCTGTATATCCCATGCCTGCGCCGACAAATCCAAGGATCCCCATGGACAACGGCACAATTCCGAACAGCAGTGCACCTATCAAGAATGCCCTGCCAATCCGATTCTTTTTGACACAAAAGGCTCTCTGCCAGAAACACTGATCCCCAAACGGCCCCGATATGAGCCCAATTGTAGTCGGAAGCCCAAAACTCAAGAAAATCTCCCATCCTTTCTTGGAGAACAGGTGTCCGGCATCCCCTGTGGCCCCTCCTAAACCCATAAGCAGCATTTCCACCCCTCCGCTGTTCTTTACACCAAAAACCACAAAACAGGTGCTGGCAGCCAACATGAACACCATCTGAATAGCATCCGTCAGTATCGA
>ERZ777305.1941-NODE-1941-length-20291-cov-3.571556_pt1 | contig 20291 bp, 15 predicted proteins | sample MGYA00374965_ERZ777305 | MGnify/ENA primary metagenome ERZ777305 (study PRJEB29328, sample SAMD00013331) | mouse gut metagenome | study: EMG produced TPA metagenomics assembly of the Metagenome analysis of fecal microbiota from mouse which was promoted... | reverse complement strand
GGGGCTCCTGGACGACGTGAAGAATATTGGAAAATATATGTGGCACGGCGGGGCTCACCATGTGGGCTATGACGTGCACGACGTGGTGGAAACCCTAGAGGTCATCGCGCCCAACATGGTCTTCTGCGTGGATATCGGCATTTACCACGAGGAGTTCGGCATAGGCTTCCGGCTTGAGGACAACTGCCTGGTTACGGAAACCGGCTGTGAAAATCTGTCGGCCATGACCCCCAGGACTATTGAAGCCCTCGAAGACATGATGAGGAAAGACTTTACAGCCTTCTGATACTGAGCGGGGAGGTTGAGGGATGAATGAGGTTCTTATGATAGTAATGGCCGCCGGGGCTGTATTGGGCGGCGTCGACCGGCTGCGGGGCAATAAGTGGGGCTTCGGGGACAAGTTCGAGACCGGCTTCATGCTGCTGGGCTCCATGGGCCTCAGCATGGCGGGAATGATCTGTCTGGCCCCGGTGCTGGCCCAGTGGCTGGGCGGGGCCATAGTGCCCCTCTATAGGCTCATCGGTGTGGACCCGGCCATGTTCGGCGGGCTGCTCTGTATGGATATGGGCGGCTACCAGCTCTCAAAGGAGCTGGCCGCCGACCCGCAGATAGGCAGCTACGCCGGCCTTGTGGTGGCGGCCATCTTCGGCTGCACCATCGTGTTTACCATCCCGGTGGGCATGGGTATGATACCAAAGAACGACCGGGGCTTCTTCGCCCGTGGCGTGATGCTGGGCCTTGCGGCAATGCCCGCGGGGCTGGTGGTCGGGGGGCTTATGGCCGGTCTGCCGCTGCTGGTGATACTCCACCAGAATATACCCGTCTTCGCCCTGGCCCTGTTATTGCTCATTGGCTTGCAGCTTTCCCCGGGCAGGATGGTAAAGGGTTTCTGTATCCTGGCCGAGTCCCTCCGCTGGATAGTCACTATCGGCCTGGTGCTGGCGGCGGTGGAGAGCATGACCGGCTTCGGGCTTCTCCCCGGCATGGCCCCCATCAGCGAGGCCATGGCCGTGGTGACCTCTATCGGCGTGGTGCTCCTTGGCAGTCTGCCCATGGCGGAGCTCCTTCGGCGGCTGCTGGTGCGGCCCTTCGCGTGGCTGGGGGAAAGGCTGGACATGAGGCCCCAGTCCCTTACTGGTATGCTGGTGGGTCTGGTGAGCCCTCTGCCCACTCTGTCCATGTACAGGGACATGGACGACCGGGGCAAGGTGGTGGCGGGGGCCTTCCTTGTCAGCGGCACAAGTATGCTGGCGGCACATATGGGCTTCGTCCTCAGCACCGAGCCCCAGCTTCTGGGCGCGATGATAGCCGGAAAGCTCACCGGGGCCGTAGCCGCCGTGCTGCTGGCGCTGTGCGTGCAGAGGGGCTCTAAAGGGGCTGAAAAGTAGAGTTTCCACTTCAGCCTGCTTTTGCCGGGCCGCTTTTTGTGTTGACTTTTCCCTCTCCTATGGGCTATAATATTTTGAAAGCGAGGTGACAGCTATATGAGGAACTATTCCTATACAGAACTCTGCATTTGCGGCGCTCCATGCAAGGTTTGAGGACGCCGGCCGCGCCCTTTGGGGCGCGCTTGGCCCTGCGTGGAGCATTTAGGTAATATAGTCCTCAGACTTTGCAAATTTGAAACCGCATAAAAATTCAAAGGAGCAAAGTCAAAATGAATAAGCTTAATATAAAATCACTGCGTCCCTACCTGCTGCTGTGGAGCACCCAGTCCCTGTCCGCTCTGGGCAGTTCCATGACCGGCTACGCTCTGGTGCTGTGGCTCTATAGGGAGAGCGGCTCCGCCTTGGAGACCGCCCTGTTGTCCGTGTGCTCATACGCGCCCTATGTGCTCATGAGCATCTTCGCCGGGGCCCTCAGCGACCTCTGGGACAAGAAGCGCACCATGCTCATCTGCGACCTGCTGGCGGCGGTGAGCACCGTTGGGGTGCTGGTCCTGCTGAAGACCGGGCAGCTTAGCCCATGGCATATGTACCTGCTGAATGCCGTCAGCGGCCTGATGAACACCGTGCAGCAGCCCGCCAGCGAGGTGGCCGCCACGCTGCTGGTGCCAAAGGAACACTACCAGCGGACCAGCGGGCTAAGGTCCCTTTCGGGCTCTCTGAACACCCTGCTGCACCCTGTGCTGGCCTCGGCGCTGTTCGCCTTTTCCGGCATGGACCTGGTGATAGCCGTGGACCTTGCCACCTTCTCCCTGGCCTTCCTGACGCTGCTGTTCTTTATCCGCATACCCAAGGCCCCCGAGAGCGAACGCCCCCGGGAGAGCCTGCTGGCCTCGGCCGGGGAGGGGCTCAGATGGCTGCGGGGGGACCCGCTTATAATGTACCTTATCTTCTTCCTGGCCTGCATAAACCTGGTGGCCTCGGCCTACAACGCAGCCCTTCCGGCCCTGCTGCTCAGCCGCGAAAACGGCGGTGAGACCGTGTTTGGGCTGGTGAACGCCACCGTCGGGGCCGCGTCACTAATAGGCAGCGCGGCGGCGTCCCTGCTGCCCGCCTCAAAGGACCGGGTGCGCGCCATATGCCTGTGCCTGTTCCTGGCTATGAGCACGGAGAACTTCCTGCTGGCCTTTGGCCGCACGCCGGCCCTCTGGTGCCTGGGGGCGGTGCTGGGCTGGCTGCCCATACCGCTGATGAACGCCCATATGGACGTGATATTCCGCACCCGCATCCCCGCCGGTATGCAGGGCAGGGTGTTCTCCTGCCGCAACACCCTGCAATTCTTCACTATCCCGGTGGGCTACCTATTGGGGGGCGTGCTGGTGGACCAGGTATTCGAGCCTCTTATGTCCGCCCAGGCGGGCGGGCTGCTGGTGTCCCTGTTCGGCTCCGGCAAGGGCAGCGGGGCGGCGCTGCTGTTCTTTGTGCTGGGGCTCTCGGGGGTGGCGGTATGCCTTGTGTTCTACCGCCTGCTGAGAAGGTTTAGAGGGGCTCTTCCCCGGGCCTAGACGCGCCGCTTTCAGCCCTAGAATTCCGGGCCACTGTAGCACCGAAGTATCAGCCACATCTTCATACAGCTCAAAAGCACCGCCGGGCAGAGCATGGCGTAAAGGTACCTTCCCCTGTGGAGGGTACTTTTTATTTTGGGCAGACGCAGAAGGTACAGGGCCGGGAACAGCGCCGGCAGCAGCCAGCGCCCCTGGAACCCTGAGACAGCTCCCGCCCCCACCGGGCTGAGCCTGAGGTATGTCCACACCGCAAGCCCTCCCACAGCGGCGCAAAGGCAGACGGCCACGCCCGCTTTACCCGCCAGTGAGCCTGTATCCAAAAGGGGCTCGTCCTCCGGCTCGGTAAGGGCTGTAATGCCCAGCGCCGCCAGTACCAGCGCGGAGCCCGGCACGTTTATGGCATATGCCGAAAAATTCCCCAGCTCCATAAGGAAGCCCGGCCTTACGAGGTCCCGCAGGGCAAACTTGACCATAGTCTTTATAAACGACAGCGGGCTTGACATTATATACGCCAGCTGGTCCCCCGCCGTCAGGCCCAAACCGCTCTCCAGCACAGCCGAGGGGGCCGTGAATACCGCCAGCACCATAAGGAGCATAAGCCCTGCCCTGGCGGCCCAAGCCGCCCGCCCCCTCCTTTCGCCCAGCCGGAAAAGAGCCACGGCAGAGAGCATTGCCGCCGCCATCATAATGCCTCCCGGGCTGAAGGTGGCTGCCTGGAACACCGCCGAGGGCACAAGGCCCGCCACGCAGAGCAGTATCTTTCCCCTTCCCGCAAGCTTTATGGCAGAGCATACTATCAGGGTATATGCCAGCAGGTTCACAAAGCGCCCAAAGGCATAGTTCCAGGCAAAGCCCATACCCAAGAACCGCCCCAGCCACAGGCCAAGGGCTCCCGGCAGATAGGCCGGGAAGGGGAAGCTCAGCAGGCTTTCCTCAGCTATCTGGCGCGCGCCGCTTGTATAATGCGCCTCCACAAGCTCTCCGAACTCCCGGTTCATCTCAAGGTTCGCATATCCGGGAAAGTCTATAAGGCCTATCATGTATGCGTCCGTCCTGGTAATATAGGCCCTGCCGCCATACGACATAAAGAGGGCGTGCCTGTAGTGTATGCCGCCGTCCCCGGGAATATTGGCTATAAGTGGGGCCGCCGTTATGAATATCAGCCCAAGCCCCAGGCACAGCAGCGCGAATACCCTTTGCGGCCGCTGGGCCGCCTGTCCCCGCAGCAGCCAAAGGCCGCAGCAAACGGCCCCTGCCAGCAAAAAGAAGCATACATGATTCCATAGATAGGGTATCCCCCGAAGGTGGCACACCGGCCATGCCAGCAGCGCAAGGGCTGTGCCCGTTCCTAAAGCCTTCACCGCGCCCAGGCAGAAGGGTCCCCTTGCCCCCCAAAGGGCGGCAAGCCGGGGTAAAAGCTTCGGCCAAAAATAGAGGAGCGCCTGTGCCGCCGCCAGCAGGAGAACAAAAAATATCACCAGGTCCTGGATTCGGAAGGACGGCATAATATGGGACTGGTTTTTTAACGGACTTTCCGAGACGAGCACCTCAGACAGCACATAATCCGCCGGAACCTCCAGCCGCAGGAACCCATACTCCTCCAGCGGGAACGAAAACATATACTCCGTCTTGCAGGCGGAGGCCCTGCTCTTCTCATACCGCTCCGGAAGTATGTGCCCGGAGTCATCAGGGTAATAGAGCACTATCTCTATGCCCGGGGGCGGCTCGGCCCCAAAGCGCACCAACAGCGACTGCATACCGCCTGAGAGCCCGCCGAATATTATATACGGTTCTTCACCCGTCCTGATTACAGCGTCACCTTTGAGCTGGCAGTCATGTAACTGCCAGCTGCGGGAGGGTACTGCCCTCCCGTCCTCCGGGAAGCTCTGCAGTGTCAGCTCCGGGGTGCGGGCCCAGTTTATCAGCCAAGCCGACAGGGCCAAAGCAAGAACTATGCCAAGAAGCGTCCCCTGCCTGCGCCAATTCACTCTCTCCATTTTCCCATCGCCCCTCCTCCACGATTATGCTCACGGCATATTATACCATTTTTATCAGTTGACCGCAAGTGCAAGCTGTGGTATACTTTATAAGTTGAAATTTAATTTTGTAAGTGGAGCGGTGAAGGGAAAATGGACCGTTTTGAGATAGTCAAAAAGCCCGTCAGCGGCGATAAGGAGCGCATCTGGCCCGGGACCCTGCGGCTTGTGCTCGCAAGCCTGCTGTTCATTTTTTCGCTTATCCTGCACGCGGCCGTCTACTGGATGCACACGACCCTGCGTATACAGTTCGGCGAGCTGCTCTATACCCTGACCACGCCCTTAAAAGGCTCGAACACCGACATGGTGATACAGTGCGTCCACTCCAGCGGCACGCAGATCACCATAATCTTGCTGTATTTGTTCCTGTTGACCGCCGTAATTGTTTTACAGCACCGGTACAAGGTCACCTACCACTCTGTGAAACATGGCGACATGGACATAATTAAGCTGTCGCGCCGGGCGCTGATGTGCTGCGGCGTGGTGTCGCTGGCAGCAGTCGCCGTCTTTACCGAGATGAAGTTCAATATCATAGACTATGCGCGGCTGCGCATGTCCCCCTCCACCCTGTACGAGGAGCATTATGTTGACCCCACAGAGGTCAGCATCACCGGCGAAGGCAAAAACCTTATATATATCTACCTTGAGAGCATGGAGACGGCCTATGCCGACCGGAAGTCCGGCGGCGCCCAGGCGGAGATAAACTATATCCCCGGCCTCACCCGGCTGGCCGAGGACAACCTCTCCTTCTCCAGTTCGGAAAAGCTGGGCGGCTTTCACGCCATAAACGGCACCACCTGGACCATGGGGGCGCTTCTGGCCACCTCCTCCGGCGTGCCGTACTCCTTCCCCACCGAGCGCAACTCCATGAACAAATGGGACGAGTTTGCAAGCGGGCTCACCACCCTTGGTGACCTGCTGGAGGAAAAGGGCTATCAAAACGAGTTCCTGTGCGGCTCCAACTCCGACTTCGGCGGGCGCAGAAGCTATTATAAGCAGCACGGCAGCTATGAAATATTCGATCTCTATACCGCCCGTGACCGGGAATATATCCCCCACAACTACTACGAATGGTGGGGCTATGAGGATATGTACCTTTATGAGATAGCAAAGGACGAGCTTACCCGGCTTGCCGCGGAGGAGAAGCCCTTTAATTTCACCATGCTCACCGTGGACACCCACTATCCCAACGGCTACCTCTGCAGTCTTTGCACCGACGAATATGATACCACCACCGGCAACGTGGTAGCCTGCGCCGACCGGCAGATAATGGAGTTTATCGATTGGTGCACTAAACAGGATTTTTACGAGGACAGCGTCATACTCCTCACCGGCGACCACCCCCGCATGGACATACGTCTGGTAGCGGAGGTAACCGAGTATTACGACCGCACAGTTTACAACTGCTTTATGAACAGCGCCAAGGAGCCAAAGGGCAGCACCATGAACCGGGATTACACCGCCATGGACATATTCCCCACCACCCTCTCGGCCATGGGCTTCGAGATAGAGGGGAACCGGCTGGGGCTGGGCGTGGACCTGTTCAGCGGCGAACCCACCCTCTGCGAGGAGATGGGCTTTGAAAAGCTGGAGGAGGAGACGCAGAAGTATTCGGCCTACTATATAAAAAACTTTGCCTGAACGTTAAATATTCCCCGGAGGCCCTCCCCGGGGAATATTTGTTTTTATCCTATAAAGGTACGCCTTTTGATAGCTGCCCTTGCGCACAAGCATAATTCTTAGGAGGTCAGCATACCCTTTCCTCTTCGTTCAGCCGGCCGTCCTTCATATGGTATATCACGTCGGCCTGGGCGGCTATGCCCAGGTCATGGGTGACGACGATTATGCAGCGGTCCTCCTCCTTTGCCAGCCGCTTTAAGAGGTCTATCACCATCTGCCCGTTCTCAGAGTCCAGGTTGCCGGTGGGCTCGTCGGCCAGTATCACCGGGCTGTCGCTTGCAAGGGCCCGGGCTATAGCCACCCTCTGCTGCTGCCCGCCGGAGAGCATGGCGGGCAGCTTTCTGGGGTCCACCTCCTCAAGGCCCACCGCCGCCAGCAGCTCCTTTGCCCGGGCCTTGGCCTTGCCGGCCTGGGCCTTCTGTATCATCATGGGGTACATGACATTCTCCAGAATATTAAGGCTCGGGAACAGGTTAAAGGCCTGATATATCACCGACACATTTTCCCGCCTGTGCCGCTCGCTGCCAAACTCCTTCACAGACTGGCCGTTGGCCACCACCTGCCCGTCGTTCGGGGTGCCAAGCCCCGCCAGCATGGATAGGAGCGTCGTCTTGCCGCTGCCGGACTGGCCCACTATGGCGTAGAACTTCCCCGCCTCAAAATCACAGGACACCCCGTCCAAGGCCTTCACCTGCTGGTATTTGCTCTGGTACACATAGGTCACGTTTTCCGCTTTAAGAACGCTCATTTAAGTCACGCCTTTCCGGCCCGCCGGCCTGGTTATTTTCTGAGTATATTCTATCAGTTTTCAACCCTTTGTGCAATATGACATAATCCATCAACATATACCCCACCGCTCCCCCGGCTTGTACAAAAAGGAGAAAATAAAAATTTTTTAAAATATTTTTGAAAAAGCTGCAACCAAAACGCAAAAATATGTATTCTTATAAATGTATAGGTATGCACTGCCAAAAATAAGGCAGGCTTGCTTCAAGGCAAGAAATATGGTAAAATTAACACAAATAATTTTTGGCAAAGGAGAGATAGCTATGCCCAACCTTACCCCCACCCCCCATAACGCCGCCCTGCCCGAGGATATTGCCAAGACCGTCCTTATGCCCGGGGACCCCCTGCGGGCAAAGTTCATAGCCGAGAACTTCCTTTCTGACGCGGTCTGCGTGAACACCGTGCGCAATATGCTGGCCTTCACCGGCAACTACCAGGATAAGCGTGTCACCGTCATGGGCGGCGGCATGGGTATGCCCTCTGTGGGCATCTACACCTACGAGCTCTTCAACTTCTACGGAGTGGAGAAGATAATCCGCGTGGGCTCTGCCGGCACTCTCAGCGAAAAGGCGGCCCTCCGTTCGGTGGTTATCGGCGTGGGCGCCTGCACCGACTCAAACTATGCCCACCAGTTCCAGCTTCCCGGAACCTTCGCGCCTATAGCCGACTTTGACCTGGCCCGTGCCGCCGCCGAAACCGGCGAGCGCCTGGGGATAAAGACCGTGGCCGGGAATATTCTGTCCTCGGACGTGTTTTACTCCGACGACTCTGAGAGCACCAGGAAATGGCAGAAGATGGGTGTGCTGGCCGTGGAGATGGAGGCCGCCGCCCTATACATGAACGCCGCCCGGGCGGGTAAAAAGGCCCTGTGCCTTCTGACCATCTCCGACTCTCCCACCTCCGGCGAGGCCCTCTCCGCCGAGGAGCGGCAGAACAGCTTTACAGACATGATGAAGCTGGCCCTGGAGATAGCCTGATGGGAAAGTATGAGCGCGTATTCATTGTCGTCATCGACTCCCTTGGGATAGGGTCCATGCCGGACGCTGACAGCTTCGGGGATAATGGAGCCGACACCCTGGGGCATATCGCGGAGACCGCCGGGCTCAGAATACCCAATCTCCGCCGCCTGGGGCTTGCCAACCTGCGCCCCCTCAAGGGGCTGCCTCCCTGTGAAAGCTCCTTGGGCTATCGCATGGTCTTAGAGGAGGCCAGTAACGGCAAGGACACCATGACCGGCCACTGGGAGATGATGGGCCTGCACATCACCACACCCTTCAAGACCTTCACGGATACCGGTTTCCCCCCGGAGCTTATCTCTGAGCTGGAGCGGCTTACCGGACGCAAAATAATCGGCAACAAAAGCGCCAGCGGCACGGAGATACTTGAGGAGCTGGGACAGGAGGAGGTTGAGAAGGGCCATCTCATCGTCTACACCTCTGCCGACTCCGTATTGCAGATATGCGGCAATGAGGAGACCATGGGCCTTGACGCTCTCTACCGTTACTGCGAGATGGCCCGGGAGCTCACCCTGCGGGAGGAATGGCGGGTCGGCCGGGTGATAGCGCGGCCCTATGTGGGCAGGAGGCCCGGGGAGTTTAAACGCACCTCTAACCGCCATGACTACGCCCTGAAGCCCTACGGCAAAACCTGCCTGGACGCTTTGAAGGCTGCCGGCCTTGACATGATATCCGTTGGCAAGATATTTGACATTTTTGACGGCGAGGGCCTGACCCAGTCCAACCGCTCTAAAAGCTCCGTTCACGGCATGGAGCAGACAATAGAGCTCCTGGGAGAGAACTTCACCGGCCTGTGCTTTGTGAACCTGGTGGACTTCGACGCGCTATGGGGCCACCGCCGGGACCCTTACGGCTATGCCGCAGAGCTGGAACGCTTCGACGAGAAGCTGGGTCAGGCGCTTCCTCTGCTTAAAGAGGACGACCTCTTAATGATAACCGCCGACCATGGCAATGATCCCACCTTCCGGGGCACCGACCACACCCGTGAGCGGGTGCCGCTTTTGATGTACTCCCCCGGCATGACCGGCGGCGGGCCGCTGGAGACGGAAAAGTGCTTCGCGGTCATAGGCGCTACTGTGTCCGATAACTTCAGCGTGGCAATGCCCAAAGGGACCATCGGGCACTCGTTATTGGACAAGCTGATATAACCAACTTAAAACCCCCGGCAAGCCGGGGGCTTTGCTTTTACTCTCAGTGGTACTTGGGCAGCCAATCTCCATGTGTGGCTATCAGATCGTCCACCATCTTGATAATGGTATCGATATCCAGCTCGCTGCCGGTATGGGGATCCAGCATGGCGGCCTGATAGATATGCTCCTTCTTGCGGGTAACGGCGGCCTCGAGGGTCAGCAGCTGCACGTTGATGTTGGTCATGTTCATGGCCGCACACTGCACAGGAAGACGGCCCACCCGGCAGGGATTCACGCCCCGGCCGTCCACAAGGCAGGGCACCTCCACGCACGCGTCCTGGGGCAGGTTCTCAATGAGCCCGCCGGTGTTGAGCACGTTGCCGCCGATCTTATAGGGCTCATCGGTCATGATGGACTCCATAATGTAGCTGGCGTACTCCCTGGAGCGCTTGTGGTCCAGCTGATGGCTTTCCCTAAGCTGGTCCCGTTCCTTGGCCCAGCCCTCTATCTGGTTGACGCAGCGGCGGGGGTACTCGTCCAGGGGGATGTTGTAGCGGTCAATAAGCTCGGGGTATTTCGACTTGATATAGAACATATTGTACTCGGAGTTATGCTCGCTGGACTCGGTGCAGTAGTAGCCGAACTTGTCTATGTACTCAAAGCGCACCATATCGTCGTGCTTCTCGCTGGCGTTCATCTCCTTGGCGCGGCGGCGGATCTCAGGGTACAGGTCGTTGCCGTCCTTATCTTTTATCTCTAAAAGCCAGCCCATGTGATTTATGCCCGCTATAAGCTCCTTGCGGCCCTCCAGCTTGTCCTCCAGCTTTAGCTTTTTCAGAAGCCCCTCGGAGCACACCTGCACGCTGTGGCAGAGCCCCACGGTCTTGACGTTCGTGTACCTCTGCATATAGCCCGAGAGCATGGCCATAGGGTTGGTATAGTTCAGGAACCATGCGTCGGGGCAGGCCTCCTCCATATCCTTGGCGAAGTCGTCCATCACCGGGATAGTGCGCAAAGCCCGCATAATTCCGCCTATGCCCAGGGTGTCGCCGATGGTCTGGCGCAGGCCGTACTTCTTGGGCACCTCAAAGTCGATGATGGTGCAGGGGTCATAGAGCCCCACCTGTATGGCGTTCACCACGAAGGCAGCTCCTCTCAGGGCCTCCTTGCGGTTCTCAACGCCCAGGAAGGTGGTTATCCTGCTGTGGCCCCCCAGGGTCTCGTTCATGGCCCCCAGTATCTCCGCGCTCTCCTGGAGCCGCTGGCCGTCGATGTCATACAGGGCAAACTCCGCCTCACGAAGAGTCTCGCTGCACATACAGTCCCCTATGACGTTTCGGGCGAAGACGGTGCTGCCCGCGCCCATAAATGTGATTTTAAGCATAAGCTTTTTTCCTTTCTGATTTACCCTTCATTGGGTTTTATCAAGAATAGCATAGACACGCAAAAATAGCAAGGGGTCTGCGGCAGTTCTTGAAAAATAATTTTGCCTATGCTATTATATAATGACTGATAACTTAGGAGGTGCCCCATGCGCAGGATAGCCATTTGCGACGACGAGCCCGCCCAGGCGGAGCTTCTCCGGGGCTTTGTAAACGACTGGGCCCGGGACCGGCGGGAGCCCTCCGAAATACGCCTTTTCCCCAGCGGCGACGCCTTCTGGTTCTGCTGGGAGCAGGACAAGGCCTGGGACGCGCTGCTTTTAGACATACAGATGTCCGGCACCGACGGCCTGGACCTCTGCCGCCAGCTTCGGGCCGCCGGCTCCCGGCTGCCGGTGGTGTTCGTCACCGGCCTTGCGGGGCATATGGCAGAGGGCTTCGAACTGGACGCGGTGCATTACCTTGTAAAGCCCGCCAGCCGGGACAAGATATATCTCTGCCTTGACAAGGCCATACAGCGCGAAGGCCGTGAGCCCTTCATACTACTAGAGTGCGCCGACGGCCAGGCCGCCCGGGTGCTCCTGTCGGAGATAGCCCTCATAGAGTCCAGCGGCCATCGCACCCTTGTGACCCTGGCGGGCGGGGATACCCTGGAGGCCAGAGCCGGCTTTAAGGAGCTCTGCGGAAAGCTCCCACAGGGGGACTTTGTCCAGTGCCACCGCTGCTATCTGGCGGGACTCCGTCACATCTACCGGCTGGGTCGGGACAGTCTTATCCTGGACGGCGGCAAAGCCGTTCCCGTAAGCCGTAACCGCTTTTTAGAGGTCAACGCCGCCTTCGTCAATTTCTACCGCCAGGAGGGATAAAAGCTTGGAAAGCTGGGTCTTATCAATAATCATAACCTTCATACTTCTCATATTCGCCGGGTCTATAATACTCTGCCGCCGGCTCACCCTGAACGAAGCCCTCCGGCGCACCGAGCGTTTCCAGTCCGACCTATTGACCCGCCAGGTCCAGGAGGTGGAGAACCTGTATAGACAGATACGCGGTATGCGCCACGATCTTCGCAACCACGCCCAGACTATGCAGGCCTATTTGCAGCTGGGCCAGACAGGGCAGCTGGAGGATTACCTTACCGAGCTCTCCAGCTCCTTCGAACAGGTGGACGACGTGCTGCGCACCGGCAACGTCATGGCCGACGCCATACTGAACTCCAAGCTCTCCCTCTGCCGCTCCCATGACATAGCCGTCAGCGCCACGGCCCAGGTGCCCGCCTCCAATATACCCGACGTGAGCCTGTGCACCATCTTAGGAAACCTTCTGGACAACGCCCTGGAGGCCTGCCTGCGCCTTCCTGACCAAAAGGAGCGCTTTATGCGGGTCTACATCGCCCCCATGAAGGGCCAGCTTTACGTAAGCGTCACCAACTCCTCCCCGGGCAGGAGCAGGGTTGAAGGCGGCAGATATGTCTCCGCAAAGCCGGGCCGGGACCGCTTCGCCCGCCACGGCTTCGGGCTCTTTCAGATAGACCGGGCGGTGAAGCTCTGCGGGGGGTACGTGAACCGCCAGCAGGAGGAGGGGGTGTTCTCTACGGAGATCCTGCTGCCCCTTTGAGAAGGGAACAAGCGCCCCTTTTCGGGGCACTTGTTTGTGATTTCGTCTATATCTCAATAAAAAGTTTTAGCCTAATAAGTCAGTCCGAAACAACAACAGCATATTCCTCCATTTCTAAAACCATTTTGTCATATTCCTCCTGCGTAATGAACCCGGTTTCTAAATTGTACTTTATATTCTCGAGAATTTCCTCACGCATACTATATGTGTGCCCCTCCGGGATATCAGACTGATACCTCTCGACATCTGCCAAAAGCTTACGGACAGGGGCCGCATTTTCTGAGCCCTCCAAAACAGGCGCCGCAATACGTTCAGAAGCGCCCTCTATAGAATATAATCCTTGAGGTCCGCCGGTAAGATAATAGTAGTCGCCTTCGGTATTATAGCTGCCTCCACAATCGGGATGGTACAGGAAGAAAATATATTCCTTGCCAATCCCCATCTCGGGCTCGTCTTCACAGACAACATCTAAATTATTCGCAAGCCCCCCTGTCATGCGAAGGGTAACAGTGTCAAAGGAGCCGCCCTGGAAAGTCTCGTCCACTTTCACAATGTAGTCCGTAAAGTTCATAACGCTTCCATCTGCACTTTCCACTTGAATAGGTGTCTCCGCATGATCCACGACACCGCGAATAATTAGATTTGATTCCGTAACCAAGTCTTCCAATGTCTTTTTAGCTGACAACCCGGATACGTACATAGTTGGGATATCCTCTGCTGAAATATCTTCTACGATGTTATCCTGTGAACTATCTGGCTTCGCTGGATTTTCAATATTTTCTAAACCATGTACCGCACATGCAGCACCAATCCCCAAAAGCACTGTAACTAAAAGGATTGATACCGATCTAAAAATTTGACGTTTTCGATTCATAGATATCCTCCTCTCAAATTTAATCATATGGTATAACTCATCAATCTTATCAACCATAAATTTGTTGTATCAACGTCCGTTCTTCAGATGTCACCGAACGCTTCTTTTCTCCTAGGGTAGATGCGTAATACATCACTCGATTAACATAATCTATATCTTCTAAATCACGAAGGCCCATAACATGCCCCGCTTCGTGAAGGAACACAGTCCACACATCGTAAGTGTCTGACGAGGCCCCATTACTCCATTTATATCTCATATTTAAGTTAATATCTGCTTCTATCCTAATTTTACTACTTTTATTCAACCAACTAGTCGTTTGCGCCACATAAGTTTTAGAAAAATTAGCCACTCTATAAATCCTATTTATATTATCTTGTCTCGGATAAGTAGTATCTGTATGACGACTTGTAGGCGAACGATTCATACCAGAAACTCCGGTCGGAAGACAAGCATTCCACTGATATAAAGCGTTATTAAAATGGCTAATTGAAGTATCGCCAAAGTCAGCATGTGGAATAAACGTAAATAGGGATTTTCCAGAGAGTTTGTAACCATTTGTAAAATCGCTCACTGAAGCTTTATTGACAATCTCATTTTGATTTGCGCCCGCAAACGTATGGACATTACATATTGTTCCGATAAAAGCAATAACTAATAAAAAAGAAGATACCTTTCTCATAATCATGAATTTTAACTTAAATGATTTTTTCATATGCAATCCTCCGTTTTATAAAAAGGCGTATTGTTTCTTTTATGAATTTATGTCGCATATAAATTCTATTATCACCCCTTTATTTAGAACTAAAAACAATTCAAAATCGGCCTCACCTCCATATTGCAATATATCACCTCAATATATTTCTATTTTTCATTTATATAATAGCACTGATTTTTTTGATTTGTCAACAAAAATATTTCTTTTTTGCGAAGTTTTTTTGGAACGCTACCCCTTTTGAGAGAAGTAAAATTACCATTCGTGCGCGGTGGGCTACCGTTCGTGCACGGTTTTACTTTTTCCCGGGGAAATATGCTACTCTTTCACCCGAAAGGAGCGAGGTCTTTTATGAAGAACAAAGACGCAAAAAAACCTAATTATTCTATGTGGAGCGACATCAGTTTCCTGCTGGGGAAGGCCTGGGAACTGATCCCCTGGTACTATCCCCTTATGGTGGTGATAGTGGTCTCACGGGCGCTTATCCCCGCCATAACCATGGTGCTGCCCAGCCGGGTCATAGCCCTTCTGCAAGAGGGCGTAAGCTTCGAGCGCCTGGTGCTGGAGATAGGCCTGATGTCCTTGGGCATACTTCTCTGCGCGGCCATAAGCGAGGGTCTTCGGAATTACGTTGACTTCCGCTATCTCATCACGCCCCGCATACATCTGGGCTGCGACGCGGACCTGAAGATAGCCACCACCGACTATCCCCACGGGGAGCAGCAGGATTTCCAAAACGCCATGACAAGGCGCCTGCAGGCCATGAACTCCAACGACTCGGCCTTAGAGGAGACCTTCCGCATGGTACAGCGGCTGCTTTCAAACCTTATAGGTCTCGGGGTATATGGGGCCCTCCTCTGGACCCTGAGCCCCTGGGTAATGCTGCTGGTGGCGGCGCTGACGGCTCTGGGCTTCATAGCAAGGCTCAAAGCCAACACCTGGGTCTTCAAAAGCCGTGACAAGTGGGCCCCCATCGACCGAAAGATGAACTATATCGAAGAAGAGTCCGGCAACTATAAGTTTGCAAAGGACGTGCGGCTCTTCGGCATGTCCGGGTGGCTCTGCGAGCTGTATGACAGCTGCTCGAACGCCCGGCGGGCCTGGGGCATAAAACAGGGCTGGGTGGAGTTCGCCGCCGACGCGGCAAGCTGCCTTATCACCTTTTTAAGAGAGGGCGCGGCCTATATCTGGCTGATATACGGCGCTGTCACCGGCAGCATAGACCCGGCGGCCTTTGTCCTGTACTTCGGGGCAGTGGGCAACTTCTCACAGGAGCTTCTGGGCTGCTTAAAGGAGTTCTCGGACCTGCACGAGGCTCATCTGAAGATAGCCTCCTTTCGGGAGCTTCTGGACTGGCCCGACCAGTTCCGGCATGAGGGCGGACGGCCCATTCCCAGGGACGGGGGCTGGACCCTCACTCTGGACCACGTCAGCTACCGCTACCCCGGGGCAGATAAGGACACCATACACGATATGTGCCTGACCCTGCGCTCGGGCGAAAAGGCCGCTCTAGTGGGCCTTAACGGCGCGGGCAAGTCCACCATGGTAAAGCTCCTCTGCGGGCTCTACGACCCCACAGAGGGCCGGGTACTCCTAAACGGCATACCCGTCACCGAGTTCAACCGGGAGGAATACTACGCCCTGTTCTCGGCGGTATTCCAGGAGTCGGCGGTGCGCCCCTATCCCCTGGCGAAGAACGTGGCCATGACAGACAATATGGACCGTAAAAAGGTGGAGAAATGCCTGGAGCTCGCCGGCCTCTCAGAGCGCGTATCAGAACTTCCCAAGGGCATGGACACCAAGCTCATGAAGTACATCTGGCACGACGGCGTGGACCTCTCGGGCGGCGAGGCCCAGAAGCTGATGCTGGCCCGGGCGCTCTATAAGGACGGCCCCATAGTCATACTTGACGAGCCCACCGCCGCCCTGGACCCTATCGCCGAGTCGGAGCTCTATGAAAAGTACAGCGACCTGACCGCCGGGAAGACCTCTCTCTACATCTCCCACCGGCTCTCCAGCACCCGCTTCTGCGACCGGGTACTGTTCCTTGAGCACGGCGTGATAGCGGAGGAGGGCACCCACGAGGAGCTTCTTGAAAAGCGCGGAAAGTATTACGAGCTCTATGAGGTGCAGAGCTCCTACTACCGCAGCGGCAGCACAGACGAGGAAGGAGAGCTTATAAATGAAGCAGAGATGGAGCCGGTTTAAAGAGGAGATGGCCCTGATCCTCCGGGGCTACAGATATCTTGCAGGGGCGGGCAGCAGGCAGATGCTGATATGCTACGCGGGCGAGGCGGCGCTCTCGGCGCTGATACCCATAATCAACCTGTACTTCTCCGGGCGGCTTATAGACGAGTTGGCGGGGTCCAGGGACGTGAACCGTCTGGCCCTCTTGGCAGGGCTTGCGGCAGGCATAAATCTTGTGCTGCTGCTTATAAGGCACTTCTGCACCCGGCGCAAGGAGGGCCTTTATACCACCATGTGGAACGATATGTATATGCTCTACTCCCGAAAGCTCCTCAAAATGGACTATCAGGACGTAGAGGACGTGCGGGTCCAGGAGAAGCTGGACAAGATAAAGCAGCTGCAAAACTGGGGCGGGCGGGGGCTTGTCACCCTTTACTGGGCCGTCAGCGACATGGTGGAGGGGCTTGTGGGCGTGCTCAGCTCCATGGCGCTGGCCCTGGGGGTGTTCCTGGTCCCTGTGCCGGAGCTGCCGGGGCTTGCCGGGGTGTTCGCCTCGGGCTGGGGGACAGTTATAGTAATAGCGGTACTCCTCCTCTCCTTCGTTGTGTTCAAGCTGGCTTCGGACAAGAGCACACAGGTCTGGGACTCCCTGGCGGACGATATGACCCTTGTGAACCGCCTGTTTATGTACTACCACTGGACCCTGCCCAACGACCATAAGCAGGGCAAGGACATGAGACTCTACAACGAGGCCAGAGTCATGAAGCAGGAGATGGACGAGTATAACTCCACCTGGGGGGTCATGGAAAAGAAGCGTTCCCCCACCCTTGGCTGGATAGGCGCGGTCGAGGCAGCTTTCCCCTATCTTCTCAGCGCGTCTGTATATCTCACTGTGACGGCCAAGGCCTGGTGCGGGGCCATAGGCTTGGGCGGCGTGGTGCAGTACGTGGGCGCGGTGAGCAGGTTCGCCGGAAGCCTGCAAAAGCTTGTGAACAGGTTCACCGGGCTTTTGAGCAACAACGAGTTCCTTCGGGGCTCCTTCGAGTTCCTGGACCGGGAGAACACCAAGTACCAGGGAACCCTCCCCACGGAGAAGCGGCTGGACAACGAGTTCCTTATCGAGTTTCATGACGTGTCCTTCAAGTACCCCGGCACGGACAGCTGGGCCCTTCGGCACCTTAATTTAGAGCTGCGCATCGGCGAAAGATTGGCCGTGGTGGGCCGCAACGGCAGCGGCAAGACCACCATGATAAAGCTATTATGCCGGCTCTACGACCCCACCGAGGGCGAGATAACCCTAAACGGCATCGACATCAAAAAGTACAATTATGACGAGTATATGGCCCTGTTCTCGGTGGTCTTCCAGGACTACCACCTGTTCTCCTTCCAGCTGGGCCAGAGCGTGGCCGCAAGCGTCCAGTACGACAAGGACAGGGTGCTCCACGACCTTAAAGAGGCCGGGCTGGGCGAGCGTCTGGAGACCCTGCCCCAGGGACTTGACACCTACATCACAAAGGACTTTGACGACGCCGGTGTGGAGTTCTCCGGCGGCGAGACCCAGAAGGCCGCTATCGCCCGGGCCCTCTATAAGGACGCGCCCTTCCTGGTCCTGGACGAGCCCACCGCCGCCCTGGACCCCCTGGCCGAGTCCGAGGTCTATAGGCGCTTCGGGGAGATCGCGGGCAACAAGACCGCCGTGTGCATCTCCCACCGGCTGTCCTCCTGCCGGTTCTGCGACAGGATAGCTGTGTTCCAAAAGGGCAGGCTGGTCCAGCTGGGCAGCCACGACGGGCTGCTCAGTGAGGAGCAGGGCGCGTACCGGCGGCTCTGGGACGCCCAGGCCCGGTACTACGCCCAGGAAAAAATAGATATGGGCGGTATACTGGACTGACGGAAAGCACGGTTTATAAGGGATCGCAAAGGTAAGGTCTGACGGGCACTGGTCTGCCCGTCAGATTTTTGCCTATTGAAAACCTCTGGTTTACCAGAGGTTTTGGCTGGGCTCTCCCTGATTTTGGTGGAAAACAGACTTTTATAGCTTATATGCCGCGCTCATTTTTTAAAAATGCGAAAAAAAGGTTGAAATTTTCCTTCGGTTTATGTAAAATAGAAGAAGAGTATCTGGACGCGGCTTTTGAGTTGGCTATGAAATCCAAGCCGGTTACACCAGCTCCCGCTAAAAATTGCAGCTGTGAGAGGAGAAACTTATGTCTAACAGATTGTTCCAAGGGATCATACACCAAATGAGCGAGGCCATCGACCGCACTATCGGCGTTATAGATGAGTCCTCGATCATCATTGCCTGCAGCGACTTGAGCAGGGTGGGCGATATTTTTGAGAGGGCCACCCTTGATGCCATGGCCTCCGAGGACGTCTTTGTGGCCGAGGAGTGCACCTTTAAGCCCTTTGGTCCGCGTCAGAACCCCTCATATGCCGCCTTTGTTTCCGGCGCTGACCCGGACGCCCGCAGGTATGTGCGCATTTTGGGCATCGCCATGGATAATATCAAGGCATATTACGACGAGAAATATGACCGCAGTAATTTCATTAAAAACGTCATATTGGACAATATTCTGCCAGGGGACATCTATATCAAGAGCCACGAGCTCCACTTCGAGCCCGAGGTAGCCAGGGTCTGCCTTTTGATAAAGGTCAGCGATAAGAACGAGATATCCTCCTTTGAGATCCTCCAAAACCTTTTCCCCGACAAGTCCAAGGATTTCATCATCAACATCAACGAAACGGACATCGCCCTTGTGAAGGAGATACGCCCGGAGATAACCGAAAAGGATATAGATAAGCTGGCCCGGTCCATAGTCGACACCCTGACCGGGGAGTTCTATACCCAGTGCTGCGTGGGTATCGGCACGGTAGTCAACAATATCAAGGAGCTGGCCCGGTCCTTCAAGGAGGCCCAGACGGCCCTTGAGGTGGGCAAGGTCTTTGACACCGCCCGGGATATAGTCAGCTATAACAACCTGGGCATCGCCCGGCTTATCTATCAGCTGCCCACTACCCTATGCGAGATGTTCCTAAAGGAGATATTCAAGGTGGGCTCCATCGAGACCCTGGACCATGAGACCCTCTTTACCATACAGCGCTTCTTTGAGAACAACCTGAATGTCTCGGAGACCTCCCGCAAGCTCTTTGTCCACCGCAACACCCTGGTCTACAGGCTTGAGAAGATACGCAAGCTCACGGGCCTTGACCTTCGGGAGTTCGAGGACGCCATCGTCTTTAAGGTGGCGCTGATGGTGAAGAAATACCTGGACAATAATGCCGCCAGCAAGTATTGAGCGGCAGGGATAATGGTCCTGTGAATTTGTGAGGTGTTTTTCTATTGATCGAATTTAACAATGTTTCCAAGGTATACAATAACGGCACAGAAGCTCTCCACGATATCAACTTGAAGGTCCCCAAGGGAGAGTTCGTCTTTATTGTGGGCTCCTCCGGCGCGGGCAAGAGCACGTTTTTAAAACTCATAACCTGCGAGGAGCGCCCCAGCTCCGGACAGATACTGGTGGACGGCCAGGACATCTCCCACCTGCGCAAGGGGAAAATACCCTATGTGCGCCGCAAGATGGGCATGGTGTTTCAGGATTTCCGGCTTATCGACCATATGACGGTGTACGACAACGTGGCCTTTGCCATGCGTGTGGTGGGCGCCTCCGGAAAGTCCATACGCAAGAGAGTCCCCTATATGCTCAGCCTTGTGGGCCTTCAGCACAAGTCCAAGCACTACCCCACCGAGCTTTCCGGCGGCGAGCGCCAGAGGGTGGGCCTTGCGAGGGCCCTTGTGAACAACCCGGAGATGATAATCGCCGACGAGCCCACGGGCAACATTGACCCGGCGCTGTCCTTTGAGATAGTTGACCTTCTCAATGAAATCAACCGCCGGGGCACCACGGTGCTGATGGTGAC